>Ga0078894_10003170_pt1 | contig 12494 bp, 13 predicted proteins | sample LauGreSu1BDMLBSD_2_FD_67506 | JGI IMG/M metagenome (GOLD analysis project Ga0078894, IMG submission 67506) | Freshwater lake microbial communities from Lake Michigan, USA - Su13.BD.MLB.SD (version 4) (version 4) | ecosystem: Environmental > Aquatic > Freshwater > Lake | place: Lake Michigan...
GATCATGGAACCTGGTCAGTACTTGCTCACCTATATCCAGAGGCAGATATCCCTGTTGTGCAGTTATCCATCAACGCATCGCTTCCTATCAATGAACACATTGCAATCGGACGACGTCTAGCGCCGTTATGTGATGAGGGCATCCTCGTCTTGGGAAGTGGGAACGTGGTGCACAATCTGTCTCGCATCAATTGGTCGGCCGGAGAGACTGGTCTCGATTGGGCCGACCGTTTCGATAATCATGTTGCCCAACTGATTGAGTCAGAACCCTCACAGTTGGCAGACGCATCTCATCACCCCGCCTGGAACCTTGCGGTTCCAACTCCAGAACACTTTTTGCCTCTCGCCTACATTGCTGGCATCGCTTCAGAACGAAACATTCCCATGTCGCGTTTCAACTTTTCGCGAACTCTGGGGTCATTGTCTATGACCTCGTACATTGCAGGAACGATTTAGCTTTCTTTCACACGTTCTGCACGCAACGCAGATCGCCGCACTTTGCCCGCATCGTCGCGAAGTGCAAAATCTACAAACTCAAATGTGCGCGGAATTTTGTACGTCACCAAACGCTCCCCCAGGAACTTCTTTAGTTCATCTGCAGCGATAGCGTCGCCCTCAGCCTCAATGATGGCGTGCACCACATTTCCTTTATCCTCATCAGGAAGTCCAATAACTGCGCACGACTTCACGGATGGATGCTCCTGAATGGCCGACTCAATTTCAGCCGGGTAGATGTTGGCGCCTCCAGACAAAATCATGTCTGCGGCGCGATCACCGAGGTAGAGATACCCATCCTCATCTAGACGCCCCATGTCTCCCAATGATTCCCATCCACCTTCTCGTGTACGCGCCGACGCTCCGAGGTATCGATATGTAGGCGTTTCGCGCAGGCTTCGCATCCATACTTCACCCATCTCACCAACGGACACTTCGTTGCCATCTTCATCGGTAATCATGACGGTTCCAGGCACAACTTTGCCAACCGAACCACGATGTGCCAGCCACTCGGGTCCACTAATGATGGTTGCTGTTTGGGCTTCAGTTCCGGCGTACAACTCGAAGATTCGTTCTGCACCCAACCAATCAATCCAAGCTTGCTTCAACCACTCAGGGCAGGGCTCAGCAAGATGCCACACAACTCGCAGAGAAGATAAATCATGGGTAAGTCGTTCGTCATCTGGAAGACGAAGAATTCTCTTCATCATTGTTGGCACCATGTACAGCACCGTCCCGCGATGAGTCTCAATTTCCTGCAGTGTTTGCAGTGCGTCAAAGCGTGGCAACAGTGCAACCTGCAATCCGTAGAGCAATGCTTGGCAACTCCACACCGCTGGCCCGTTGTGATACAGCGGCCCGGGCATCACCAAACATCCACCGGGATCCATCATTAATGGAACTGGTGCATCTGGATTCAATGCAGCTGGATCACCAGACACGATGAGCTTTGGTCGTCCAGTACTTCCTCCAGATGTCGGCGCCTTCCATGCAGCCGACACCACGTACGGCAAGTGGGATGCATCACGTGTTGGTGCGCGAAAACCAAGTGGAATGCACGTCCGGCCTTCGTATGAGTTCTCAGTAGCGCCAACGATTGCTGACGGATTGGCAAGATCGAGAATTGCATCTATCTCGCGCTGGGGTAACCGTGAAGAAATAGGTTGTGGTGTTGCACCAAGTCGCCACGCTGCTACATACGCAATAAAGAAGTCGATGCTGTTTGGCACAGCAACCGTCACCATGTCGCCTTCACGCGTGCCGTTCTCATGTAGATACACAGCCAAGTTGTAACCCTGGTCAACTAGTTCGCGACGAGTAATGGATTCTCCACCACAGGTGATTGCTACTGCGTCTGGTTGTTCGTTAGCAAGGTCTTCGAGGCGCTGGATGAACGAAATCATTGCTTCTCTTTCTAGTCGCACACAACGGTGCGCATGTCACCGAAGGTCAGCCGTGCGCCCCTTTAGACAGCGATGCTTGCCATCTAAAGAGAGTGAGCACTAACACAAGAATTCCCACAGCCCCTGAGAAGATAAGAGCATCGAGCGGTGTCTCTTTCTTGAGAAGGCCCTCAATTCCCTTAACAGCCATGAAAATAACGAGAACGTCAATAATTGATTTCTTCAGATCATTCAGTGAGTCAACCCGCAGCCATTCTGGAACTTTGAGTTCATCAATAAATAGCTCGTACAGACCAATCACAACAATGAGTTGAACAATGGAGATCAAATACATGTCGATGACACTCAACAGGCGAACCACAGACATGTCGCTTCGCCACTCACCTTGCATGAGATCAATAATTAACTGAATCGATTTTGCAACAGACCAACCGAATGACGCGATAGTGGTGATTGATAGACCAACGACAGCAATCAACACCAAATAACGCGATGAATTCAGGATTTGGTTAATTGGCTTTTCAGGCACTTCAGACATGCCCCCACCGTAGTCAGAGAATTAAGGCAAAAAGTGGAAGCGACACAAAGCTCACAAGAGTTCCTATGCCAACTACGGCCACGACCACTTCTTCATCGAGGCCAGCAGCAATAGCAACAATTCCCGCAGTCACCATGGGTGGTGCTGCACTCTGCAAAATTGAAGCCGACCATTCAGCCCCGTGAATATCGCCCACCAGGAGAGCGACCAAAAATACGGCGACGGGAACCGCAATCATCTTCACGAGGAGTGTGCTCACCACCACCCACTTCATGTGATTGCTCCACCGAAACGAGAATCTCATTCCAAGAACACCCATGGCAACAGGAGCAACAGTTAATCCAAGTCCATTTAATGACGACAACACAACGTCCGGAATATCAAATGACCTCAGAGCAAAACTGAGCAACAACGCAAGAAATGGAGTGAACCGAGAGAGTCGCCGAACAACTGGTCGCCACCCTTTCTCTGCTGACCCAAATCTCCCAGCAACCCAAGAGCCGTACAACGACAAGGCAAGAAATGTGCCCATTTGGTCATATGTAACCGCAGCTGCGACGGCTGAGTCTCCGATGAGAGTTCGCACAGCTTCGATACCCAAAAAACTTGTATTGCCCAGAACCCCCACCAGAAGCAGTGCACCAATGCGCTCTTTCGGCCAGTTCAAGAATTGACCGAAGGTAACCACGGCAATCGCACAGGCTGTCATCGCACTCCACGCAACAAATACGGGGGTCATCGATTTCGACGTCACGTCAACTTGTGACACCTTCGCCAGAATGACTGCTGGAAGAGCGATGTTAACCACGTAGAGATCGGCCCAACGCAGCCATGTGGGCGGAACAGAAAAACGCGTTGTGCTAGCCCACCCCGCCAAGAACAGACACACCACGACAAAGAGCACCTCGTGAACCTAGTAGAGGGTGACCGTCTTTCAAGGAAATTCAGCACTGACCGATGTGGGACAATTTTGCATGGCCGCAGAGCAACATCAACTCGTCTCACCCATTTTGGGAACTGTGTTCAACATAAAAGTGAAAGTGGGTGACGTTGTTCGTCAGAATTCCGAAGTCGTCATCGTTGAGTCAATGAAGATGGAGCATCCAGTTGAAGCAGGATGCGAAGGTGTTGTGGCAAGTATTGAAGTTGCCGAGGGTGACACAATCTCTGCTGGCCAAACCCTGCTTCGAATTACGCCAGGCGCGATTAGTACAACCACAGACAACAGCGACCACGGCCTCACAGATCTATCCGAGCGTGAAGATATTGTTCGCTACAACGCGCGCCGACGCCTTACCTCTGACGTTGCTCGACCCGATGCGGTTGCGCGACGACACGCAAAAGGACAACGAACTGCCCGGGAGAATGTTGCCGACCTTTTAGACGAAGGCTCATTTGTGGAGTACGGCTCATTCGCTGTAGCGGCGCAAAGAAAGCGTCGCTCAATTGACGATCTCATTGCCAACACACCAGCTGATGGACTTGTGGGCGGGATTGGCACCATCAATGCACATCAATTTCCTGGAGACGCATCGCGAGTAGTTGTTGCCTCATACGACTACACCGTTTTGGCAGGAACGCAGGGTTTCATTAATCATCGCAAGAAAGACCGTTTGTTTGACGTGGCCGAACGACGTAGGACGCCAGTTGTCCTGTTTGCAGAAGGTGGTGGCGGCCGTCCTGGTGATACCGATTCGCCAGGCGTTGCGGGGCTTGATTGCTTGGCATTTTCGTACTTCGCTCAATTGTCCGGACTCGTCCCTCTCGTAGGCATTGCATCTGGCTACTGCTTTGCGGGTAACGCAGCATTGCTTGGTTGTTGCGATGTTGTCATTGCCACAGAAAATTCGAATATCGGAATGGCCGGTCCAGCAATGATTGAAGGGGGCGGCTTAGGAAAGGTTCTCCCTACCGACATTGGGCCAATTGATGTCCAAACAACTAACGGTGTTGTTGACATCCGAGTTCGAGACGAGCAAGAAGCAGTTGATGTCGCAAAGAAGTACTTGTCTTTCTTCCAAGGCGACATCAAAGATTTTCAACGTCACGATGACGAATTGATGCGAGACCTCATTCCAAGCCAACGCACGCGCGTTTACGACATTCGAGCAGTTCTTGATGCACTAGGCGACATTGGGTCGGTACTTGAATTGCGTCCCACCTTCGGCATAGGAATCCTCACTGCACTCATGCGCATTGAAGGACGACCCATCGGTGTGATTGCAAACAATCCAGCTCATCTCGGTGGTGCTATCGATTCGGACGCCGCAGATAAAGCATCACGATTTGTCCAACTATGCGATGCATACGACATTCCAATTGTGAGTCTGTGCGATACGCCCGGATTTATGGTGGGCCCAGATGCCGAACACGCGGCACAAGTGAGACACTTCGGACGAATGTTCGTTACCGGAGCTAGTGCAACTGTTCCCTGGATCACCATTGTTCTGCGTAAGGGTTACGGTCTCGGGGCACAGGCGATGGCACGTGGAAGTTTTCACACAAACGACATGACAATTGCATGGCCAACTGGCGAGTTCGGCGGAATGGGTCTTGAAGGCGCAGTACGTCTTGGTTATCGAAAAGAGCTTGAAGCCATCACAGACGACGCAGAGCGGGCAGAGCTTGAAGCACTTCTGATTGCGAAGGCATATGAAAACGGGAGCGCACTCAATACTGCGAGCCATATGGAAATTGACGATGTCATCGACCCCGCAGACACGCGCGTTCGAATCTTGTCCATTATTGGAGAGACTCAATCCTGGAGAAATAGGTCGGGCAAAAAACGCCCCATGATTGATACTTGGTGATTAAAAACTGGCCAAGCCTGCGCGAAGTTGCGCAGCCAATTCCTCATCTGAAAACTCCAACGTTTCTGCATTGAGCTTTTCATGAATTGTTGGTGACGTCACTTGTGCAACAACGGTTCCGCCCAACAGGGTGAGAACTTCAGCAGTTGCTTGAGCCGCATGCACTGCACCGCCAGGGCCTGGGCTGACGGCTACCACCATTGATTTCTTGCCAATGATTGGTCCTTTCATGAAGGGACGCGATGCCCAATCAATGAGGTTCTTTGTTGCTGCGGAATACGAGTGGTTGTATTCGGGAGTTGCAATGATGACGCCGTCAGCTTCTGCGACTGCGGCGCGAAGTGCTGCCACAACTTCCGGAACGGTGTCGCTATCTAGATCTTGGTTGTACAGCGGCAGATCAGAAATATCGAACAGTGCAATGTTGGTTCCGTTTGGCGCAAGCGATGGCAAAGCCTGAAGAACTTTGGTGTTAAACGAATCTTTGCGAAGCGAACCTGAGAAAGCAATAAGTGTTGTCATTGCCGATTGACGATACGCAGTCCAGTGTCGGTATCCCACATTGTGATGACTAGTTGTTCGTCTACCACTTCGACTAAGTGCAACTGACTGATATCTATGTAGAAAAATTCGCCGTCGGATGGATTCTCTGGTCTCCACCCCATTACTAGTTCTGTACTCAGAGGCCTGGCGACACCACGCACAGAGGCGTCGCCCCCTTCCATATCTTCGCGAAGTGGCGCCGAATACACGGACACCCGAGGATCACGGAAAAGATCGCGTGCTTTTCTTGCTCTAGGCATGCTTCCGAACCATAGGTAGCCATCGTTGAAAAATATGTTTATTCCGCTTAATCGCGGGGCACCTGAGGCCATCACTGTGCCCACAACATGATGTGCGTGAGATTCGAATCGCAGGCGAATTCGGGCTGCCAACTCAGGCTGAACGCCTTCAATCTCTGCCCACATCGCCACGGGTTTCAATGATACGACTCACCGTGAGACAATGTGAGGGTGACCATTTCCCCTCTTTTTGACCCATCCGAATGGCGTGACGTCCCAGGTTTTTCATTTACCGACATCACGTATCACCGCGCAGTGAACCAAGGGACTGTTCGCATTGCTTTCAACCGCCCGGAGGTTCGCAACGCATTTCGTCCTCACACCGTAGATGAGTTGTACACAGCACTTGACCACGCGCGCATGACAACCGACGTTGGCTGTGTTCTCCTCACTGGAAATGGACCATCACCAAAAGATGGAGGGTGGGCTTTCTGTAGCGGTGGAGACCAGCGCATTCGTGGCAAAGATGGCTACAAATATGCCGAAGGCGAAACCGAAGACACGGTCGACCGTGGACGTGCCGGCCGACTTCACATTCTTGAAGTACAGCGCCTCATCCGCTTTATGCCCAAAGTGGTTATCTGCGTTGTTCCAGGCTGGGCGGCAGGTGGTGGACACAGTTTGCATGTGGTCTCAGACCTCACTCTTGCAAGTAAAGAACATGCGCGATTCAAGCAAACCGATGCCGATGTTGCATCGTTTGACGGCGGATACGGATCGGCCTACTTAGCGCGAATGGTTGGTCAAAAGTTTGCCCGCGAAATTTTCTTTTTGGGTCGCGAATACACCGCTGACGAAATGAAGGCCATGGGGGCGGTCAACGAATCCGTTCCTCATGCTGATCTAGAAAAAGTTGCGCTGCAGTGGGCAAAAGAAATCAACGGCAAGAGCCCAACTGCACAACGGATGTTGAAGTTTGCATTCAATCTTGTTGACGACGGACTCGTTGGACAGCAAGTTTTTGCAGGCGAAGCAACTCGTCTGGCATACGGGACAGACGAAGCAGCAGAAGGTCGCGAATCTTTCCTTGAAAAGCGTGATCCAGACTGGTCTGCATTCCCCTGGTACTACTAGTTACCGAATGATTGTCCCCATCGCAGACTCGCACGACCAACGCCTCGAGGCTTTTCGTTGGCGCGACCGACAACTGGCAAGTAGCAATGACCGCAAAGAAAAGGTTGGCGCTGGACTCTTCGTAGCTGAAGGCGATCTTGTTGTAGACCGCGCTCTGCAGTCTGGTTGCGTCCCCGCGGCACTTCTGTGCGACGAGTCAATCGCTAGTAGGTATCAATCACAGCTACCAGAAACGTTCATCTACACTGCAGATGAAAATGTTCGACGCGACGTCACTGGGCTTGGTGTTCCACTGCGAGCAATGGGTCTGTTTCGCAGACCCGCATTAACACCTGTGTCGTCTCTGTTGGCCTCTACACGTCGTCTCGTTATTGCCGAGGCAATCGACAACCCCACAAACCTCGGTGCCATTATCCGAAGCGCAGTTGCGCTTGGCTGGGAAGGCATCATTCTCTCCAGCGGTAGCGCAGACCCGCTTGCGCGTCGCGCACTCCGCGTCTCCATGGGAACTGGACTCATGCTTCCATTTGCCCGATTGGATGAACGAGACAACATTCAATCTCTCCTACGAGAGCACGGCTTCAGAAGTTTCGCCTTGACACCAAGCGCCACTGGAACCGACTTGCGCTCGATATCCGTGGCAACCTCCAATCGCATTGCAGTCTTTTTGGGCAGCGAACGCGATGGACTTGAAGCAACTACTTTGTCGCAGGCAGATGAAATGGTGCGCATCCCTATGTACTCAGACGTTGATTCGCTGAACGTTGGTGCTGCTGCGGCTATTGCACTATTTGAACTGGGCCCAACGTAATCACTTACTGATTACGAAGATGTTCAGCAGCATTCACAACGTAATTAGCCAGCTGTTGTACAACTGATTCACGGTCATTCTCGGGAATGAGATGCATTGTCTGTTCAATGGCGCCTGCCATATGTAGAAGCCATCGGTCTCTGGCCTGTGTGTCAATAGGAAAATCTCCATGACGCATTCTCAACATTGGATGACCACGGAGCTCGAGATAATCATGAGGCCCGCCCCAATACTGAACAAAGAACAACGACAACCGGTGCCGGGCCTCTTTAGTGTCTGCACCGTCTGGATACATAGACATAAGAACCGAATCGGTCTCAACACCGTTGTAAAACGCGTCTACAAGCGAGACGAAAAAATCCTGCCCACAAATGTCAAAGACGCTTCGTTCGCCTGTTCCTGATGTCATTTATGCGAACTCTGGGTTTTCCCAGTTGGGGAAAATTTCTGGCAAGCCATCACTAACGCGATCCGGATACACCGCTGCACGCTTCTCCAAAAAGCTCATCACGCCTTCTTTTGAATCTGCGCTCTTGCCTCGTTCCATGATTCCGCGTGAATCAACACGATGCGCTTCCATTGGATGAGAAGCTCCCAGCATTCTCCACATCATTTGACGAGACAACGCAATTGAAACCGGAGCCGTGTTCTCTGCAATCTCGGCTGCGAGGGCTCGCGCGGCCGGCAACAAATCGTCCGCGGTATGGACACTCCGGACCAAACCACCAGACAGCGCTTCGTTAGCTGTGAAAACGCGGCCGGTGTACACCCATTCTGTGGCCTGCTGAATACCCACCAAACGGGGTAAAAAGTAAGACGAGCATGCCTCGGGCACAATGCCTCGTTTTGCAAATACAAAACCGAATTTCGCCGTGTCACTCGCAAGACGAATGTCCATAGGAAGAGTCATCGTGACTCCAACGCCAACTGCAGCACCATTGATTGCGCCAATAACGGGTTTCAGACTGTTGAAAATTCGAAGCGACACAAGGCCGCCGCCATCACGTGGAACACCTTGTTTGGTTTGAACATCGCTTCCACCTTTTGCAAAGGTTTCACCGCCAGACGACAGGTCTGCTCCGGCACAGTATGCACGACCAGCGCCAGTGAAGATAACCACTTTCACATTGTCGTCTGCATCTGTTTGGTCAAGAGCCGAAATAATCTCGTGCATCATGCGCCCAGTGAAGGCATTCATTTTGTCTGGTCGATGCAACGTGATTGTTGCTATTCCATCAGACACGTCATATGTGATGTCGTGAAATTCCATGGTCAGACCCTAGCGATGCGCCAAGCATCGGAGGGACTCGAACTACACGTCAAGGAATTTGCTAGACGCAACTCCAGAGCCAACACCGCCTGCTACTGCACCAATCACTAGCAACACGATCATGACGCCGTTGACGTAGGACCCCGGCACCACCAATGAGCTCACGCCCGTTCCTGGTTTGAATCCGGCGACCCCAGAACTCCATGCACTGTTGAGTGCCCAGAGGCCACCGCACGAAACGATTGCCCCGAGAAGTCCCTGAATGAGCCCCTCAAGAATGAACGGAACGCGAATAAACCAGTCGGTAGCGCCTACTAACTTCATCACTTCAATCTCACGCCGTCGAGCAAAGATGGCGGTTCGAATTGTGTTCCAGATGAGAATGACAGCGACTGCCAAAAGAATTAATGACATGGCAATCGTGACCGCGCGCACAAAACCAGACAATGTCGAGATGACATCGAATTCGTCTTCAGCCAACGAGACGCCTGCAACACCTGGAAGTGTTCGATATTGGTTGGCCAGACTTCGAACAAGTTCAGGGTCAGTTGTCTTCGGCACCACTTTGAATTGCGAGGGAATGGTTTCAATACTGAGGAGGCTCAATGTGGTGGGGTCTCCAGCAAAAACACGTTTTGCTTCTTCAAAGCTTTGTGTTTTGTCTAAGTACTCCAGCTTGTCAATGTCTATGACATTCGGCTGAGACTTCAAATTCTGTTCAATGAATGTAAGTGCATCGGGAGCAACGTCTGGGCGAACAAAAACGATCATTCCCACATCGCCGCGCCATTGCACTAAAAGATTGTCGAAGGCGCGTTGAATAAGGAAGGTTGCACCCACCAACAGCAATGACACCGCAGACGTAATGACAGCCGCTACCGACAAGGTGACATTGCGTCGAAAACTTGCGATTGTTTCGCGGATTGCATATGAGAGACGCTGAATCATTCGTACACGCCTCGCTCTTGGTCTCGAACAATAACGCCACGATCTAATTGGATCACGCGTCGACGCATGGCGTTCACCACGCGATGGTCGTGCGTAGCCATGACAACCGTGGTGCCTGTGCGATTAATAGCATCGAGCAACTGCATGATGCCTTCACCCGTTGCTGGGTCGAGATTTCCCGTGGGTTCATCTGCCAACAAAATGAGTGGTCGGTTAACGAATGCGCGCGCAATAGAGACTCGCTGCTGCTCTCCACCAGACAACTGATGTGGAAAGCGATCTTCCTTGCCAGACAGACCTACCAGTTCAAGGACTTGTGGCACTTGATGCTGAATGACGTGCTTGGGCTTGCCGATGACTTCTAGGGCAAAGGCCACGTTCTCGAAAACGGTTTTATTGGGCAGCAGTTTGTAGTCCTGGAAGACATTTCCCATAGTTCGTCGGAGGTATGGCACCTGACTGCTAGCCATTTCATTGATGTTTTGGCCAGCCACCCACACGTTGCCGCGTTCGGGTCGTTCTTGACGATTCATGAGGCGAAGAAGAGTGCTCTTTCCAGATCCCGATGGACCAACGAGGAACACAAAATCCCCCTTCGCAATATCGAAGGAAGCATCGCGCACAGCTGGTATTTCCGAGCCGTACATCTTGGAGACATTCTCAAGACGAATCATGAAGTACCACAACCTAGCAATGGCTCACTCTCCATGGAGGGCGGCCGTGAAACCCTTACTGGGCTTGCTCTGATTCCCTTCTCCAGCGCAAGAACCCTTCCATGAATTGGTCGAGGTCACCGTCGAGCACACTGGCGACGTTCCCAGATTCAACATCGGTGCGATGGTCTTTGACCATCTGATACGGCTGCAGAACATACGAACGAATCTGACTACCCCACCCCACCATTGCAGTCTTTCCCGCGATGCGATCTTTCTCGGCTTCGTGCTCTTCTTCAATCTTGGCGGCAATCATGGCTTTCAAACGCGTCATCGCTTTTTCACGGTTCTGCAATTGGCTGCGCTCCTCTTGACTACTTGCCACTGCACCTGTTGGCTCATGAATCAATCGAACAGCAGACGAAGTTTTGTTGACGTGCTGCCCACCTGCACCTGATGCGCGAAACACTTCCATTCGAATTTCTGATTCATTCACTTCAAGATCTGGCGCGTCCATGACCGGCCACACCTGCACAGTCGCAAAACTAGTTTGGCGTCGCCCTTGATTATCGAACGGACTAATTCGTACCAAACGATGCGTGCCACGTTCCGACGTCATCAGCCCATAGGCATAGCGGCCCTTGATAGTGAACTCGGCAGAAAGAATTCCTGCCTCCGTACCTTCACTGACGTCGTCGATATCAATTGTGAACCCACGCCGTTCTCCCCAGCGAGAGAACATTCTCAGCAGCAACTCCGCCCAATCTTGCGCATCAACGCCACCATCTTTTGCATTGATTTGCACAATGGCATCTGCCTCATCGTGTTTGCCAGTAAACAGACTGCGCATTTCAAGAACACTAAGACCAGCCGAGACTTGTGAGATTCCTAGTTCAATCTCAGCCTCTTGTGATTCGTCATCTACCTCACGCGCTAATTCATGTAGAACTTCAAGATCTTCCACTTGTGCCGCTAGCGATGCATACTCATCTACGTCGCCTTTTACGTTTGCGTATTCCGTATTGATTCTTTTTGCCGCATCTTGGTCGTCCCATAGATCTGGACGAGATATCTCAATTTCTAACTCAGCTAGACGCGCGCGCGACTGATCGATCTTGAGATAACCCTTGGCTTCCTCAAGGCGACGAGTTACTTCGCGAAGGTCTGTGGTGAAGTCACGCATAAATGGAAAGAGATGGCGAAAGCTCTACGACACTGCGCCGTGGCACACCTTGTACTTACGACCCGAACCACATGGACATGGCGCATTACGGGGCGTATTCGACCAATCGTTTGCATCTTTAACAACCGGCTTCTGCACCGGCTCGTCTTGGTCACGAAGCAGATCTGGGTCCACGTCGCCACCAGCAAGTGCTGCCGACGTGAAGCCATCGACATCTACGTCGTCACTGCTTGTCTCGATGATGTTCTGCACTCGGGTAGATGGCTGCTCTTCATTCACAACCTGAACGTGCATGACATACCGAACGAAGTCTTGTGCGATTCCCACCATCATTTGGCCGAACATCTCGTATCCCTCGCGCTGCCATTCCGTGAGGGGATCTTTTTGCCCCATGGCACGAAGGTTGATTCCTTCTTGCAGGTAATCCATTTCTTCCAGATGTTCACGCCAACGTTGATCGATAATAC
>Ga0078894_10003172_pt1 | contig 12491 bp, 16 predicted proteins | sample LauGreSu1BDMLBSD_2_FD_67506 | JGI IMG/M metagenome (GOLD analysis project Ga0078894, IMG submission 67506) | Freshwater lake microbial communities from Lake Michigan, USA - Su13.BD.MLB.SD (version 4) (version 4) | ecosystem: Environmental > Aquatic > Freshwater > Lake | place: Lake Michigan...
TTATTAAATATCAAAAAAGGCAAAGACTACATGATTGAAAACAATATTGAAACTGTAGATTTTCTTAAAATTGATACAGAGGGTTATGAATTAAATGTTCTACAAGGTTTTGAAAACTTGTTAGAAAATGTTAAAATAATACAATTTGAATATGGTGGAACATTTTTAGATAACAATACAAAATTAATAGATGTAACCAATTATTTGGAACAAAAGGGATTTCATAAATTTTCATATATAACAACTACAGGTACTCATCTTATAACTAATTTTGAAGACCATTAACAATATTGTAATATAGTTTGTATACATAAAAATAGTGATTTTATTCCATTTTAATTTATGCGCAATTTATAACAATATTAAAAGAAATAATGTTTAGTTATTATATGAATATAATTTCTACTTTTTATGTTTCCAAATATGCATCATCATTAGACAATGAAAGAAGTAAAGAACTTGAGCAATGTCTAATGAATAATCTAGCGTCTCCTTATATAGAAAAAATACATTTGTTTGTAGATGACAACGATGCAGTTGTTCGGTTGAACGAACTATCCAATCATTCTGATAAAATAGTTATTATTGAAGTTGGAAAGAAACCAACCTATTCTGATTTTTTTATTTATATATTAAATCATGTAAAAGATAAAATATGTATGATTTGCAACGCTGATATTTTTTTATACGAATCTGACAACAGACTCATTGAACAATTACAAGAAAACAAAATTGCCTATGCGTTGACGCGTTATGAACATGATATGTCGCATCCATTGATGGATGGTTACGGTGGAAGCCATGATGCTTATATTTTCAATTCCAAATTTATAAATGAATCTATTATTAATGAACATACTCAATTTTATCAAAATTTTCCAGGAATTGAATCACACATCATAAAAGCTTTATGTGATATTGGATTTAAAATGTACAATCCTTGTAAACAAATAAAAATAGTTCATTTACATAAAACAGATTTAAGACGTCATGGAGAATGGATTGGATTGCATACCCCAGGTGATTTTAATTTCCATAAAAAAAATTGTTGGTGGGTTCCACCTATTGTTTTATAAATTTAAATACTTAAACATACTCTCTAGGGAAGGATGCCGCTCCTATCAACGTGTTCGTGTGCCATATTTTTTTCGAAAAAGAGTATGCTGACAGGTGGACCAACGCCCACTACAAAACTGCCTTTTTTCAACCGCATCACCCACAAACATATTGGTCGGTTGACGATGGAATTTATATTAAGATACCACCTAAACCGGAAGTCTAAATTTAACAGAAGGTGCTCCGTAAAAATCTAAAATAGTGTCCGGAGAATTCCATGACCGTGGAGGAGTAAATTGGTTACCTAACCATTGGGCGGTTTCATTCGATATATAGACAGTTTCTAATGCGGTATTTTCAAAAACACTGACACCAATAGTTGTAACTGAATTTGGAATTGTTACCGTTGTCAATGCGGTACAATCTCTAAACGCTTCGTCGTTAATCGTCGTAACCGAATTTGGAATTGTTACCGATTTCAATGCAATACAATGTTGAAATATCTCTTCATCTATAATTGTAACCGAATTTGAAATGGATATATTTTCCAATGCGGTACAACCTTTGAATACTTCTTCATCTATACTTATCACCGAATTTGGAATTGTTACAGATTTCAATGAACTACAATTTTCAAACACACTGTCACCAATACTTATCACCGAATTTGAAATGGTTACCGTGTTTAATATGGTACAGTTTTCGAACGCATAATCACCAATACTTATAACTATATTTCCAATTGTAACACCTATTAAATTTTCAGGAAAGGGTACTGTAATGGCAGGAATAGAAGTTATAGTAGCAGTGTAAGAATAATATGGTAATTGTCTATTTAACGTAAACATAATTCCATTCCAAAAAATACGATGTCCATGTCTTGTAGTATACACTAAAATGGTTTGTGATGGTTGTAGTTGGTTTGACGGTTGTAGTTGGTTTGACATTTGTAAGGATTGTAATGGAGATGGAGACCCTATCAACGTGTTCGTGTGCCATACTTTTTTCGGTAACTCCGGCGTTTTACATTTGGCCGTATACTTTAACATATAGGTGGCATAATCCACTACATATTTGTTCGTGTCTTTCGTCGTCTGACCCGAACATTTATTGGTACTACCTTTGCCTACGAGCGGCGAGCAATTCATCGTGCTTTCTACCACATTGTACAATTGTTCAGAACTTGCTAGAGAAGGAGGAGGGACGGCCACAGCGATGGGACTGAACACGTACTTTCTAAACCTCTGTTCTAACATGGCAAAATTACTGTACGTCGACGTGTTCGGTACTGTTTGCAGCGTGTTGTAAATGTCCTGCTGTATATAAATAGGATAGGCATTTTTGCATGCTCTCGACAACGGAATTTCTGAAATGCGACAGTTGGACCCCGTACCTACTCCGACTGGAGCTACACCTTTCATGCGCGTGTACGTCGGCGTTCGAATGATGTTGTGAGGAGGTTGTCGCAATGTACCTTGTAAATAAAATCCGTTTTCGCTTACATTGGATTTCAATGCATTTGTTTTTCTTTTTAGGGTTACAATCGACATATATACTGCTCCTAAATTAATATTGATAAATACTTTTGGCAACAAGTGTAAAACTCCAATCTACTCCGTTCAATCCCAACGTCATGCCTTTGTCGTCGTACAGCGTGACTAAAAAACTTCGGATGGTGACCGGACCAAAATACTCCCTGGTGTTCAATTGCAACGGTCCACTGAATTCCACAATCAATTTGGATGGACCACTGTCTATCGCTGAATACGTTCCATCCGGTCCTACTACTCCCCAATCAGTCGCTCTTTTGAGAGGAATTTTGGCCAAAATGTCAGAATCGTCCGGCGGCACCACCCGCTGAGTTTGTATGCTGATTAATTTTGAATTTGAAATAGAATTTATCGTGTACAACTGTTTTGCGGTAAGTTGGCGCGGTGCGTTCGGAACTACGTTGATGGTCGTCTCCGACGTTTGGTATTGGGACAAGGATTTGTTGTAATAACTTGGCAACGGAAGGACAGGGTCTATTTTCGTGTTAATCCACACTAAACTTTTGTTCAACCGGTTCGATTGGTAATCATCCAATTTCAACACAACATATTTCGTACCTGCCGTATCTACGATGCTGGAAGAATAATCAATAATGTTACCTGTTCTAGGTTCCAACGTAAAGAGGTGCGGAACAATAACAAACGGTAATCGGAACCCTAGCAACCACCCTAAATTGTAATTAATTTTGGTTCCCATTTCTATCGAATGAAATAAAAACCCAATTTTACAACTGGTATAGTTTTTGTCCGTAAACAAAGTTCCATCCGGTAATACAATGTTGGCGATGTTGAACAACGGTTTGAACTCTATTTTACACCGACCCGTATAAGGATGCTGTTCTATCGTGAACACATCTGTATATGGAGTAGCTTGGTTGCTGAATATCCCGCAGCCGTTGAACAACACTTGAGTTATCATTTGCAACAACGCTTTCGTGGTGTAATTTCCATCGTTAATAATCAGAGGGTCATATTCATATTTAATCGTTTCGGTATCGTTTTGCGCCATCAAAATAGGTTGAAATATGGTCGTCCCTTTAGCAAGTGCAAATGTATACCACGATTGCGGTATCTCTATCGAATACAACATCAACGAAATTACGTTGTTGATAGGCTCGCTCAACGTAAACAAATAATCGTCCGTATCATAAATCGTATTGTTGGATATCACGCGATAGGAAGAATCGATGTTTAACATGCGCGTAAGCGTATTCTTCAAATCTGGATTGATGGTTCCTTTTTTAACTTCAGCATTCACGATTTTGGTCGTGGTGTCTTTCTCTGCAAACCGTTGACGTATGTCCGTGTAAAATTGCACTAGGGCAGGATTGTTTTGTTCTTCATCGATTAACGTCTGTGTAGCCGTGACGATATCATCGTAATTCAAATCGTCTATTTGGAGCAAATCTTTGATTTCTTGGTCCGTGTAATGGCTTACATCCAAATCAAAATCCATACAATGAATAAAAAATTGACCTTAAATAATAATTCTATGAACTATATATAAAATGGATTGTGCTTGTTGCGCCGAAAAAATAAACAAAAGTACCAGAGCCGAAGTGAAATGTTTCAAGTGCGACTATTCTGCATGCAAGACGTGTGTCCGAACCTTTTTGTCCAGCACACAGGGCAACGCTCACTGCATGAACTGCAAAACTCAATTCAACCTTAGTTTTCTGGTTCGCCACCTCAACCTCTCCTGGGTCCAAGATGAATACCGCAAGAAAATGACCACCGACATCCTCAGCTCCGAACTAGGTAAAATTCCGGAAACGCTCCCCCACGCTGAAGCCGAAAAACGAAAACAGGCGCTCATCAAGGAAAATGCCGCCATCAAAACGAAAATGACCGAACTCGAAGTACGTCTGAGAAAACTCCACCGCACCCATACGGCCAACAATTACCGTATCCGCGGAGAAGTCGTTCCCGAGAGGTACAGAACTGCCGTAGTCGACGATGACCCTGTTCAAGTAGATACCCGCAAAAAGTTTATCATGGCCTGTCCTGGGCAAGGCTGCAAAGGTTTTCTGTCGACGGCGTACAAGTGCGGTTTGTGCGACAAGTACACGTGCAAAGATTGTCTTGTAATTAAAGAACCCAACGCAGCAGCCGAACACGAATGCGTAGAAAGCGACCGGTTGAGTGCTGAATCGATTCGCAAAGATACCAAACCATGTCCCAAGTGCAACGAACGCATTTTCAAAATTGACGGCTGCGACCAAATGTATTGCATGGCACGTAATGAAGCAGGAAACGTTTGTCAGTGCGTGTGGAGCTGGAAAAGCGGAGAAGAAACACCGGGCGTCGTCGTGCATAACCCCCACTTTTTCGCGTTGCAGAGAGAAAAAGGGTACGTGCCTCGCACCGCCGGCGACGTTCACTGTGGCGGCATGCCCGAAATCCACTCTATTCTGCAATTGATTCGACACATTCACAAAGTAGTTTCTGACGATGTGCGTGGTTCTTTAGGTTTAGTTCAATTCAGTGGAGAAATTCAATCCTTGTACCGCCGGTTGAACGAACACGTACAATACGAAATTCCGCGATACCGAAACATCATTCGACGTCACCCAGATGTCATGCGCCGAAATCGCATCAATTACATTCTTACCGGGTTGACGAAAGAAGAGTTTGCCGACATGCAATACCGCACCGAAAAAGAGTACCAAAAGTCGCTTGAATTGCTCCACACGTTGGAACTGATTGGTGTTTGCGGCATCGAAACCTTTCAATCGCTCGTTCAGGATACCCCCACAATTAGTTTGTACAACGACTGTATCCAAACTCATCCGGACTACACACAAGAATTGCTTGCCAACCTTCGCGGAAAAATAACCAACTTTCACACCGTCATTGATTTTTGCAACGATAAATTAAAAGAAGTCAGTATCACTTACCACTCCTCTGTCCCCTTTTACGACCATTTTTGTGCCGCTTCCAACAAGAAATTTAAAATGAACGGAGAAGAAGTAGGTAAAGTGAAAGCCTAATCGTATTATTTTTTTCTTGTTCTATGGTATGTATCAACTTGGCTCTACTTCTCCATTGAACAAATATGCCATTATTACGAATGCAGGTATAGTTGGTGGAGGCACCGTAAACATTCAAAATGGTAACTATGGAGCTGTTCAACCTGGTACTGTAAATCAAGTTACCTTAAACTCTTACGGAAATCCGTACGGAGAGAATACAACAGATTTAGTAAGTGCAACTTCACAATTACAGGGAATAGGAGGGTATTTATTGAGTAAACCACCCATCAATTTACAAACTTATTTGGGTTCTGCAACATCTATATTTACTATTTATCCTGGACATTATCTACTCTATGACCCTGCTTTTCCTGAACGTAAAGATACATTACCTATTCCAGATAACGCCATTATTACATTTGATGCACGAAATGATTCCAACGCACTTTTCATGATTGATACACGTTCTATTGTATTTGGTAATAACGTTACGATTCGTTTATTAAATGGTGCAAAACACACCAATGTATACTGGTTTGCATTTGATACAACTCAAGCTGACCCAACCCAATCTGCCATAACATTTAAAGGAACAAATACACAAATGTTTGGTATATTTTATAGTTACAATATCATTGTAGAAAACAATTTAACTATATCAGGTTTAATATCTGCAGAAACCACATTAATCGTTAGAGGTACGTTAACCATCAACACACAACTTAATCCTGTTTCCGACATTTGTTTCGCCAAGAACACTCCCATTGAAACCGACCAAGGCATCGTCATGATTCAAGACTTGAAACCCGACGTGCATACTATCCGGAAAGAACCCATTGTCGCCATCACTCGAACTCTTTCTTTAGATAATTTCCTCATCTGTTTCGAGAAACATACGTTCGAGCGCAATTGTCCTTCCGAACGCACCATCGTAAGCAAAGACCATAAAATATGGTACAAAGATAAAATGGTTTCCGCATACAAATTAATGCTACCGCGTTTTGAGAATTTCGTGCACAAAATTCCCTACGACGGCCAGCCACTCTACAACATCTTGATGAAAAACCACGGCACCGTGCGCGCTAACAATCTAGTGTGCGAAACGCTCGACCCTAAAAGTATCATTGGAGTACTCTACGCAAATAATATCATCACGGATAAACATGTTCTTAGTATCAACGCGTTTAGTTTTCAAAAACACAAAGATACCAAAAAAAACGAATTTAAACGTTTCCTGTACAAAATGTAAAAAATTGATTTTTATATAGTTTTATGGATACATTAAACTATGTCTCAAGATTTAACACCCATTGCAATACAAATAGATGGAGAACTTATTCCAACGGTACAAACACCTATTGCCACGCAAATATCAAATGCACACCTAGAAATAACAATACATGGAGAACGTATTCCAAATGAAACACAGGAATGTGTCTCATGCGAGTGTTTGTGTGTTGTATTTGTGGCATTTTCATTTACGTTACTAGGCATATATATATTTTTAGGACGATTCTTAGTCAGAAATTAAAAGGTTGGATAGTTTAAACACTCCGCAATCTAGTTCGACTGTCCAAATCCGTTGCAAACTTTCTAACAAAATGCCGCCCTAAACTCAATGGTCCAATAGGAAACGAGAAATGAGTGTGGAACGGCGAAATGAGTGACAAAATAATGCAATACAATTCAATTAAAAATTGAAATGAAAATTCTAACAAGAATATAGTACAAAAACCTTACCTCTTTTTGAAGATGGCAACTCTCGTAACTGGTGCGGCGGAGGCGAAAGAAGACAGCACTTGCACGGTGTGTATGGACTGTGTGTCTGAAAAGAATCAGTGTCTCCGCCCGTGCGGTCATATGATGTGTGCTCCGTGCGACGCGGCGTGGCAGTCTCGCGGAAGGATTCAAGAGTTCAAGATGCAGCGCAAGGATAAGAAAAGCAACGAAAAGATATCAATCTATATGACGGTGTCGAGTTGCCCGTCGTGCCGCCGCAAGGATGTGCCGCACGACTACCATGGCCGAAGTAAAGTATCCATGATTCACGAAATTCAGTTTTTGACTCGTACGTTGTACTTATCTGGAATTAGTGCTCCGTTTACGTACCAGCCACCCGTGTTCTCAGAACTGGAAGAAGTGCCTGTTGTCACTACTCCGCCAGTGCCGATAATGCAGCGGATAATGCATGTATTTACTCCGTATATTCCGCCAGTAGCTGTTGCGGGGTTGCCGCCAGTACCACCATCTTCACAAACAACCGGAATATGCTGCCGCAGAGTACAGATTGGAGCATGTTATACTACACGGACTAAACTTAAGTGCGGACGGTGCAACCGATTCTTGTGCCGGTCTTGCCGCGGCTCGGGGTGTGTGTGTGCGTGATTTAAAAAAAGTAAGTGTTTTTAAATATCATCAAATTCAATATCCATTGTAACTTCTTCTGTTCTTACTATTGTATCGTAATCTTTTTTTTCTGGTTCTTCTCCTGTAAATACGGCCCAATCGTTGCTCATTTCCAACAGTTTGCTGACTTCAGATTTAGAGTAAACTTCAAGCATGTCGCAGTGTGTTTTCTTGGTGGAGTACTCACGGTCTGCCACGAGGAGCCATGTACCAACTTCGATGACGTCTTTATTTTTTCGGTTGAATTTTTGGCGAATGGTGCAGATGCGTTCAGTAGCATCTTTCAACTTTACTAGAAAATTTCCGTTACCTAGACGGCGCGTAACAATAGCGTAATCTTCTCCCTCTTCTGCGATGCGTACGTTGGATTTGAAGGTAAATTTAGGCATGATTTAGAGATAATAAACAACTAAATATAATTCAATTTATTTTCTTTGTATATAATATGCCAAACAAGTGGTTACAGCATTTAGCGCAATTTCGCCGGCAAAATAGCGAAATGCCTCCTAAGAAATTGATGAAAGAGGCTCGTAAAACTTACCGTGGTGGTGAAGGTACGAAGACACCATCTGCACCAAGCCCTTATGTAAAAACGATACAGAATACCATGAGTCACGTAAAAGGAGCAATGGACGAGATTAAAATGAAGGGTGGCAACGTAGTACCCTTTGAACCTTCCAGCACTGATTCGTCTCCTTCCAAGGTAGGTGGCAAACGGTCTAGACGCAACACTCGCAGCCGGTCAAGACGCACTCGTCGCCGTTAAACAATCGGCGATGCTTAACCTTTCTTTAGGTAAATAGTGAATATTTTTCAGGAACATGGGCGGAACGGCGAAACCTTCTTCGAACATGTAAATGGTCGCGGCGTAATTGTCCCATGTTTTCCAGTGTTGGATGCAGGATTGAATGAATTCTTTAGAAGAAAGTGAAAGAATAGATGAAAAATGGCGAATACTGCCGTCGATATATTCTTGGACGAATCGAGCGGATAATTTATGTAACATCGTATGATGTTTCACAAATTCAGTGCATGTATGGGTTAACGTGTTGAGAGTCACCGGGCCGTGGTTGATTCTGTAGCACAACAAATGTATTTCTAGAGGCCAATAATAATAGGAAGGTTGGTATTTGTAAAATGCATTTTCAAGATGATTCATAATATTTTTCATGGAAAAGGAAAGATTAAAATCGAGGAGGTAGACTTTATCGGAAAGAATAATGTTTCCCTCTTTAATGTCAAAATGCACAATTTTGTGTTGGACAAGGAGTTGAATGGAGGTTAATAAAGTATGGTACAAGGTGTTGAAATCATAGTTGGTGGATACGGGTTCTTTAAAAGGGATGTAGAGTATTTTGAATTTAGAGTGGTGTTTGATGGCATTACATTTTACAATAGGTAATGGTTGTTTCACGTTACAATGATTTTCCACGGGTAAAAAATGGTCTTGATAGTTTTTGATTTGTCGTATTAGTTTCGACATATATATTTCATGTTGCGCATCACTATCGTTGACTATTTTGGACACCATGTTTTTTTCGATACGGTTTCCTTTACAATCGATACCAGGATAATAAATACATCCGTACGCTCCTGAATCGAAAACTTTGTTCATATAAAATTGAACTACTTTATTTTATGGAAATAAAGTAGAATGACGGTAGAAGAATATATTGCTCAACTAACGGATAAAGAACGGATAGCATATGAGACTGCACTCAAAACGTTAGGTTCGTCATTCGATGTGGCTAAAAGTAATGGGTATCTCAAAAAAAAGAACACTCCTGCTCCGTAAAAAATGATAGACTTCCACCTTTAATTTCTTCATCTGTTTTTTCTTCCTTTTTTTCTTCTTCCTTTTTTTCATCTGTTTTTTCTTCCTTTTTTTCATCCTTTTCTTCATCCTTTTTTTCATCCTTTTCTTTTATTACAATGGATTGTGGAATATCATTGGCAGGTGATATTACTTCGGTTGGTTGTTGCGTCACACCTCCATTATGGATAGAGTTGATAATCATCGAGTTATTTTTGTTTTTAAACCCTTTATCATGTTTCAGATACTCTATTTTATTTTTTTTGTTTTCTAAACTTAGTTCTAGACTTTTACTGATATTATCCATGATATTTGCAGTTAAGTTAGGGTCAGAGATTCGTTTAATTACCATCCCAAGCAAATTACTTGCTAATAACGAAGCTTGTGGTTCAACTGTAAGTACGTCTAGACCAGGTATTCTGATAGGGTCATCTATAAACTTTTGTAAATCTTTTGCTTTTTGTAAACTAGGGTCTTTGAATTTCTCGTCCGAATCATCGTCTGAAACCTCATCCGAATCTTCTTTCTTAGACATACCTATAGATTACATTTTTTTAAAATCAGAATACCGTACAGGTTTCACTTCGACTACAGGAGGTTTTTCATATTCGCTTATTTTACCTTTCCATGTATATTGGTTCGACTTTTCATTCACAATGTAATTATGCTTGATTTGTTTGCGTTTCGTGTTGTATTTTTTGAAAGAGACGAAAATAGATGGATGCACCGGTTCCTGTTTTGGTTTAGCAGCAGCAATCGCCAACTCTTCAAATATGTTGATATAGTTCTCCCTGCAATTGTACACCATCACATACTTTCTAGCTACTGTTTCTAAATATTTGTATTGAATGGCACGGGTTGACCAATAGTTGAATATACCGTCTTCAAACTTCATTCGCACAACTCCTTCTGGAGTGGTTTCTTCTACTACACCCAATGCCTTCAACTCTTCGGTTTCCTCCGGGGGGTCTGCTTCGTCACCAGTAGATGTTTTCAACATGAACAAGTTTTCATAGGGAATTTCTTTCGGTACCGGGGGTAGCGGTGTCGGTTTATTGTACAAGTATAGTCCTCCTCCTACGAATAAAAAAAAGAGTATCCAATACATATACTTTTTATGATGTTCACTGTTTAAGTAATTTCAAAATGGTTGGTATATCTGTTTGAATATCTTGCACTTCATACTGTTGAAACGACATCTGAGACGGATACAGGCAGACCAAATACATGTGTTTTACCTTCTTGTCGTACTTTTGTTCTATCATATACTTGTACAAATTCAATTGCACCGTGTAATGCCCAAAATTCGTATCAGGTATGTGCGGGACTACATGCGAATACTTATGAAACGAATTGTGAATGTCCATCTGTTTCGACCGTTTCCAATCGTACAAATCCAGCGTTCCATCTTTGTTGAGCGCTGCAAAATCTATCGTGCCTGCCAATTGGATTGGTTCCATGTATATACACCATTCCACACCATGCGGCGTAAGGTCGTTCAGTTCCGTAAACGATTTGAATTGCTTCATTTCCGGACATGACCATTCGTGTTTTTTTATCGGTTCTTTTTTATAATAGCGTTCAATCACCGCGTGCATTTGAGTTCCCTGTTCTTGAGCTTCCACCGCATTCGCATTCCACAATTCCTTAATTTCTTCTTTTGTCATTCCATCGTATTTGGTTCCTTTGATTTTCATTTTATTTAGTATGGCATCTGCGTCAAACACGCTGAAGCATCGATGGACTAACGTAGTCACCGAAGTATACTTTTGATTATCAAGTTGGTACACGTGGTTTTCGTCGAGTTGCATTATGTTTTTTCCTTTTTTGCAATTCTTTCTTCAATTTTATAATCTTTTCCAGTAATTTCATATTAGTCCGCTGTATTTTTTTTGTACAAAAGCGACTTTATTTTAAGAATCGGTTTCTTTCCATATACGTTCAAAGAATATTTCGGATACTTGCCTTCCGGGTCGTTTGTCATCCAATGGTTAAGCTCCACCAACGTGTTGAACATCCCTTCTATTTTTTTAAAAATGCGGTTCAAAAACATCTCCACTTCTTCTACAGTGATGTCATACCATTTCGTATCGTACACTTGAATTTTACTCCCTGATTTGCGAAACGGCCAATTATGGGATTTAAAAAAGGCAAGGTATCCGTGATGCATGATTTGTTGTGCATCTTTATAGTTCAATTGTGCAATTAACTTTTCTTGCATTCTTATATACTATATAAAAATGCAAGGATAAATATCAACTTTTTTTACAGGCAGAACAGGATACTTGTTTTGCATGTACGATACTTGCTATTTGAAAACGCGGTATCACTTTTTTCGGAGCAACTTTTGGTAAACTGAACATATCTTAGTTTGATATTTTTTTTCGTTTGGTACGCTTTAATCGATGGTTACAATGGGCGCATCGTTTCGTACCACCGCTACGGGATGCAGTCTCACTTTTTATACGTGATGGGTCAAATGATGGGTCGTCTACGTCAATAGGTACTGGATACGTTCTAGTATGTGGTAATATTTCAACCTCATCATCAGGTTCATATTTAGGTACATAAGGAGGAATAGGACCATCTTCTTCACCACCTCCACCACCTCCTCCACCACCTCCACCACCTCCACCATCTCCACCAGGGCCACCACCAGGGCCACCACCAGGACCACCACCAGGACCACCACCA
>Ga0078894_10003173_pt1 | contig 12490 bp, 9 predicted proteins | sample LauGreSu1BDMLBSD_2_FD_67506 | JGI IMG/M metagenome (GOLD analysis project Ga0078894, IMG submission 67506) | Freshwater lake microbial communities from Lake Michigan, USA - Su13.BD.MLB.SD (version 4) (version 4) | ecosystem: Environmental > Aquatic > Freshwater > Lake | place: Lake Michigan, USA...
GAATCGGCATGTTGTGAATCGAAATCACGCCGAACGCGGCACGCACGCCGCAGGCCTCGAGAAAACGCGCCACCAGCTCCCCCACCGTGATGGTGGGCGACGGCGCTGCAGGGGCGGGCGTGATGTTCATCGTCCCAGATCGCGCTTGATCTTGGTGAGCGGCGAATCGGGGGGATAGACCGGTGTGATGGGCTTGGGAGAGCCCAGCATCACGCACATGAGCGCGTCTTCATCGCCGATGTTCTGTTCTTCGCGGTAGACGCCCGGGGGCACCGAGATGAGGTCACGCTCACCCAGCACTGCTTCCCAGCGTTGCCCGTCTTTTTCGCAGACCACCTTCATGGCGCCGCGGAGCACGAAGAAGATTTCTTCGACGTCATAGTGGATGTGGGAGGGACCGATATTGCCGGCCGGGATCACCATGGTGCTGAAGGTGAAATGTGCCGAGGGCACGGTATTGCTGTCGCGCGAGACGCCGGTGCCGCCGGTGCCGACATAGCGCATCTGGGCGCGGCGATAGCGGGGGTCGTAGTCGGCCTGGAATTTGAGGGCGTCCCAGTCGTAGCTGCGCGTGGAGCGACGGGCGACACGGCTCTCCATCCAGTCGGAAAAGCTCTGCCCCGAGGGTTGCATGAGTGAACGCTGGATGTCGGCCTCAGGCGGGGTGAGCGGGTCGAGCAAACCGCGTTCGTTGAACACGGGCGCGTTAGCGGCGGGGGCGTTGCTCATGGGCGGCGTCTCGGTTGGAAATGACGCGTCAGTTTAATACACGAAACGTTGATTCATCAATGGAACGGCATCGGGTGGGCTGAGCGAGGCCCAGGGCGCGCAGAACGCGCGCTCACCGCCGGCTGCGCACAGCGACCTTTCGAAGCTCTTCAACCCAAAGGACCGCGCTCGCCGTGAGGGTGATGGGCCCAAGGGATGACGCAGGCAGCGGCACCGTATGAAAGATCGCAGTGATGCCGGGCACGTAGAGCACGGACAACTGGAGCGCGACGGAAAGCGCAAGACCCGCCACAAGCCATCGGTTGGAGAGCAGCGTTGGCGAGAACGCACTCGCCGTGGCGCTGCGGCAGTTGAGCATGTTGAACCACTGACTGATCGCCACCAGCGTAAAAACCTCGGTCTGCAGAACCGCCGGGTCAGTGCCGTGGCTCAGCCCCCAGGCGAACCAGCCGAATGCCGCTGCGGCCGAGGTGAGACCCATCAGGCCCGCCCGCATCAGCATCGCGCGGTCGAGGAGGGGCGCGTCGGCCGGGACCGGGGGCTTGCGCATGGCATCAGTGTCGGCGGGATCCATCACCAGGTTGAGCGTGAGCGTGCCTTCCGTGACCAGGTTGATCCAAAGAATCTGCACTGCGGCAAGCGGCAGCGGAAGTCCGGCGATGAGCGCGAGCATCAGCAGCAGCACCTCGTCGATTGAGGTCGCGAGCAGGTAGAGGAGCACCTTGCGCACACTCGCGTTGATGGCCCGGCCTGCCTCGATGGCGTGTGTAATGGTGGCGAAGTTGTCATCGGTGATCACCATGCCGGCGGCTGCGCGTGCGACATCCGTGCCGCTCGCGCCCATTGCGATCCCGATATCGGCGCGCGCGAGTGCTGGCGCGTCGTTCACGCCGTCGCCCGTCATGGCAACGACATGCCCCTCGGCCTGCAGCGCCTCCACGATCCGCAATTTCTGTGAGGGTTGCACGCGGGCAAATACGGCAACTGAGGCGATACGTTCGCGGAGTTCCGCCTCATCCATGCGTTCGAGTTCCAGCCCGTCCACGGCCGCGCCCGGGGTGTCGGTGGCCGCATCGGCGATCGCGAGTTCGCGGGCGATTGCAAGCCCGGTGAGCTTGTGGTCTCCGGTCACCATCATCGTCCGGATGCCCGCCGCATGGCATTGTGCGATGGCCTCTGCCACCCCGTCGCGGGGCGGGTCGCGCTCGCCGATCAGGCCGAGCAGCGTGAGTCCGACCGCGTTGATTCGGCTACCGGTGATGGGCTGATAGGCATCCGAGGGCAGCGTGAGCGGTGTCTGCGCGAGTGACGCGGAGTGGTCGGCGGGCTGCGAAGAAGGCGCCGCCGGCGCGGGTGTCGCTCCGGCATCTGTGCGATCCGCAAACGCGAGCACGCGCCAGCCGCGGTTGGCCATCTGCTCCGCCGCCGCCTCGGCCGCCGCGATGCCGGCTTCATCCTGCGCGCAGAGGCGAAAAATCGTCTCCGGCGCGCCCTTGGCGAGCGTGAGGAGGCGCCCATCGGCCAAGCGGTGACAACTGGCCATCATCCGGTGCTCTGCCTCGAAGGGCTGCTCGCTTACGCGTGGCGCCTCGCGACGCCTGTCCTCCGGTGATTCGCCAAGCTGCACCGCGAGATCGAGCAACGTGGTTTCGGTGGAATCGCGCGCATCGTTACACAACACGGCGGCGCGCAGCAGTCGCCTCAGGCCGGGATCACCGGCAGTAACGTGCAGTGTGCCCTCCTCTGCGGATTGGCTCGGCTGCGCATGGCCCCTCTCGACGCTCTGCAGGCCCAGGCCTGGAATCCAGAACCCGGCCGCCGTCATGTCGTTGCGTGTCAGGGTGCCGGTCTTGTCGGTGCAGATCACGGTCGTGGCGCCCAGCGCCTCTACCGCGCTCAGGCGCCGGATGAGCGCGCCGCGGGCTGCCATGCGCTGCATGCCGGCAGCAAGCGCGATGGTAAGCGCGATCGGCAGGCCCTCGGGAACCACTGACACCATCTGGCTGATGGCAATCATCAGCAATTCCCCAGTGGGGATCTGTCGCCACCAGCCAAGTAGAACCAGCGTTGCAAAGAGCGCGGCCGCCACGCCCAGCAGGGCGCGGCCTAGAGCGGCGAGTCGTCGCTCTAGCGGCGTCGGGGGCTCTTGCGCCTGTTCCGACAAGCGCGCAATTGCGCCGACCTCGGTGTGGGGGCCGGTTGCCACCACGACTGCCCATGCATGACCGGCCGTGGCAAGCGTGCCGGCATACAGCATGCAATGTCGGTCGGCCAGCAGCGTGGCCTCGGACACCGCAGCGACAGACTTGGCGACCGGCACCGACTCGCCGGTGAGCGATGCTTCGGACACCTGAAGGCTCACCGTTACGATCAACCTGGCATCGGCCGCAATCGCATCACCCGCCGCCACTTCGATCAAATCGCCGGGTACCAGATTCTGGGCATCGATGATCTGGCTGCAGCCGCCGCGTCGCACCATGACGCGCGTGGTCGACAGCTGGCGAAGCGCTGTCATCGAGCGGTCGGCACGTTGCTCCTGATAGGTGCCCATCGCTGCATTGATGATGACCACCACCAGGATCACGGCTGCGTCCTCTATGTGACGCAAGGCAAGCGACAGGAGCGAAGCGCCCAGAAGCAGAAAGACCAGCGGGCTGGTGCACTGGGACAGGAACAGGGCGACGATCGAGCGGCGCGGCGCCTCGGGCAGGGCATTCATGCCGTGAAGGCGTGCTCGGCGCTCGGCCTCGGCCTCTGACAACCCGGTGATCGGGTGAGCCCTCAACTGCGCGAGCGTCGCCTCCGGTGTCATCGCATGCCATGAGCAGGCTGTGAACTGCTTCAGCGAGCTGGGGCTGCCGGTGGGGGTACCTGAATGCGCATCGGCCATTCGCCACTGTCGCGGAAGACCGCCCGCGCAGGCGGGGCCACGCTGCATACGCCTTGCTTACCGTCAACCCAGTACACTAGCGAGGTTGTGGCCAACCTTCTGCCCGTCATGCCGTCTGCCTCTCGTCCAGCAAGAATTTTTGTCGCCGGTCATCGGGGAATGGTCGGCGCCGCGATTGTCCGTGCTCTCGAACGGCGCGCAGACCGCGTGCCGTTCGAGCTCCTCAGCCGAACGCATGCCGAACTCGATCTCATTGACCAGCGCGCGGTGCGCGAGTTCTTTGCCGCTGAAAAGCCAGATCAGGTCTATCTGGCAGCCGCTCGCGTGGGCGGCATTCACGCCAACAACACCTATCCGGCCGACTTCATCTACGACAACCTGATGGTTGAGGCCAATGTGATCGACGCGGCATTCCGAAGCGGCGTGCGACAGCTGCTCTTCCTGGGGTCAAGCTGCATCTATCCGCGAAATGCCCCGCAGCCCATGAGCGAAGAGGCACTCCTCACCGGTTTGCTTGAACCGACCAACGAGCCCTACGCCATCGCCAAGATCGCGGGCATCAAGCTCTGCGAAAGCTATAACCGTCAGTACGGTGCCTCGCACGGCGTTGACTACCGCAGTGTCATGCCCACCAACCTGTACGGCCCGGGCGACAACTATCACCCCGAAAATTCGCATGTCATTCCGGCGCTCATCCGCCGTTTCCATGAAGCACGGGCGGCCGGGTTGCCGCAGGTGGCCGTCTGGGGCAGCGGCACGCCGCGTCGCGAATTTCTTTTTGTAGACGATATGGCCGAGGCCAGCGTCCATGTGATGAATCTGTCGCACGAGGTCTACTCGCAGCACACCCAGCCCATGCTCAGTCATATCAATGTGGGCTGGGGAGACGACGTGAGCATTGCCGAGCTCGCTCGTGCGGTGGCGCGTGCGGTGGGGTATGTCGGCGACATCGTGTTCGATGCCAGCAAGCCCGATGGCGCGCCGCGAAAGCTGATGGACAGCCGCCGCCTCAAGAGCCTGGGCTGGCAGCCGCAGATATCGCTCGATGATGGGCTGAAGCTTGCCTATCGCGATTTTCTCGCGAGCACCCCCCGCTCGGTCTGACCGCCAGAATCGCTCAGACCCAGCCCTCGAGCAGATCCACCGGGTCGCCATATCTCGAGGCCATCTCGATCACCTCGGGGTCGCGCAGCGCGCACAGAAAGCCCTTGTCGACCAGCAGGGTGTCACCTGCGCGCACCGTGGCATCGAGCATGACCAGATCCACATGCACGGGCGGCTCTTCCCAGTCGGGCATGACGCGGCGAATGTAGTCTGCCGGCTTGGCGAGATCGATGCCGAAATGAAGCGCCCCAGGAGAATTGGAGCCCGCGGGGTAGATGGTGTGGCGCGGCGCCTTAGGGTTGAAGCCACAGCCGCCGCCTTCGATCATGCGTCCGCCCACCAGCATCTCGCGCAGAATCTGGGCCTCGTTCGATTCGCCCTCGACGCGGGACACATACTCGCCCTCGAAATGCACGCCAATCGGCTCCCTGAAAGGCTCGGCAAAGCCTACCGCCCACTGCGGACAGAGCACTCCGCTCATCTGCGTGGGCACCGATAGATCGTTTTTCACGGCGTTGTGGTCCCAGAGGTTGGGGCCATGCGCGGCGAGATAGTGCACATAACAGCCATCTTCGCTCGCGTCCATGCGGCCGCGCCACCGGTTGGTGGCCAGCATGTTGTTACGCATTTCGGGGGTGAAGTGAATCCGGAAGTCACTGCCCCGCTGATCGGTGAAGTGAATGTCGAAGTCGGTACCCACGGGATAGCGGCGCGCGGTGGCGCGGGTGATCTCGCCCACAATCTCGATCGGGAAACGCGCCTGCGGCGTGTGGAGAAGATCAAGGTTTCGGAAATAGGTGATCTTGACCCAGCGCTGTCCCTGCTTGCGAAGCCCGATGCAGAACGGGTCGAGGATCGAGCAGAACCAGGTGGAGACCACGAAGCTCGCCTTGGACAGCAGCGGCTTCACCTCGTCGGGAATCCGTTCGACCCGGCAACTCGGCTCCATGTAGACCCGCATGGTGGCGCCGCGCGCGCGGGCATGAGCGCCGATCGCATCGATCACCCGTGAATCCAGCAGCGGGTCGGCCAGGAACAGCACCTGATCGCCGGTGCGGAAGGCGAACGTACGGGTGAAATTGTCGAGGGCCGCGAAGAAATGCTTGGTGTCGGTGACGCCCGGGTTGAGCGCGATCGGCAGGCCCTGATAACGCGGGGGGTTCTCCATGAGGGGTTCCGGTTTTTGTTGATGAGCGGTGTGAGGAGGTCGACGACAGGCAGGCGAGCGCTTGCGCCAGACCTATTTTCTGCCAAGACCCAAACGGCTAGCCCCCTCGGTGTAGAGCCGGATCTTTTCCCCCATGAAGGCGTCCATTTCCTCGACGCCCACGTTAACCAGTTCAAACCCTGATTTTGCCGCGAGCTCCTTCATTTCGCGGTCTTCGTTCAGCGCTCGCCACAGGTCGGAGATCCGTTTGCGCGCATCCGGCGAGGTGCCGCGGGGCATGCCGATGCCGCGATAGGCGCCGTCCACCCAGTCGACGCCGAGCTCCCGGAAGGTGGGCACATCGGGTAGCAGCGGATGACGCTTCTCCATCGCAACCGCCAGCGGCCGGAGCCGGTTCTGATTGGCGATTGCGAACGGGGTATAGGTCATTGCGCCATCGATCTGCGCCCCCAGCACGGCGACCGACATGTCGCCGGTTCCCTTGAACGGGATGTAGTTGGTTTTCACGCCGAACGCTGCGTTCATGCGCTCATGCGCCGCGTGATTCGCCGAGTTGAGGCCCGAGCCGCCCAGGCTCAGCTTGCCGGGCGATGCCTTGGCCGCGGCCACGAAATCGGCAAAGCTGCGGATGGCGCTCGATGCGGGTACGACCAGGATGTCGGGCGTGTAGTGGAACCAGAACACCGGCGTGATGTCGGCGGTCTTGTACTGCACCTGTCCTTCGAGCGGCTGAAACACGATGTGGGGGAGGTTGATGCCCACCACATTGAATCCATCGGTGGGCAGCTGATTGATCTGGGTCCACATCAGCGCCCCGCCGGCACCGGCCTTGTACTGAATGATGGCGTCCAGCGTGGGGCAGCGACGCTTGAGCACCACCTGCTGGTGACGAGCCGACAGGTCGGACTCACCACCGGGCGGGAACGCCTGCCAGTAGAGCACATGCTTGTCGGGGCAGCCTTGTGCGAGGGCGGGCCCCGCAAGTGCGAGGAGTCCGGCAACGATTCCGCCGACAAGCGTGAGGCCCCGGGCGATAACGCCGCGCGATGAATGCATGATGGTCTCCTGTGGTTTTGTGTGAGAGAGCGTTTGTTACTGAAGCGCCCGGCATACGGCATCGGTGACCTGGCGCGTGGTCGCTGCGCCGCCAAGATCGCGCGTATGGAGCGCCGGATTGGCGGTGACCGCCTCGATGGCACGCATCAGACGCCCGGCCGCTTTGTGTTCCCCCAGGTGCTCGAGGAGCATCACGCAACTCCAGAAGGTCCCTATCGGGTTGGCAAGCCCCTTGCCCATGATGTCGAAGGCCGAGCCGTGAATGGGTTCGAACATGCTGGGATAACGGCGCTCCGGATCGATATTGCCGGTGGGGGCGATTCCGAGGCTGCCCGCGAGAGCCGCTGCCAGGTCACTCAGAATGTCGGCATGCAGATTGGTGGCCACCACTGTGTCGATGCTGGCCGGTCGGTTGACCATGCGCGCCGTCATGGCGTCCACCAGTTCCTTGTCCCAGCGCACGTCTGGAAACTCGGCCGCCACCTGACGCGCGATGTCATCCCACATCACCATGGCGTGGCGCTGCGCGTTGCTCTTGGTGACCACGGTGAGCAGTCTGCGCGGGCGCGACTGCGCCAGACGGAAGGCGAAACGCATGATGCGCTCCACGCCCGCGCGGGTCATGATGCTCACGTCGGTGGCGACCTCGATGGGATGCCCCTGGTGCGCGCGGCCGCCTACCCCGGCATATTCGCCTTCGGAGTTTTCGCGCACGATCACCCAGTCAAGATCGGCGGGGGCGCAACGCTTGAGCGGCGCGTCAATGCCCGGCAGGATCCGCGTGGGGCGTACATTGGCGTACTGGTCAAAGCCCTGGCAGATTTTGAGCCGCAGACCCCATAGCGTGATGTGATCGGCGATCGCCGGGTCGCCCGCCGACCCAAACAGAATGGCATCCATGCCGCGCAGCGCATCCAGCCCGTCGGCGGGCATCATTTCGCTGTGGGCGCGATACCAGTCGCCGCCCCAGCCGAAGTCGGTGAAGCTGAACTCCAGCGTGCCGAGCGTGCGGGCGAGGGTCTCGAGCACTTCGCGGCCAGCAGGGATCACTTCCTTGCCGATACCGTCGCCCGGTATGGTTGCAATGCGATAGCGTTTCATGGTGTCTGATCGATTGAGAAGAAAATTAAGCGCAGCGCCGGTCGATGCGGGGCGGTGGTGTCAAACCGGACGATATTGGGATTGTCGCAGGACGGCAACCCGTCGAGGTTCAGGGAGCGTGGGGCGTACTTGCTGTGGCGCGCGCTCGCGCGTAGGGTTGGCCGCGGCGTTGCCGCTTGGCTCGCCGTCCTATGACAGAGACATGAACAGGAGCTGACATGGATCTTGGTATCCGATCCCGGCGGGCGCTGGTCTGCGCGTCCTCGCAGGGGCTGGGGCTCGCCTGCGCAACCGCCCTCGCGCGCGAGGGCGCGGACGTTTTCATCAACGGGCGTAATGCAGAGCGGCTCGAGGAGGCCGCCCGATCGATCCTGGCGGCAACCGGAGTCACCGCCCGAACCGTGCTGGCCGACATCACGACCGAGGCCGGGCGTCAGACGCTCTTCGACATCTGTACCGATCTGGATATCCTGGTGAACAACAATGCCGGACCACCACCCGGGCAGTTGTCAGACTGGGACCATGACGCCTGGATACAGGCGCTCGAGGGCAACATGCTCGCGCCCATTCTCCTGATTCGCGGTTTCCTTCCCGGCATGCGGGCACGAAAGTTCGGCCGGATCGTCAACATCACCTCGGCGATGGTGAAGAGCCCGCGCGCGCACATGGCGCTCTCCACCTCGGCGCGCACCGGGCTCACGGCGTTCAGCAAGTCGATGTCGTTCGAGGCGGCAGCCGACAATGTCACGATCAACAATCTGCTCCCGGAGCGGATCGACACGCCCCGTCAGGCTTTCCTTGCTGAACGGCTCATGAAGATGCACGGCATCACCCGCGATGAGGCGCGTCAGAGAATTGCCGATTCCATTGCCGCCAGGCGCTTTGGCCGTCCGGAGGAGTTTGCCGATGCCTGCGCCTATCTTTGCAGCGCGCAGGCAGGATTCATCTCGGGCCAGAACCTGCAACTGGATGGCGGGTCTTATCCGGGGCTGATCTGATGCCTGGCGCGCCTTGCTTGGCTAGGAGGCAGGTTCGCTGCGCGCCCAATCGCGGAGCACAAAACGCTGAAGCTTTGCATTTTCGGTGCGCGGCAGCACGGGAACAAAGCGTACCCGCCGGGGGTATTTGTAGGGGGCGAGCCGGTCGCGCACAAATTGCTGAAGCTCGCTCGCGAAGTGGTCGTTGCCCTCGCGAGGTGCCTTGCACACCACAAAGGCCATGACCACCTGGCCCCGTCCCGGGTCGGGTGCCCCCACCACGCCACATTCGGCGACATCGGGGTGGGTGAGGAGAACGTCTTCCACTTCGGGGCCGGCGATGTTGTAGCCCGCGCTGATGATCATGTCGTCGGTGCGCGATTGATACCAAAAGTAGCCGTCGGCATCCATCAGGTAGGCGTCGCCCGTCAGATTCCAGCCATGCTGCACATAGATGCTCTGCCGCGGATCATCGAGATAGCGACACCCCGTCGGGCCGCGCACGGCCAACCGCCCGATGGTGCCGGGTGGCACCGGCTGGCCCTGGTCATCCAGAATGACCGCTTCATAGCCTGGCACCACGCGTCCGGTGGCGCCAGCGCGGACTTCGCCCGGCCGGCAGCCGATAAAGGCATGGAGCAGTTCAGTGGATCCCAGACACTCGGTCATGTCCAGACCAGTGGCCTCACGCCACTGCGCGCGGGTGTCGGCGGGCAGCATTTCGCCCGATGACACGGTGATGCGAAGCGAACGCAGGGTGTCGCGGCGCGCGAGCGCGGCCATTCTTCGGTAGAGCGTGGGCGCGGTGAAGCAGATGCTCGCCCGATGCTCGTCAATGCCTGCAAGGAGCGACTCGGCGGTCCATTGCGGCTCAAGCACGGCCGAGGCGCCTGCGCGAAGCGGAAAGATCAGCAGTCCGCCCAGCCCGAACGTAAAGGCAAGGGGTGGGGTGCCGATGAATACATCACCAGGCGTGGGCGCCAGCAGATGCCGCGACAACACGTCGGCGATCAACAGGCAGTCGCGATGGAAGTGCAGGGTGCCTTTGGGCTGACCGGTGGTGCCCGATGTGAAGGCGATCAAGGCGACATCGTCCTGCGCGGTGTCGGCCGCTGGAAAAGCTGCATCGTGCAAGGCCATCGCGTCTTCGAGCCGGCGAGACTCGGCTGCAGTTCCGCCATAGCCAAGCACCGGTCCGCACGAAGGACGGGCCCTGCGCACCTCGTCCCATGCCTCCAGAAGCCCTGCCTCGCAGAGGGCGGCGCTCACCTGTGCGCGCTCGGCAATGACAGCAAGCTCACGGGCGCGCAGCAGCGGCATGGTGGTGACCGCGATGCAGCCAGCCTTGAGCACGGCAAGCCAGCAGGCGGCGAGCATCGGGTGGTTTGCGCCGCGCAACAGCACGCGGGCACCGGTGGGCAGGCGAAAATCGGATCGGAGGACGTGAGCGATCCGGTCGACGCGATCGGCGAGCTCGGCGTAGGTGAAGCTCACGCCCGCGCCGCGAAGCGCAGTGGCGCTGCCGCGCCCGGCTCGCAACTGCGTATCGATCAGTTCCGCGGCCGCATTCAGGCGCTCGGGATAAGCGATTCCTGCAGGCGGCGGCAACAGCTGTGGCCAGGCTTCAGACGGCGGCAGCCGGTCGCGCGCGAAGCTGTCGTCGTGGCCGCTGCGAAACAGTCGGGGCGCGGGCATGGAGATACCGGGAGGCGCACCGTCAGGGTCGCGGGTCACTGATCAAATCCGGCTGGCGCGTCTTTCCAGGTGGGCGCGACCAGCCTGCGCTTGCCGTCGTGCGACAGGCGGATGTCGGGTTCGTCGAGATCCTCGCGGTCCCACAGCTGGCAGGTCACCTGCTTGTGCTTCTGATCGAGGCCCTCGCAGTAGTTGGTGTATTCGCACAGACGTACCGCATCGGCCCGTCCCAGCAGGGTCTTGAGCGCCCAGTCGGGATCGGCCAGGCTCTGCCGCGCGGTGCCCACCACATCGCAGTCGCCCGCGGCAAGCATGCCCTCGGCGAACTCGAAGTTGTGAACGCCGCCGGTGCACACGACCGGCGTGGTGCAGCCCGCTGCACGAATCGCCTGGCGAATCTGCGCGGTGGCCGCGCGATTCCGGCCGAAGGGCCCTTGCGCGTCGGACAGATATTGCGGCATGCATTCATAGCCGCTGCGGCCGGTGTAGGGATAGGCGGCCTGGCCAACCGAGGGCTGCTTGGCATCGTCAAATTTGCCACCGCGGCTGGTTGAGAGAAAGTCCATTCCGGCGAGCGCGAACTGAACGCCATACCAGAGGCTGTCCCCGACCTCGGTGCCGCCGTCGATACATTCCTCGGCCAGAAAGCGGCAGCCCACGGCGTAGCCGCTGCCCACTTCGCGTCGAACCGCGTGGTACACCTCGAGCGGCAGGCGAACGCGCGCCTCGCGGCTGCCGCCGTAGCCATCGGTTCGCTGGTTGGTGGTGGAGAGAAAAGACGCCATGGTGTAGGCGTGGGCATAGTGCAGCTCGACACCATCGAAGCCCGCATCGCGTGAGCGCCGCGCAGCCTGCGAAAACAGCGAGGGCAACTCCCTGGGCAGCGACTGAATGTGGGGCAGGTGCAGATCGTTGACCGATTCGCGTGCGCCAAATTCCAGGCTCTGGCGATCGCGAGGATCGAGCACCTGCGCCCAGCCTGCCGCGCCGAGCGCGAGGAGGGCCTCGCGTGCGGCGGGTTCACTCTGTCCGGTGAGGCCGGCGCGCGCGAGCAGTGCCGGGGTGAGCGTGAGGTGGCGTTCAAAGAAAGTGCGCGGATCGGGGCGTCTACGGATCCGGAGAAAATCGATGATCTGAATGAGCAGACGCGTGTGACCGCCGCTTGCCTCGTTGACCGCCCGGGTGAGTCGTCGAAGCCCGTCCACGTAGCGGTCGTCGCCAATTCGAAGGAGCGGCCCGCTGGGCACATCGCGAATGCCGGTCGCTTCGATCACGATGGCTCCGGGACGACCTTTGGCGAATCGGGCGTACCACTGGATGACGTCTTCGGTGACTTCACCGTCTTCGTTGGAGCGCCAGGGCACCATGGCAGGCACCCAGGTGCGATGACGCAGCGTGAGCGGGCCAAGCGAGACCGGGCTGAACAGTTGCGAGGCGCGCGCCTGGTCGGCGGTGGGCATGTTGCCGCGCGCGGGCTCGAAGCGGATTCGCTCAGCGGGTTTCCACATGGGCGGCCTCCTGGCGGTGGCGGGCGTGGGGGTGGGGCATGAAGCGTTACTTTCCTGGTAGGGATAACCGTGGCAGAGTGCAGGTCCGATTTTACCGGCGCAGGAGCAGGATGATGACCGATTGTTCCAGACGCGAGTTCAATGGCTGGGTGACGGCGCTTACGACCGGAGCCGCTCTGACACCGCTCGCTGCGCGGGCGCAGGGCGCTGACTGGCCGTCGAGGCCGGTGAAAATTCTGGTGGGATTCACACCCGGGGGCGT
>Ga0078894_10003175_pt1 | contig 12488 bp, 12 predicted proteins | sample LauGreSu1BDMLBSD_2_FD_67506 | JGI IMG/M metagenome (GOLD analysis project Ga0078894, IMG submission 67506) | Freshwater lake microbial communities from Lake Michigan, USA - Su13.BD.MLB.SD (version 4) (version 4) | ecosystem: Environmental > Aquatic > Freshwater > Lake | place: Lake Michigan...
AATTGATTCGCAAAGAATTAAAACTAGAAAGCGTTCAGGGGCTGTATACGATTTCGTTATAGGAGTATCAGTTACAAAAATAGAAACCCCCATTTTATTCCAAAAACAGAGGCTTCTAATTCTAAAAAACCTAAAACAAAAACTATTAATGATACAACGAATATGCAATAGTTAATATTGTGGTAGGGGGCTACTTTTTATATTTTATTCTATAAATTTTGGTGCTAAAAAATTTCTATAGAAATAGGACAGTGGTCGCTATGTTCAGCTTCGTTGTGTATTGAAGCCGATTTAAGTTCATTTTTCAATGAATCTGAAATCGAGATATAATCAATACGCCAACCTTTGTTTTTTGGACGAGCGCCTGCTCGGTATGTCCACCAGCTATAGATGTCTTTTTTCTCGGGATGAAACAATCTAAAACTATCATTCATACCATCTTCAAACCATTTATCCATCCAAGCGCGCTCTTCGGGTAAAAATCCCGAACTATTTTTGTTGCCTTTTGGGTCGTGTATATCGATTTCTTTGTGCGCAATATTATAATCACCCACAACGATAACATTATTGTATTTAGCATTTATCTGTTGAATATAATCGTAGTAAAAGTCCAAAAACTTCATTTTGATGTCTTGACGGATATCGCCTGAACTTCCCGAAGGAAAATAGGTATTGATAAGATAAAAATTGTCAAAGGCAAGTGATATAATGCGTCCTTCAAAATCATATAATTCATGATTGCATCCTATTATAACTTCTTTAGGTTCAATTTTGCTTAAAATAGCCGTTCCACTGTAACCTTTTTTTTGTGCACTAAACCAATACGTTTTATATCCCAAGGCCTCAAAAATTGCTTTGGGTATATCTTCGTCATTTGCTTTTATTTCTTGAAAACAAATGATATCAGGATTTTCTTCTTCTATCCAAGAAGTTAATCCTTTGTTCACTGCGGCACGAATGCCATTGACGTTGTATGAAAAAATTTTCATTATATATTAATTTAAAATTTTAATACTATATAACTTTATCCAATCTTTCTTGCAATCGATACATTTCATCGCGGAATGTAGCCGCATCCAAAAAGTCTAGTTTTTTTGAAGCTTTTGTCATTTTTTGCTTCAATTCGGCTATTTTTTGGGTTAAATCTTCTTTTGAATAACTCACTTCATCTTCGGCGGCTATATTTAGAGGTGATTCGGGCATTATATAGCTACTTTCTCTAATATCAATTACTGAAGTTTGTTTGAAAATTTCATCGTTGGATTTGAAGACCGTAGTAGGTGTAATATGATGCAATGCGTTATATTCTGCCTGAATTATTCGTCTTCTATTCGTCTCGTCTATAGTGCGCTGCATAGATTTTGTAATTTTATCCGCATACATAATTACAAATCCATTTGAATTTCGTGCTGCTCTCCCTGAGGTTTGTGTCAGCGATTTTTCATTTCTCAAAAATCCTTCTTTGTCGGCATCCAAGATAGCGACCAGTGAAACTTCGGGCAAATCCAATCCTTCTCTTAATAAATTAACTCCTATCAATACATCAAAAGTCCCCATTCTCAATCCTCGCAATATTTCTACACGATCCAGTGTGTCTACATCGCTATGAATGTAGCGCGCTTTGATATTTAGATTCCCAAAATATTCATTGAGCTCTTCTGCCATTCTTTTGGTAAGTGTAGTCACCAATACACGCTCATTTTTTTGTATGCGTTTTTCTATTTCGGCGAGTAAATCATCAATTTGATTCAACGAAGGTCTTACATCAATAATTGGATCCAAAAGTCCCGTAGGTCTTACGATTTGTTCTACAATGACGCCCTCGCTTTTTTCCAATTCATAATCGGCAGGCGTAGCTGTTACATATATTTTTTGTTTGGTTTTGGTTTCAAATTCCTCAAACTGCAAAGGTCTATTGTCCAATGCCGAAGGCAATCGAAATCCATATTCTACCAAATTTGATTTTCGCATTCTATCGCCTGCATACATAGCTCGCACTTGGGGCAAGGTTACGTGACTTTCGTCAATTACTACCAAAAAATCATCGGGAAAATAATCAAGAAGACAATATGGACGTTCGCCTACATTTCGTCTATCCAAATAGCGCGAATAATTTTCAATACCACTGCAATAACCAAGCTCGCGCATCATTTCTATATCAAAATTGACTCTTTCCGTGAGTCGTGCGGCTTCTATATGTTTTCCAATGCTTTTCATATAATCCACTTGAAGTTTCAAATCATCTTGAATCTCATGAATACATTGAATGAGCAATTCTTTTGGCGTTACATACATATTTGCTGGGAAAATAGCAAGCTGGTTTTTTGACTCTATCTTTCTGTTTGTCAATGGATTGAAACTTTCAATTTCTTCTATTTCATCATTGAAAAATCCTATTCTATACCCAATATCGGCATAGGGAAGAAAAACTTCTACCGTATCGCCAATTACTCTAAAATTGCCTCGAGCCAATTCACCCGTAGTTCTAGAATATAAAGCATCTACAAGTCGTGCTAGAAAGAAATTTCTAGTCATCTTAATGCCCGTAGCTATCTGTACCACGCCTTTGGCATATTCGTGTGGATTCCCCATACCATAGATACACGAAACCGAAGCTACGACCAGTACATCTCTGCGCCCCGAAAGGAGCGATGAGGTACAAGAAAGTCTCAGTTTTTCAATCTCTTGATTGATAGATAAGTCTTTTTCGATATAAGTGTCCGATGAAGGCAAATACGCTTCGGGTTGGTAATAATCGTAGTACGATACGAAATATTCTACCGCATTATCGGGAAAAAATTGCTTGAACTCACCATAAAGCTGCGCCACTAAGGTTTTGTTATGTGTGATAACGATTGTGGGACGTTGCACTTGTTCTACAACATTGGCTATGGTAAATGTCTTTCCACTTCCTGTAACCCCCAGTAGTGTCTGATGGTCGATTCCATTCTGCAGTCCTTCCACCAAGCTACTAATTGCTTTAGGTTGGTCGCCTGCGGGTTTATATTTGGACTCTATGCGAAATGGAATCATAGTTGTTTAATTTTTTATAGAAAAATAAATTAAAACCATTTTTTTTCAATCCAAATTGCAATGCCCTCTAAGCGCATGCGTTTGAGTATTTTCTTTTCAAATTTCCAAAAAAAACGAAATTGCCCAAAAATTGAGCCAATTATGACTAAAAGTACCTGATAAATGGGGAAAATAATGATTAAACGAATGGGAATCGCTATCCAACCAAAAGCTTCTTTGGTTATTCCCAGCCCATTTGTAAAAGGTTTGGATAAATACGCCGAAGTAGAGCCTGTAATAGCAAAAACAGTGAAAATAATCAGCACTTCGAAATTGCTTGAAACTTCCCAACGTTTTTTTAGTTTATCTAAAATATTCTGAAAAATCATATTGAATACAACGCCGTTAGGGCTAGTTTTATATTGTGACTCATAAGCATTTCCTGAGCAGCTTTATGGAATTGAAGGGTGCGTTCTTCGCCTTCAAAAGCATTGAGATATTTGTAGCTTTCTGTTTTTTTGAAATCTTCAATTTCTTCAGTAGTTGGGAAATCTAAATTCAGCGCCAACTGCCCTAGATTATTTCCCGTCAGGACCTTACTGTTTTTAATTTCGGTATCCAAAACGTCTATTCCAATACCAATATTGGCTTGAGGCTGTGCTATTTCAAACATTTTGGAAGGGTCTAATGCTACGTAATAGCCGCCGCCACATCTTCCAGCTTGGTTTATTTTCAAAGGGTCAATTTTGCCATTCGCATCCAAAACGCGTTCATTGATATGAATTTTTACAACTTCGCAAATGAAGATATTCCCTGAACCGCCCACATTCCCAAACTCTATCACTTGATTGACTTTACATTCAAAATTAACGGGACTTTCGCCTACTCGTGGTGGACGAACAAGCTCCGAAACTAGTTGCGTAAAATTTGCTTTTTCAAACTCATTAATACCTCTTTTGAATTCACTACTCGCATACGAAGTTTGAAATACCATATCGTATTCTACTATGTTGATTACAACTTCAGCATTTTCTTTTATATTTTTATAAGTATCCTTTGTCTCTCCAGTACGTCCGCTTACACTAGCCGAAAAAATCATTATAGGTGGATTGGTACTGAATACATTGAATTGACTAAAAGGGGCTAAATTGACCATGCCATGCTGGTCTACAGTGCTAGCTAGAGCAATAGGTCTAGGGGCTACCGATGATAGCATGAATCCATGAATTTCGGGAAGGGAGAGATCTTTTGGATTATAGGATTTAAAGCTCATGTTGGCATTTTTTATTAATTTTACAAAGATATGAAAACTAATTTTTTTGAAGCAGGTCAATTTGGATGTTTATTTGTATTTGATAATGTTATTTTGAAAATTTGGGATTAATTTTGATTGAAATAGACCGTTTTTAAAGTTTATGAAAATCCAAATAACATTAATTTTTGTTTAATTTTGTATGGAAATTCCTTTTGGATAATATTTTTAATTAATTTTGCATGCAAAATAAAAGGTTGAGGCTATGTTTGAAAATTCTCAAAAAGTTATGTACATATTTAGAATGGTAATTGCCGTAGCATTCATCATTCTTAGTGCTGTTGTATTATGGGTCAAAGATAAGACCACTTTACCCACAAGCAATGCTTATATTTTTGCCGTTATACTTTTTCTATATGGGCTTTTTCGAATCTATAGAGCGCGAAAAAACTATTTTTAAACTTAGTTAAATGATATTTTATGAATAAATTAGCCTATTTCTTAGTAGTTATATCATTGTTTTTTGGATGTGACAATAAATCCAAAGTAGCTACAGATACGCCTACTACAGGTAATATTATTATTTTGGCAGACGAATGCTACAAGCCCATTTTAGATACAGAAATTATGGTTTTTGAATCGCAATACAAAAATGCAAAAATCAATGTAATCTATCGTCCTGCAATAGATGTAATAAAAGAAATTTATAATGATTCTTTTCGGATATTACTTTCGTCTATAGTCCCAGATTCCAATTCATTGAGAAAATATAAAGAAATGAAAGGGTATGAAGCTAAAACTACGGTTTTGGCCAAAGACGCAGTAGCTGTAATTGTCAATAATGATAAAAAAGGCTTAAAATTGTCCCTTTCCGATTTGAAAAATATCTTGAATGGACAGATTTCAGATTTCAGCCAAATAAAAGGCAGTGGAAAATCGGGCAGAATCAATATAGTTTTTGATAATCAAAAATCCAGTACAGTTGTATATATGCAAGATAGCATCTTGAAAGGCGATAAATTATCTTCTAATGTCTATGCTCAAAATACAAATGAAGAAGTGATGAAATATGTAAAAAACAATAGTAATGCTTTGGGTATAATTGGGGTTTCTTGGATAAGTGACGAAGCGGATGAAATGGCACAAGAATTTAGCAAGGATATCTCAATGGTTGAGATAGGAAAGGATAATGATGTCTATTTCTACAAGCCTAATATGGGCTATATCGCTATTCATAAATATCCATTGCGTAGATTAATGCAATCAACTTTGCGTGAAGGCGGACCTGGACTTGGAAGAGGATTTGTCAATTTTATGACTAGTGAAATAGGACAAAAAATTATTTTAAAATCTGGCTTGGTCCCTTCTACGGTATTGACAAGAGTGGTAGAAGTAAATTAAATAAAATTTAAAATTTTAATTTCAAATAAACTTAAAACTATATTTTTACATCTAAAATACAAATAAAAAAACATGAAGGTTAATTCAATTATTTTAGCAGGTGCCATGATGGTTTCACAGGCTTTGTTTGCACAGGTAGCAAAAGGGCATCAATACTTAAATGATTTGAGATGGGTGAGTGCCGAAAAGGCTTTTGAGACATCTCAGGAAGAAGAAGCAAAATTCCTCAAAGGATTTGCACAATACAAACAAGAAGAATTTGAAAAAGCAAAAGCCACTTTTGATGCCAATGCTACAAGTGCTTTTGGTATGGTAGGACAAGGTATGATGGCATTGCAAGCAGGCGATATTGCCAAAGCAGACGGTTTGTTTGAAAATGCTGCCAAAACAACAAAAAATAAAGACCCAAAAGTTTTTATAGCTATTAGCCAAGCTATCGTTCATTCTAGTATTGATAAAAAAGATAAAGCGATAGAATGGGCAAAAAAAGCAGTGGATATGAACCCTCGCAACTTTGATTTTCGAATTGCTTATGGCGATGCATTTTTATCTACCCAAGATGGAGGACAGGCTATTACACAGTATGAATATGCTGCAGAAATAGATAAAACAAGTGCACTTCCCAATGCAAAAATTGGAAGAGTGTATTACAATTCTAGAACCTATGATTTGTCTAAAGAATATTTGGACAAAGCCTTAGCTATAGACGCAAATAATCTTTTTGCACTCAATTATATGGCTCAACTTCAATATAGATACAAAAAGTATGAAGAAGCAAAAGCTACACAACAAAAAATATTGGATTTGGGCGATAAAAACCCAGATGATATGGCTATGATGGCAAATATTTTGTTCTTGGGAAAAGATTATAAAGGCGCTATTGATATTATCAATACTATTATCCAATCCAATAATAAATATAATTATTTGAATCGTTTGATAGGATATTCTTATTTTGAGGAAGGACAAGCAAAACAAGCAAATGATTTTATGGAGAAATTTATTGCATCTCAACCCAAAGATAAGATAATCCCTGATGATTATGAGTACTTAGCTAAATCTATGATCTCAAGCGGAAAAGATACAACCGCTGCTATAGAAACATTGAAAAAAGCCTATGAAATTAAGCCTGAGATTAAAGAAACATTACGCAAAATTGCAGATTATTTGAAATCTATCCGAAGAATGGACGATGCTATTGTATATTATAAATTGAAAGTAGAGGCCTTAGATCCTTCTTTGGACGACCATTTCCAATTGGCACAAGCGTATTATGGGAAAAAAGATTATGCTAATGCAGATGTTTGGTATTCAAAAGTAATTGAAATGTCTCCAAATTCTGCCAACGCCTATTATCAAAGAGCCAATGTGAAAATGTTTGCAGATCCAGAACAAACAACGGCTTCTGCTAAACCCGATTTCTTGAAATATGTAGAATTGACAACGGGCAATGAAGCTAAATTCAAAAATTTGGTGATAAAAGCTAAATTGTATTTGGCAAAAGATGCTATCAAAAATATGAATGACAAAGCCTTGGCAAAATCATATTTAGACGGTGTATTATTATTGGATCCAGCTCACATAGAAGCTACCGATTTGATGAAATTTACAAACTAGAATTAGTCTTATAAAATAATGAAAAGCGACTCTCAATTATATGGAAAGTCGCTTTTTTTTTGTGCCAATGAAGCTATTTTTCATAAGTTTGCAATCTAAAAAAAGACCATGACTGGAAAAAATATTTTGATAATTGGAGCAGGAGGACAAATTGGAACGGTATTGTTAACAAAATTGCGCGAAGAATATGGCGTGGATAGTGTTTTTGCTACCGATTTGAAAGCAAATGAAGCATTATCGATTCAATCTTTGGATGTAATGGACAAAGATGCTTTGCAAAACGTTGTAAAATCTAAAAATATAAAAGTAATTTTTCATCTAGCGGCTATTCTTTCGGCTCGTGGTGAACAAAATCCAAAATGGGCTTGGGATGTGAATATGGGTGGACTTTTCAATGTCTTGGAGACCAGCAAAGAGTTTGGCGTAGAAAAAGTGTTTTACCCGAGTACCATTGCCGTTTTTGGGGAAGAAATTCCTTTGACAGATACCCCCAATCATGTGCCTTTGATTCCCGCTACCGTTTATGGAATTAGCAAAGTAGCTGGCGAATTGTGGGCCAAATATTATTTTGATAAATATGGGCTCGATGTGCGTTCGGTGCGCTATCCCGGTGTAATCGGCTATCAAAGTCTTCCGGGTGGAGGTACTACAGACTATGCGGTAGATATTTTTCATTCGGATGCCAAAAAAGAGGTGTTTAAATGCTTCTTGAAACCCGAAACTACACTCCCTATGATATTTATGGATGATTGTATACGAGCTACAATAGACCTTATGAAAGCTCCAAAAGAAGCCATCAAATGTCGAACCAGCTACAATATTGCTGGAATAAGTTTTTCTCCTGAAGAAATAGCTGCTGAAATCAAACGTCAAAATCCTGATTTTGAAATAGTGTATGAACCCGATTTCCGCCAACAAATAGCCGAAAGCTGGCCACAAAGTATTGATGACAGCCTTGCCAGAAAAGACTGGAATTGGGCTCCAAAATACAATCTGCAAGACATCGTTCGCATCATGCGAGAGGAAGTGGCGAAGTTGTATTAATTAGAATAAAAGGATTTTGGTTGTATAAAGAATACTATCTAATCCTACCATAAAAAGCAATTCTAGGTTTATAATATTTATCTTCAAGAGAACTTATTATTACTCCTTTTGATGAACTGGCATGTACAAATTTATCTTTGGATAAGTATATACCTACATGCGAAATTTTACCATTTTGAGCTATGGAAAAAAAGACTAAGTCTCCTTCTTCCAGTTTATCAAAATTTATATTTTTTGCTTTTTCCGCTAGTTTGTGTGATGGGGTATAAAAATCAGCAGGAATAAATTCCATCGTTTTAAGTATTTCACAAGTAAAATGACTACAGTCTACACCACTTTTTGAATTTCCATTATACTGATAGGGGGTGTTGAGCCATTCTGTAATTGCTTTTTTAAGCTTGGTATTTTTAATTATAATACCTAAATCATTATTTTTATCTCGATTAAAAGTTGTATTAGGTTTTTTAGAAGCTGTTTTTCTATTTCCACATGAAAATGAAAACAGAATAAGTAATGTAATTAATAATCGAAACAAAGGCAATTGCATACCTGCAAAGAAACAAAATTTATTTGACAGTTTCGTTATGGAGCTCTACAATTTTTTCAACAGCATAGTCTATTTCGTCCATTTTATTAAATTTGCTAAAGCTAAAACGAATTGCTTTTCGCTCTTTGGTATAATTGAGTGCTTCTAGTACATGCGAGCCTTTGTTAGCGCCACTACTACAGGCACTTCCACTGCTGCATGCTATGCCTTTCATATCTAGCTGAAATGTAAGCATGTCATTGCTCATGATTTCCGGAAATCCTACTGTAAGGACAGTGTATAGACTATAGTCAAGATTGGTAATTATTTCAATATCTGGAATAGCTACAACCAATTTTTCAGCCATTGATTTTCGTATATTGTTTACATATCTTTCATCCTCACTTATATTTTTTACAGCATGTTCGAGTGCTACTGCCATCCCAATAATAGATGCCATATTTTCCGTTCCACTTCTCATGCCTCTTTCTTGAGAACCTCCTGAAATAAATGGTTTTAAGGAGTTTGGATTTTTTATATAAAGAAATCCTACGCCTTTTGGCCCATGAAATTTATGAGCCGATGCTGCTACAAAATCAATGTCTAAGTCCTCCATGTCTAATGGCAAATGTCCCATGGTCTGAACCATATCGCTATGAACAAAAGCGTTATATTTTTTTGATATTTTACAGATTGCTTTAATATCATTCAGCGCACCTACTTCATTGTTTGCATGCATAACAGAAACTAATGTTTTTTTACTGCTGGAGGCAAGTAATTTTTCCAATTCATCAATTTTTATAGATCCAAATTTATCAATAGGTAAATAAACAATTTCTATGTCTTGATCCACTTCTTTGATAGTAGTATGAATGGAAGGATGTTCTATAGGAGATAATAGGATACGATTAATTAGAAGACTTTTAAACGCATTCTTAAGTACAGAATTATTACTTTCGGTACCACAAGAAGTAAAGCAAATTTGACTTGGTTTAGCGTGAATAGCAGTAGCTATTTTTCGTCGAGCCTCTTCCAACTGTCCTTTGGCTTCTCTCCCAAAATGGTGAGAAGAGCTAGGATTTCCGTAGCTTTGTTTTAGATTCTTAATCATCGATTCTATTACCTCATCACTTACAGGAGTTGTTGCAGCATTGTCCAAATATACCTTTCTCATTGTTGATATAGTTAATAATTAATAAAATACAAAATTAAGCTTTGCAAATCAAAAGATATTAGTTTTTTTTTATTACCTTTGTAAAATATTATTTAAAAAATTTCATAAATATGAAAAAGGTATTGTTTTTATTTTTAATGATATATTTTGAGGGGAGTTTACTTTCGCAGAGTCATGAGTTTTCATTAGGGGTTGGATCTTCTTCATATTTTGGAGATTTAGGGGTTTCAAATGACGAATTTCTTCAGCCTATTTCTGAGTTTAATACAGGAAATATAAAGATGTCATATACAGCGGGCTATCGCTATAATTTTCCTCAATATTTTAGTATTGGATTGAATTTAAGTATGATGTATTTAAGTGCATTTGATTCGGATAATGATATGAATGGGGATAATTTATATAGAAAAATGCGAAATTTGAGCTTTCATACAGATATTTATGAGGCTTCAGTTACTGCAAATTTTGAGCCATTGAGAAATGATTTTAGATGGAATGAAGATAATTGGTTTATATCGCCATATATTGGAGCAGGAATTGGTGTATTTACATTTAATCCAAAAACATTTTATAAAGGGCAAGAAGTAGAGCTTCAACCATTAGGAACGGAAGGACAAGGATTGCCTGGAGGAAAAGCAAAATATGGATTGACTCAAATGAATATGCCGTTGACGTTGGGTGTGAAATTTTATAATCCTGCTCGTACGTTTTCCGTAGCTTTAGATGCAACATATAGATATACATATACAGATTATTTAGATGATGTAAGTTCAGTTTATACTGATCCATCAGGGTTTGGGCTATATCCAGTAAGTCAGGCAGCCTTGGCAAATGCACTTCATGATAGAGCGTATGAAAATTTTCCAGGAGTTGTTTATGGACCAGGACAGCAAAGAGGCAATACAAAAGATAATGATACTTATATGTCGCTTCAAGTTAAATTTTCTTATTACTTTTTAGGGGGCATTCGAAAAGTTTATAACTGTTTTAGAATCAAATAATTTTTAATTTTTTAAAGACAATGACAAATTATAGAATAGAAAAAGATACTATGGGAGAAGTTAAAGTTCCTGTAGATAAGTTTTATGGTGCTCAGACACAACGTTCCATAGAAAATTTTGAAATAGCACAAGATATTTCAAGAATGCCAAAAGAAATAATTAGTGCATTTGCTATTTTAAAAAAAGCAGCAGCAAAAACAAATTTTGAGTTGGGTGTTTTAAATGAAGAGAAAAAAGACTTGATAGCACAAGTGTGCGATGAAATTCTTGAAGGAAAATGGGATAATGAATTCCCTTTAGTTGTATGGCAAACGGGTTCTGGCACACAATCCAATATGAATGTGAACGAAGTAATTGCATACAGAGGCCATGTAATAAAAGGCGGAAGTCTTGAAGATAAAGATAAGTTCTTACATCCTAATAATGATGTAAATATGAGCCAAAGTAGCAATGATACTTTTCCTACCGCCATGCACATTGCAGCATATAAGACTATTGTAGAAACTACATTGCCTGGGTTAAGAACGCTACAAATGACTTTGGACTACAAATCTAAGGAATTCAATGATATCGTAAAAATTGGTAGAACTCATTTTATGGATGCTACTCCATTAACACTTGGACAAGAATTTAGTGGGTATGCATCACAATTGCATTATGGTATTAAAGCCTTGGAAAATACTTTAGCACATTTAGCAGAGTTAGCGTTAGGAGGTACCGCTGTGGGAACTGGCTTGAATACTCCGAAAGGATATTCGGATTTAGTTGCTAAAAACATATCAATTGAAACCAATCTACCTTTTGTAACTGCACCAAATAAATTTGAAGCACTTGCTGCTCACGATGCTATTGTAGAAGCACATGGGGCATTGAAAACTATAGCAGTTTCATTGATGAAAATTGCAAATGATATTCGTATGCTTTCTTCTGGACCAAGAGCAGGCATCGGAGAAATTTTCATTCCAGACAATGAACCAGGCTCATCTATTATGCCTGGCAAGGTAAATCCTACACAATGTGAAGCATTGACGATGATTTGTGCACAAGTTCTAGGAAATGATGTTGCAATAAATATTGGAGGGATGAGTGGACATTTTGAATTAAATGTATTCAAACCAATGATGATTTCTAATTTTATTCAATCGGCAAGATTGCTTGGAGATGGGGCGGTTTCATTTAATAATAAATGTGCAATAGGTATCCAACCTATCATGGAAAATATCAATAAAAATGTAAATAATTCATTGATGTTGGTAACGGCATTAAATACAAAAATTGGATATTATAAAGCTGCTGAAATTGCTCAGAAAGCTCATAAGGAAGGGACTACATTGAAAGAATCTGCATTAGCACTTGGATATGTTACGTCTGAAGAGTTTGATCAATGGGTTATTCCTAGTGACATGATATAAAATTTAATTTTTTAAATTAAATATAAAGGCAAGGCGTGTATTTTAAAAG
>Ga0078894_10003176_pt1 | contig 12487 bp, 7 predicted proteins | sample LauGreSu1BDMLBSD_2_FD_67506 | JGI IMG/M metagenome (GOLD analysis project Ga0078894, IMG submission 67506) | Freshwater lake microbial communities from Lake Michigan, USA - Su13.BD.MLB.SD (version 4) (version 4) | ecosystem: Environmental > Aquatic > Freshwater > Lake | place: Lake Michigan, USA...
TTATAGAAATATTAAAATTATTTTTAGGTATTATATAATAATTCATTAATTACTATATAATAGTGTAAATTATTTATATCTTTTTTCTAAATTCTGTTATAATCTTGGATTATAAACTTTTATTTATCTTCTTGAATATTAAATTCAACATTTGCTTTCTTCTTACGCGTTGTTGTCTTTTCTTTATCCTTTTCTAAAACAGGTTCATCTTCTGTTATTAGCATTTTTTTTGTGCGTGGTTTCTTAACAGCAGTTTTCAAGACATTTTCAAGACTTGTATTTGGATTTGTTACAGGACCTGTTTTAGGTTCTTCAGGTTCATCTCTTGCTTCAGTTGCTTCAACCAACACCAATTTGCGTCTAAGTGCTTTTGGTTTTGTCTTCTCTTTTGTTATCATTTCAGCTTTTTGAACCTCTCCAATAGTAGCCTTGGCTTTTCTAGTTTCAGTTTCTTCAAACTCATATTCACTTGGTAAAGCACCCAATATAGTATTAGTTAGTTTCTCGGCATTAATTGTTCTTACTTTCTTGAATACAAAATATCTATTTAAAAACGAAATGTCTTTCTCATACTTTCTCATTGATGGCGCATCCTTGTAATCAACTGCTTTCTTTGGATTGCTGCTTATCTCATCCATCATCATATGATAAAGCTCAATAAACATACCGGTGCCTTCTGGAAGTCCAAGTGTCTTCGCTTCATTTCTAGGCACTATAATAAATCCGTATTTCTCCATCGCATCAATAAAGAACTTGTAATTTACTAGATATTCTGAAAATGATTGGTTAATTGACTCTTGATATACTGATATCTTGTATCCAAGTGAACTATCATCATCTGGGAATGACGCCCTTTCATAATCTTTTGTAATAGACCATACTTTTTTGTCATCCACATATATTTCAACTTGTTCACCTTGCTCCTTATGTTTTAAAGCATTGTATATAGTTTTACCATCATAACTGGTGCCAATAAAGTAGCCATTTAGTTTTGTACATTCGGCAACATTTCTTAAGAAATTATAAAATGTCGTGTTATTTTCAAACATATAGTGAATTGCGAACTGACATGATGATACATTGAATCCATCTATTGCTTTTCCATGCTGTCTTGTAACAGCCGGGCCCAGTTTGGGATCAGACGCAATAGAACCAAATACTGACTTAGTAACAGCAATCGATTTATCTGATAATAGTGCCTGACCACTTCTAATATTCTGACTGCTATTTCCATTTACAAACAGAGCATATGGCATCTGTGAATATTCTTTTCTGTAATTTAAGAACCGAGCACATGCGCCATTAATGCGGTTTTCAATGTTGTCTTTTGATATATCTATACCAAATACAAATGACAAATTTGACGAAATCCATTTAGGGAAATCACCACCTTTTCCACACGCATAATCAATCAATGTATTGCCCTTCTTTGACACACTTTGTATCAACATTCTCTTTACAAATAAATTATGAAAATCTCTTAGCCCTGATGTTAAATTGTCTGATGTAACACGATTATAATATACATCATCAGATACAAATTCAGATGGTATATTTCGACCAGTAGCTATCATTTCTTCTGTAACTGGATAATGAATAGAATGCCAATTATTATTAGCAGTGTCATAATCATTGCCAAAACTGTTTAAACCTTGTCTAAACTGTGCTGTTTTATCATAACGAACGCGCAATGGTGTCCATTTCCATAGACCAGTTTTCTTTAGGTCATATTTGAATTCTACTACAGTATTGTCTTCAAATACTTGGCGTTCTTCAGTAAACATTTGCGGTGTATTATTTCCATCTAACTCCAACATAATATTACAAATGCCAGCTTGCGCATCATATGGTTCTGATGGATAGAACTGGACTGGTTTGTAACCATCTTCATTATTATCATCGGCAGACGGCAATTTATCATCTAATACGTCTTGACAAGGATTAATATACCCATGACGTCTTTCATCAAAACCAACACGTAAAATGAGTGTCTTATATTGATTAAATTGTGTTGCTTGACTGAAACTCTCTCCTTTTTCAAAAATAGGCGTTACAATATCAGAGCCATCTGCGCCTTTCTTTGTAGTAATTAAGAAATCGATTGTATTGAATTCAACTGGTTTCCATTTAAATGAGTAATCCCATCTAGTCTTTTTCAATGGACCAGCTTCCAAAAACTTATTACTACCTACACCTAATAATGTTGGTGTAAATATTAGACCATCTGTATTATATTCATATAAGTCATTTTTAATTCTTTGTAAAATGTAATTACAAGCCTCAAAAATATTATAATTACTTGCTTTTTTCTCAGCTTCTCTATCTTCCTTTTCTTCCTTAGATGCTTTAATATCAGAATCATCTCTAGTAAATCGAGGATAGAAATGCTTGACAGTGATTGTAATAGGGCTTTTATTTTCCTTCTTCATGGCTTCTAATATTTTCTCAACACCCTTCTTGGCCTCAGGTGCTTTTCCAATAATAGAGACAGGATTCAAATTTTTGACAACATCTTTAAGAATAGGCAGACGGCAACCATTTTCAAAATACTTAGAGTCCTTTGTTTGAACCTCTACAAAAGGTCGTTCTCTAATATTTAATCCATTTATAAAATATATATCAAATGCGGCAAATGTATTAATAAAGTTGCCATTTTTATTATGAAGAATCAGCTCGCCATCGATTAATGTATTGAAACATTTGTCATTTTCAGTTCTTGCGCCTGTAAAAATGACTGCCATATTTGTGTTTATTAAATAAATCTTTCCAATTTGGTTAATATACAACATATGTCGCTCTCCATCTGCTTTGTCAGTTACAACAAATGAAAATGGTTCTGTAATGTTTGGAACACTAATATCAGGATTAATTGGCGCAATATTTTTAACTTGTAATGTCACTGAATTGGGACCAATAAAATCATTAGGATATGCTCTATCTTTTGGAATATATTCTAAATTCTTTCGTTTGTGTTCTTCTTCATGAAGAAGGCGTAAATAATCACTTATTGTTTGTTTTTGTTCTACATAAGAAACTGGATAGTTTGTATTTTGAAGTCCACATAAAACCATTTTAGTGATTTTTTCAATCCCTCTTGTTAGTTCTTCAGGTGTTCTATACATGAGTTTTGCGTCATTGTTTTTGACTTCTATTTCTATTTCATATGATTCAGTATTTTGAAATACACTAGAATCCTGAACATTGTAGGTTTTTGATAAACGTCCTCTGGCATCTTTTGATGATGACCTAACAATACTCAAATCTACTTTAAATGGGTATTCTTTATGCTCAAATGTTACGCGATTAATGTAACGATATACTTTCCTCGATTTGTTCCAATTAGAAATAAGTTCTATTCCAATATTACTAGTCTTACTAATAACTTCTTCAGATTTATAGGTTACTCTAAAATTGAAATCATCAAAGTCGGCGCTACTAACATAATTGAATTCACCTACTCTTTGATTTTGATTTTCACCTGCGATTCTTACATCTGATTTTTTCATAATAGAGACTTCTTGAGATGTCTTAGTATTCAATAGATGCTCAAGGTTGTTTGACCTACAATATTCTTGAATGTTTGTTAGTCCATTTATTTCAACACGGAAACGGTCTATGTCACCAGATGATTTGAATTCACCGGTTTTAGAATCAATATACTCTGGCTGGATTTTCAAGCAATAGTAACCATCAGATTGAACTGACGCAAAACCTAAGTCTTTTAGTTTTTTAACAACATTATCATAATCTTCTTTGGTTAATCGTCGAATGCCACGTGTGCCAAATTTGACCTCCATTTCATATGTATAATATTTACCTGGCTGTGATTGTAGCAATTCTCTTGAAATAAATAATAATTGTTGACGAGGATTTATCTTCTTACCGCTTTCTTTGTCTTTATCATAGCTAATATTTTTATTACTACTGCTTTTCTCTGATGACTTTTCATTGGATTCTAGGGCTTCTAATGATGGTAACACATCTGCTATTCTATCTACATCATACATAGAATTATTATATGTCATTTTCTTTAAAATACCTTTCTGTATTTCAATAGGTTTTTTCAAAAAGTCCTCTCTATATAATTCTTTCAGTTCATCAATTTGTTGAGCTTCTGGTTTTCTTAGTAGTGATATTTTTTCTTTCTTTGACATATTGCTAAAAATAGAATTTAACCATGGCGAAAAACGTGGTCTCACTTTGATTGTTCCATCAGGTTGTTCCTCTCTTATTAAATATTCTGGCGTATCTTCATTATACTCAGAATTAGATATACGTTTTTCCATTTCAATAGATTTTGACATTATATATATAATGTATACTTATTTTTATATTATTTATTCAATTTTTTCTAATACATTTAAAAATTTTGAATAATTAGTTCATAAATATCTTTCTTAGTTAACTTCTTTGGCTTAGCGTTTGAGGTGATATTTGATGTTTCCAAAATATTTATATTTAATTGCTTACATATTTCTTGTAATTCATCTACTTTATACGCATTCATAGATTTTAAAGCATTGTCAAAGCCAGAAACATTATAGTAGTTTTGTCTGAATTCAGAAATTGTCTCGTTACTAACATTTAATTCAATATAGTTCTCATAAGTCTTACTATTTCTATGAATAACATGTATTATATCACTATCATTGTTAATACTTTGATATATTTTTCGATTATCAACTAACAAAACATTCATTTTTTCAATAATACAAAGAGCAAAAAACGTCTTTATTGATATTCTTTCTTTATTTGCCAAATCATCTTCTAAATCAGACAATGGCTTGATTTTGTTTATTTTTAATAAATCCTTGTTTTCTTTTGTTCTTAATAAATCAATATTCGCATATTTTTCTGTTTTTTCAACTAAAAAATGCTGTGAACCAATATCCATTTCATATTTTGCGAAACCGTATTTTAAAATAAAAAAACACCAGAATAGTGAGTCTTTTTTCATGGGTTTATAAATATTTGTATTAATAACTTGCGTTTTGTATTGTGATTTAATAAATGGTGCTTTACTTTGTCTATTATCTTTACAATCTGTATTATGACTGTTAATAATAGCATCGCAAATATTGCTCTTTTTATTCAAAGATACAGACGTGTATATATCTCTATTATAGCGTGCCAGATTGGCGCTTGTAAACATATAATCTTGTAGACATTCTACAACGTTATAAATTTTATTATTTGTATTTTTATTATTATTCATTCTGATATTTGATTTTGACATTATTATTACTTTATAGAATTACTGATATTATCTTTATTATCTTTTAAAAAATAATTATTCTTATAATCCTGTTTTTGCTTTTCTATATTATTTAATTCTATTTCCTGAGCATTAACATAATTAATATAAACTAACAAATCCCTTATTATATTGCTATTTAATTCGCTTAGATTAATATGAATACCATACTTATTCTCGTTAATAATAACCTCTTTATGGTTTGTTAAAATACGCAATATTTCTATTTGGTTAAACTTAGACATATTTTCAATTGCCTCACGCATACCGTTCAACTGAGCAAAGTTTACTTCGGTCTCGGTTTCGGAGTCAATTGCCATGTTTATATTATTGGTTATATTAGTGGTATTGGTTGTATTGATTACATTTTGAGTTGTAGACAGCTCCATTCTTATTTCTAAATATATAAAACTACTTCCTTTTAATATCTAATTGTGGGGAATTAAATTATTTAGGAAAAAATATAATATTCAACATTAGGACAAATTGCGCCGTTTTTATAACTCCTCATCAAACTGAATTCGTGGCTTCTTCGCAAATTTATCCTCTTTAGGAGGCACTGGTTCAGCAATAACCGACACATATTTATCATTTAGTTCAAAACGCTGTGCTATAACGCGCGCAATAAACTTATCATTTTCTTCAATCGAGTTGAAATAATCATTTGAATAATAATGGTCTCTTGCTATAAATAACACGAATGGAGATGGACTTTCTTCTGAACTCTCTGCTCGAATACCAGCTTTTGTAATATTTTTAGCAACACAATTTAGCAACATTCCGGCAACTGGATAACATACATCACACTCAAATACAACATCAAATAATATATTTTCACCCTTTATAAGACCACTAGAATATGTTATTACTTTCACTGAACCCGCCTTAACAAACCCTTCAACAATACATTTGCTTTCTACCATCGAACTAATTACGCGCTCTATTGTCTGATGAATATTCTTACCAACGGCACTAATTGGCAACATTATTGTCTTTGTTATTTGCGATTTACCATAGACATTTTTAGCCTCCCTTTGTCTATATTTTTGTTTCTTGATAGTGGCAGCAGTTTCCATTATATATTTAATATCTATAATAATATCTTTTTAATTATTTTTCAATTTTATTCTTATTCCTTTATTTTAAGTGCTTTATAATTTACTAATAAATTATAAAACCAGTATTTATTTTTATCTGTTGCTTTTTATTTCTTTACAGGTTTCTCACGTTTTTCAAATTCATTGAAAATAGCAGTTTCGGTATCAATAAACCATGTTTTGTCATTTAATCTTTCACTTTCATAAATTCGTAGAGTCATTTCAATACGAATACACAGCTCAGTTACACTTTCAGTTGAATTGGTTGAAAATCGTGTGTCAGACAATTTTTGTGATTCTAATTCATTCAATATATATATAATACCCTTTTCCTTTTGATGCTTTTTTTCACGCCCAGCTTGATTACATTGAAATCCAGTTGAACGTTTATTCTCAGTATCTTTAATTTTAAACACCATATCTTGTTGATTCTTGTCAAAACCAATAAATCCTACATTATTATTCAATTGCTCTTTTAATTCATCAGATATTTCATATTCTTCAATAATTGATTCTTCTAAGTCTCGTTTATCTTCAGCTTCTCCTGGAACCCATTTTCCGTCTTTTAATACAAATAAGTTCAGATTACCATTATCTTTTTCTTTCTCAGAAACTAATTCCTTATATCTGCTTGAAGGACCATCAAAAATAATCATTCCAGTAATCTTTTTACCCCTGCCTTTTGATTTGATTACCTTTGTTTGTAAATATTTAATTACATTTGTTATAAACTGTTTTAAAAATTTATTTTGCTTTACCTCGTTATCATTTTCTAAATTATTAGTTTCTATAAACATGTTCATTAAATCAACTCGTTCTTGCATCTTTAGCGTATCTACAATATGTTCTACTACAAACGTATTTAGTAGTAATCCTAATCGTTCTAAAGACGTATCCTTTTTAATGATTGTATTAGATTCTTCATGTGCCATTTTTCGAATTAAAACACCACAATGTTCATACCAATCATCTGTTCCTTTGCCCGCGCTATATGTAGTTCTTGCTGTATTATACTTTTTAAACATATTGCCTAAAACTATTTTTCCTGAGTTTGTTTCCGTATTTTCTAAACCCATTTTCATTTCAAATTTTATTCGGTCATGTTTATAATCCAATGGTTTTGACCTATCAAAAACTGAAATGTGAGGATAATTTAATTCACTCGGTTGAAATAAATAATATTCACCGATGTTTATTAGATGTCCTGTTCGACCATACTTATCTATAATATATTCAGAATTGTCATTTATTAGTAGTGTTAGTGCAGCATATATTTGGTCTGTTGGATAACTCTTTTTGCGTTTTATTAAATACATTAACGTCTTCTTTTTATAGAAAAAACGTCCATCAACTTTATCGCTAAACAACCGTTTTATTTTTTGGACTATCTTGTCCGAATTTACAAGCATAAATTTTTCATTGTACGTATTCATATTAGATTTTGAATCTTTTACCTTCTTGTCTTCTGGCTCCTCAGACAAATCTGGAATACATTGATATTCACATTCATCGTTATAGTCACAAGTCGCCGAGTTGGGTAGGTCACCTACTTCAAAATGGTCTAGTGGTTCATGATTTGATAATAGCTGTTTGACATTTGGATTCTTTTCTTTCATTCTTTCAGCAGTTAATAATGACTGGTCGTGATTTATAACACAATCAACTGATACTTGTTTTAATAGACGCGTAACCTTTCCAATTTTAATTGCTTTAACCTCCGAAATACGATATACATATAAATCAGCAGCTTCTTCTTGAGTATTTGTTAGTTCTGTACCATATAAAAATATTTGGACATTGCGTTTGTCAAATGGCAAGTCTTTGTGTGAATTATTACGCACACCTCTACCAATAATTTGCTCTAATCGATTTACGTTATACCAGGGGTCTAATATATGAATTTGACGAATTGCTTTGAAATCCAAACCTTCTGAACCGGCTTGTGAAATTAACACAACTTTTATTTTGTCACCATTAATATTATTATCATTGGTTATTGCTTTAATATCGGCATCATTATTTGGCGACAAACGTGGGTCACCTGTTATCATAATATATTTTGCTGACCGTAACTTATTATCTTTTGATAGTGCCGTTTTTGGTGGCGTTTTGAATAATGACCTTCCATTGTATCTTGTTAGTCCCATTTCTTCTAAAGCAAGTGCCATTGGTATTAAACCAGCGTCAATATACGATGAGTAAATTAATATGATGCCATCTGATATACGCGGTGGTTCCTCAGGAGATTCAATGTTTGTGGAACCATAAATATATTTACACACATTTGCTATTTTTGAACTATATTCACCAATTTTGTCAGGCTCAAAAATATGTGTTTTTCCTGGTTTATATTCAAATGAGCCTTTTACAGATGGTGTTCGACTGTCTTCATAATTCATAATACTTTTGAGACCTTCTGTGCCTGTCAATATTTTTGGATTTATATAATTTATATCAGGATTCTGGTTCTCATTAATATTTACCAATGATTGCGCTAATGGGTCTACAACTACATCACTTCGAATTTTCTTTGGTCGTCCTCTAGCACCACCTAGCATTTCATCTGCTAAATTAACTTTTTCGGAGTCTATGTCTGATTCATTACCTAGTTCATTTTTTAAAGTTTGAGCTCGCGACAACGTGTCTCCTTCAATAATATGTTCACCTTGAACTGTTTTTCTTTTTCTGGTAGTTGTCTTTTTTTCCTTTACTACTTTTGGTGGTTCTACTTCTATTCGCACTTTTCTTGTCTTTTTCTCTTTTTTTTCCTTTGCTACTGGTTCCTTTGCTACTGGTTCCTTTGCTACTGGTTCCTTTGCTACTGGTTCCTTTGCTACTGGTTCTAACAATTGTATTTCGTCATTTGATTCTAGTTCCTTATTTGTTTCCTTTATTAATACTGGGCCTGTTTTTAATGAACTCTCTATTTCTTCAATTACGTCTCCCACATCACTTTTATTAGGCGCAATATCATCGCCTAATTCCTCTTTTTCAGGCAACCGTGTTGAATAATCAATGGCCTCTATTTCCCGCAAATCATCATGTGGATATATTATATTTAATGCCTGTATCGGCAACATTAAATCCGTATAACCAAATGATTTCAAGTCTTTGAATCCCTTATGTAGACGTTGTTGACCAGTTTTTGTAGTTATGATTCGCTCCTCTCTTGACAATAAATTATTCATTATATATCTATATCCCATCTCTTGAACACTACCTATTGGCACTAGAAATAAGTCTAGCTTTTTTATATTAGTAGTTTCATCGATTTTATTGCCATTTAGATTATACAAAGGATAATGTTTGCTTTTTATTGCGTGTTTTGGCGCAAATTTGTTCGGATATACTCGAAATGGGAATGTATATGGGTTCTCACCTCGGACATAAGACACATATCCATTTGCTTTACGAATAAGTAATTTAGTGCCATCAGGTGTTAATTCACCAGTTTTATTGTCAAATATGTCGGAAATACCAATAATTCCACGCCTATCATTCATATTCATCAAATTTAGAAGCCATACTATTTCGGTATAGCTATTAAACATTGGAGTGGCAGACAGCAACAATAAACGCATATTACTAACAACACTTACCAAATACATCAAGTTTTTTGCTACTTCCTTGTTTTCATTATCATCTGAAATACGAATATTATGAACCTCATCAATTACAATTAATCTGTCACTATACTCATTTTCTAAATTGCGCTCTTTTACATCTGGTGATGGATTTGTGCCTTGGCTCCTTACAATATCATTTGAAAACTGAGTGTAACCCACAAAATAATATGATGCTTTTATTATATTTTTCACCAACTCTACCACTTTTTCCCTTGTTAATCCTTTCATACCTGTTGGGTTAATTTCTTTTAGTAATTTATTTCCTAAACAACCTTTTGTTGTCCAGATTCCATCAACCTCCTTCAATTTACGCTCATCAAATAGCTGTAGTTTGAAATTATCTTGGACATTTGGACTGGCTACAATAATGATGCGTTTTGAAATGCCCATTTGTTTCAAATAGTCGCGCATTTCTTCACAGACGCCAATTGCGCTACATGTCTTACCTGAACCTAGACCATGGAATAATAATAAACTATTATACGGTGTCTGAAATGACATGAAATTTCTTACAAATGCTTGTTGTGGAAGCAATTCGTATTCGGATTGACTCAATTCTTTGGCTTTGGCTTCAACATTATCAATTGTTCCGTCATATTTGGAGTTACTAAATTCTTTTTTGTTTGCTATTTTTATATTGAAATTTGGGTCATTTAGACTGGGATATAAGTATGGGTCATTGTTTGGATTTGATTTGGCTTCTTCCATATTAGCCCTTTCTACCTCCATTTTTTGCGTATTTTCACTACATTTTGGGTCATACACATTATTACAAGTATCATCTGTTTTTTCTAATTTATATGTGTTTTTCTCTTTTTCATTTTTCTCCATTGCTACTTACTATATATTATCAATATAATCTATATTCTTGTAATACTTTATTAATATTTAATATTAGTTGTTTTTTTTCTAAATTATATGGACGAATTGATTCTAAGCATTCTTCTAATGTTTTCCAATCTAATTTACTGACCTCTGTTGCTTGATAATTCTCCAATAAATCGCTATTTTCATTTTCATCCATAAATGCCAAAAAATATTTGTGCTTATATGACTTATGATTTGAACCTATAAATATTTCTTCAAATGGCATCAGGTTTTCTATCACCTTTATTTTATTTTTAGAATACCCTGTTTCCTCTTCAAATTCTCTTAAAGCACAATCTAGGTCTTTTTCTAGAAAATTGCGCCGTCCTTTAGGAAACTCCCATTCAGTCTCCATCCAATTTGTAGTGCTAGAGTCTATTAGTGTATCAACCGATACAAATTCGCCATTTATTTGTAGCCCAGTTTTTAGTAAATCAAATTTTTTCTGGGACGACAATTCTTCGCTTTTAAATTGATTACCGATATTTGTTATACCCCACATATCAGCCCAAAGCGTTTCGAATGTATGATTTTTAATATTATCCTTTTCCACAATAGACATTTCATTAAATATACTTTTTAGATGTTCTAAATTATGATGTATATATTTACCACGAATAAAGTCAATATATCCAAAACTGTCTTTGCGTCGTATCATTAAAAACTGGAGACCTTTTTGGGTTGTTCGAAACAATATGATACCATAGCTAGTTATAGGGAGCTTACATTGATGAAATAAGTGCCCCTGTTTGCCACAGTTATTACAAACATTGTTTTTATTCATATTTATATTCATATTCATATTTATATTCATATTCATTTAGAATAATTCTTATGTGTTTATTATACAGTTGTTTTTATGTTGTTTTAATTTAGATGCCTGAAACAAAAACAACAAAGACTACCACTGTCTCTGGTTTGGACCCGACTATTTGGGGACCGCATTTTTGGTTTTTTTTACACACAATTGCGATGACATATCCTATAAGGCCCAATGATGTAACTCGAAAAAAATATTATGAGTTTATCATGAATTTGCCCATATTTATTCCAGTAGAAGCAATGGGTAGCGATTTTAGCAAATTGTTAGATGAATATCCAGTGACAGCATATCTAGATTCTCGTGACGCATTTATCAGATGGATTCATTTTATTCATAATAAAATTAATGAGAAGTTGGAGAAACCGAAGATTTCTATGAATGATTTTTATATTAAATATTATGAAGAGTATAAGCCTAAGGATATTAAGATGAAGGACTATTATCGATGGCGAGAGAAGATTATTTATACAATAGTCTTGTTAGGTGCTTCTGGATTAATACTGTATTTATACAATAAATAATATATAAATAATATATTTGTATATATTAGTAATTATACAAATATGTCTGGTAAAAGTAAACAAACAAAACAACAACAACTTAATAAGGATTTTTTTGAAGCAGTTAATAGCAATGATGAAGCCGATGTTATAGTTTTGCTGAATTTAGGGGCGGAAATAGATTACCAGGATTCTAGAGGCAATAGTGCTACAATGATGGTATGTGGTAATAATAATAAGAATAATAAAAAAATGTTGGAATTATTATTGTCGCACAATGCCAATGTAAATCTTCAAAACAAGAAGGGCACAACGGCTCT
>Ga0078894_10003177_pt1 | contig 12487 bp, 10 predicted proteins | sample LauGreSu1BDMLBSD_2_FD_67506 | JGI IMG/M metagenome (GOLD analysis project Ga0078894, IMG submission 67506) | Freshwater lake microbial communities from Lake Michigan, USA - Su13.BD.MLB.SD (version 4) (version 4) | ecosystem: Environmental > Aquatic > Freshwater > Lake | place: Lake Michigan...
CAATTTAGCTTCACACATGATTAATTGTTCAGACTTATCATTTAAATTTAATTGCACTTTTTCTTTATCAGATACTACTTTTTCTTTATCATTTTGACTATCTTTTAATTTACTTTCGTAGAGAGATTGTTGGTCTTTTAAAACTGCTTCGAATTGTACTTTTAAATTATCAATTTGTTTTTGCAATTGCGCTTTTTCATTTTTTAAGTCATCAATTTGTTTCATTAAGACTTCTTGAATACCAGGCATATTACAAATACGTTCAGCAGCTCTGAGTACAGCACTTTCATGTTGATCAGGTAGTCCGTTTGAATTTTGGTCATTGATAGTAGTTTCTTGTGCAAAAGTTATGGAACAAAAGCTGATCAGAAAGAGAGAAAGATGAAAGATAAATTTTTTCATTTTAATTTAATCCTTTGATGTAAAAGTTATTAATTTTATATAATATTAACTATCTTTAAAAGATTATAAAAAAAAGGATTAAAAATGCAATTAACTCCAGAACAAGTAGGTAGTGTCAATTTATTATTAGCAGCGGTTCAATTAGCACAAAAACGTGGTGCTTTTTCTTTGAAGGAAGCACATGCTTTACAAGAAGCAATTGATGTATTGCAACCACAAACTATGACTGAAGAAGATTTAAAAGCTGAAGAAGCTGCACAATCTGAAGAAAACGTATAAAAAAAATAAATAATAAAAAGAAAACGCATATTTATAAGTAAGCTTACGCCAATTTGACAGCGGAATATACACGCGGCGTAAAATCATGTATACATAGGAGAAAGTCAAATGCCAAAAATTATTATTGATGACAATAAAGGTCTCTATCAAACATCTGGAAAAGGTGTAGTTGGTTTAACACAATCTAAGACAGTAAATGCAAGTTGGTCAGCAGGTACTACAATTGCGTCAGGTGCAATTACCATTCCTGCAAAGTCTTTAATTACTGCAATTCATACAGTTGTTACTTCAGATATTACCGGTACCGGCGCAAATACTATTGGAATTAAAGCAGGCACAACTGCAGGTGGTGATAATATTGCAGGATCAGCAAATATGGAGATTGTAACAAATGCAACAGTCGCTAGAAAACAAGGTCAAAGTACAAATTCAGAATTAAATACGGCATTACGAGGTTCAGTTGCATTAGTAATTATAGCAGGACAAGCATATTTAGCTGATGAAACAGACTTACATATTACTGCAACTAGCGATGGTAATGCATTTACAGCAGGTGCTTTGCAATTTACTGTAGAATTTATTACATTTGAGTAAGAGGTAAGAAATGCCAGTAAAAATTATAATTGATGATAATAAAGGTTTATATCAACAATATGACGCTTCATCAGGCGGTACTGTTGGTATTAAACAATCTAGATCTAGTTCAGGTGATGCTGCAGAAACAGACACAATCACTTCAGGCGCAATTACAATTCCTGCAAATTCTGTAATTACAGCTTATCACGTTGTTGTTTCTTCAGAAATCACAATTTCAGATGCTTGTGATGTCGGTGTTATATTTGGAACATCTGATAATGATGATTCACATATGGTTATTGATGCAGATTCAATGTGCGCAGCAGCAGATACTATCACTACATTTGATGTAGGATTTGGTAATAGTACAGATACAAATATTTCTGATAGTTTAGATACACATGACACCAATACTAAATTAACTGCTTTAGCAGGTTCTCAAATAACAGGTAATACAGATGTTGTATTGTATGGAAAAATGGTTGCTGATGGCCAAACTTTTGACGCAGGTACTGTACAATTTGTAATTGAATTTATTACATTTAGTTAAGGAGAATATGAATGTCTGAAGAAATTAAAGATGTAAAAGTTGAAGAACCTAAAAAAGACAAGGTTGTCAAAGAAAAAGAAGTTAAAAAGGAAGTTAAAGAAACTAAAAAAGAAGAAGTTGCAAAAGTTGAGGAACCTAAAAAGGAAGTTAAAACAGTTGCAACTAAACAATTTATAGTCGGTGCTTCTGTAATTGACAAAAGAAAAAATCAATTTGTCGTAGAACAATTACCTGAAGGTGAATTACAAGATCATTCAAAGATTGTAATTAAATCAGCTAATGGTGTTTTGAGCGTACAATTAAAAGGTAAATTGCAATTAGTATAAGATAAATAGAATAAAATAATTAGATACTTATAAATCCTCTCGATAGATATTCATAATTAGAAATAATAGAATATCGAAGAGAGGATTTTTTTTTATGGCGAGTTTTACAAGCACAACAAGTCCGACGCCATTTGGCTTTTATGATAATGAAATGCACTTTCAGATTGATGCTGATAAGATGTTAACCTTTGTACGTCGACGCTTAGGTGATGATATTATCAGCGTGGAATTAACGAATAAACAAATCTGGGCAGCTTTTGAAGAAGCAACTTTAGAATATTCCCGTTTTATCAATGAGAATATGTTGGAAAGTCATATGCATAATTTGTTAGGTATTCCTGTTGGCGGTATTACTAAGACTATTACAGTTAATGGTGTTGAAGTACAACAAGCTGTCGGTCCTAATAGCGTTGAAGGAAAATTGCCTAGGGAAAATTTTGATATTTTCATGCGTAAAGCTGAAGTGTATGCGACAGAAGGCGGTGTAGGAGGTAGTACTGACCATTATATTGGATATATTAAATTAGAAAAAGGTCGACAAGATTATAATATTACAGATGAATTAGTATATAAGAAGGATGGATTGGAGTTAAGTGTTTTTAATGAATTAGGTTTAGGTGTGGTTTATAATGGGGCGTTTGTTTTTTATAAAGATATAATATTAGATGCAACAGATCCTGCATATGATGCTGATTTAGCTGCTTTATATAAAGAACCTAGACAAAAAACGAAACCGCGTATTTATGAAGTGATGCATTTCAGTCCTCAAGCAGCATATCGTTTTTTTGATACAACAAGTAGTATTAATTATTTAAACAATCAATTTGCATTTGAATCATTTACTCCTGAAACTGTATTTTATGTTTTACCTGTATTTGAAGATGTTTTACGTGCTGGACAGTTAGATATTAGTAATAGAATTAGACGTTCTAATTATAGTTATGAATTACACGGGAATAGCATCAGGATATATCCAAAACCAACGCAAGACAATCCGTATAGTCTTTTTATCAGATTTGCATTTCCGTCAAATCCTGTTAATCCTGATATACCTGATGATAAAATTAACGGCGTTTCAAATATCAGTAATGTACCGTACGGAAATCTTGAATATAATAGCTTAAATTCTATCGCTCGGCATTGGATTAGAGAATTTACTTTGGCCATTGCTAAAGAAATGTTAGGGGTTGTACGTAGTAAATTTTCTAGTATTCCAATACCTGGTGGTGATTTGCAGTTAAATGGTTCAGATATGATTTCTAGTGGACGTGAGGATCAAGAGAAATTACGTACTCAATTAAAAGAAATGCTTGATAAGATGACCATGGCTAAAATTCTAGAAAATCAAAATACCCAAGCTGATCAATTACAAAATTTATTAAAGAAAATACCCATCCCTAATGGGCCATTTTTGATAGGATAAGGTGAAATAAATGGCAAGACTGTTTTTTACTGAAAAAGAAGCTGATTTATTTTCAGACTTGACTAAAGAGATTATTAAAGATGTGATTGGTCAAAAGATTTTTTATTATCATGTTAGAGAAGACTTATCTAATCCACACGCTTTATATGAAGAAAGTATGGAAAAAGCTTTTGATCCACCAATTGAAGTTGATTGTTTAGTCGAATGGCAACCTGCTGAAGTTAAATTAACAAATTTTGGTTATGAACAAACTAAGAATGTCACGGTTTTTTTACATCCTCGTGATATGAAAGATAAAGATTTAGATTTACATGAAGGTGATTTCTTTCAGTTTGGTGATTATTTCTTCGAAGCAACAACTATTATTGTAGAAAAGATTATGTTTGGTCAAACTGAACGTATTGCTGGATATAAGATGCAAGGTAAACAAGCACGTATTAATTTAATTAATAAGAAATTCTTTGGACCTACTAGCGAAATGTATACTGATCCAGAAGCAGTTCAAAAGAATTTTGAGCAGCAACGTGGGTTTGAGAAGACTTCAGCAGGTATGGAAACTGGTGATGTGCGTCAATTGAGAAAAGATGGTATTCTTGAGGCACCGATAACAGGAGCAAAGCAAGTTAAACCACAAGCCAGTAAAATTAATTCATCAACTATTAAATCTTCATTTTATGGAGAGGAGGATTAAAGATGACAACACGATTTACACGAGATAATATTGATTTTAATGCTGTAGCCACAGGATATGAAGGTGTCAATTTTACAGGATTACAAGTACCAGCTTGCGGTGTGGAAGATATGGATAAAGCTGTCTTTAATTTGTTTAATGATGAAATACCTTTATTTTATGAATTAGATGGTGAAAGAAAAAGAATTCCTGTTATTTTTGCTACTGGCGAACGTTTTGCTATTTTACGTAAGAAGAAACCTTTAAGAGATAAATCAGGTGCATTGATTCTTCCTTTAATCGCTATTTCTAGAACCTCTTTAGTACAAAGTCCTCCTAAAGGCGTAGCTGATAATGCTATGGTACCACATATTATTAAACGTCGTATTGCAGCTGAAGATTTATATGAACAACAATTACGTAATAAAGAAAATCTTGAAAATGTTAAAAATACTTTAGGACAAGAAGAAGGTTTAAATGAGGTTGATATTAATAAAAAGAATTTAAGTTTAATGCCAAATTTAAATTCTAATAATATTTGGGAAGTGATTGAAATGCCACCTATTAATTATGTAGGTGCTAATTATGAGATAGCTATTTGGACTAACTTTCAGCAAGAAGCCAATCGTATTTTCGAAACGATTATTAAATCCTATACGATTAATGTCAGTCAACAATTCCGATTAGAATCAGATAAACCTTATTGGTTTTCAGGATTTGTTAGCGATCAAGTAAATACTGAAACATCTTTTTCTGAAATGACTGAAAATGAACGTTATGTAAAAATGACATTAACTATGGAAGTAAATGGTTATGTGATTTTACCTAATATGATGGGTGGTAAAACAGCCTTAAGGTCATTTATTTCAGCACCACAGATTTCTTTTGATGTCTATGAAGATAGTAATGCTGTTTTACCTTTACATGGATTTGGCGGTCCAATTAGTAATCAAATTGATTCCCATATCTTTGATGATTTACAAGCTGAAGATGACCCATTTGCTGCTGATAATGTAGGTATTAATCCTGGAAATAATGCTTTAAATTTATTATTGAATCGCCCAGGATATATTGCGCAGAATGATACTCGAGATCCAAATCAGACCTCAGCCTTACAAATGGGAATTACAAATGTGAGTCGGGTGAAAGGTGAGACATCATATCGTGGTGTTGCGGCGCAAAATATTTTGTTAAATATTAAATAATCTCTAAATTATGATAAAACCGGTCTCCTTCTGAATAATTATCAATATAAAATAGTTTTCACGTTTAGAAATAGGAGAAAAAGTAATGAGTGAGCAAGTATTTAAATCACCTGGGTTTTTCGAAAGAGAAATCGAAATTCAATCCAAACCACCCAAAAAAGAGCCCAATTCATCTCCAGTCGGTATTATCGGTCCAGCCGAAAAAGGTCCAGCTTTCGTACCTGTGATCTTAAATTCCATGGACGATTATAAAAAGGTCTTTGGAGAGATACAGAAGGATAAATTGGCAGGTCATGCAGTGGCGGAGTTTTTTAAGAGTAAGGATCCTCAAACCTCAGGCACCTTTGACGCTTCCATTCAATTCATCAGAACTTTAGGTTTAGGTTCTGATAAAATGGAAAATGATGGCACTTCACCTAGCGCAGGTTTTGAATGTATAGTAGACGGCGGATTTGGAGGGGTACAATTATTAGCAGCAACACATCAAATACAAAACAATGAAGATTTAGCTTCTGGGATGTTTAGTTTAAATGATAGTATTAATGCAATAGGTAATTTTAATTTAATTCGAGCTATGTTTTTCTTACATAAAGAATGTAAATTACAAATATCAAATAGTGATAAAGGCACAATTACTGCTGATAAAGAATTTAATTTAACAGTTTCTGTAAATAACGGAAATATTAAATCCAGAAGTGTGACAGTATCATTAGATCCTGATAAGAGTAATTATATTGCTAATGTTTTAAATACTGACCCATATGCAATTGATGAATATGGTTATGTTTTATATTTACACTTCCCAATTGATAATGACTTTTGCACAGTTACTGCTGGCGCAAATAAAGTTGCATTATTAAGAGGCAATTCAGATTATGGTAATTTTAGAAGTCGTTTTACAACCCCTAAAACTACACAATTTATTAGTCAACCTTTTGGTAATAAAGAATATGATTTGTTTTCATTTGAAGCCATTGATGATGGTTCATATGCTGCAGGAAAATATAAGATTAGTATTAGTAATTTAAGAGCTTCCACTGATGTTAATTATAAATTTGGAACTTTTAATATCGAATTACGTGATTTAAATGATACTGATGAAAATCCAGTTGTCTTAGAATCATATGCTAATTGTAGTCTTGATCCTACTTCATCTAATTACGTTGCAAAATTAATTGGTGATCAAAAGACATATTATAATATTGATGTGGAAAATAGTGATGAACGTCGTGTATATACCGATGGTGAAAATCCTAATCAATCAAGTCGTATTAGAATTATTATGTCTTCAGATGTTAGAAATAATGAAATCCCAGATGAAGCTTTACCTTTTGGTTTTAGAGGTTTACCAGTTCTTAAAACAGATAATACTTTAGTTACTGACGCTTCCGGAACACCTGGTTTAAATACTGCGATATTACCTCCATTACCATATCGTTTTAAGATTACATCAGGAAACAGAGATTATACACAAAATGATTATTTAGGTCAGGCTGGTTCTGATGAATCTGTGAATACTGGAGCTTATTGGGGTTTAATGAATTTCAATATTAATGGTATTGATAGACCTAATAATCGTGCCACTAGCGGTGATGTAATTAATAAGATTGTTGAGAATTATTGTAAATTTATGGGATTACCACAAAACCCAACCACTTTTGATTTAAATTCAAAAGAAGCTGATGATTTTAATAATAATAAATTTACATTAGCTCGTGTTACATTTGCAGCAACTGATATTGCTAATCTATCATCATCTGTCGCATTAGCATTTAAAGAAGCAGCATATATTCGTAATGGTGATTATAATAATACAAATTATACAATTAATCCTACCGATGATAATTTAGGAGATCGTGTTACCTTTGCGACAGTTTTATCTGAAAATAAAGAGAAATTTAACAAGTTTTCAGTCGCATCTAAATTTACATCACCTATGTTTGGTGGTTTTGATGGTTTGAATATTTTTGATAAAGATTCTATGAATATGAATGATAGAGCTAGTAGTACCGAAATAGATGCAGAGCAAGTACCTGCTGTTAATGGTAAAGCTAGTGTTGAAGGATTTGAAAGTGCTTTAGCTGGAACTAATGATACTTTAAATGGTATTATGCAAGGAACTGGTTTTACTAATAACATTATTGCGGCATATACTGCAGCTTTAGATCAAATGTTAGAAGTAGCAACTGCAAATATTCATATTTTGGTATTACCAGGTATTCGTGAAGCATTAATTACCAATTATGCAGCTCGTAAGATTGAAGAATATGGTAAGGCTATTTATTTGATGGATTTGCCACATTATGATAAAAATGGTATTCGTTTATATGATGAAAAAGTAGATGCTGGTAAGAAAGCTGACGTTACTACTACTATTTCCAAGTTAGGTGTACGTAATTTTGATAACAGTTATGTTGCTTCATATTTTCCTGATGTAATGTTAGAAGATATCTCAGATCCAGTAGTTGGTGCTGTTGTGAAGAGAACTATTAAATGTCCTTCTTCTATCGTAGCATTAGGTGCTTTGGCTAAGAGTGAAGGTAATTCTAAAGTTATTCGTCCTTGGTTTGCACCTGCAGGTTTCGAAAATGGTTTAAATTCTCGTATTAAAGGTGTGAATGTGAGATTAAAAGCTGAGGATCGTGATGATTTATATGAAGCGAAGATTAATCCTATTGCAACATTTCCATCAAATCAATATGTAATTTTTGGTCAAAAGACTTTACAAGTAGCAAATACCGCTTTGAGTCGTGTGAATGTCAGACGTCTGATGATTGAAATTAAACGTGGTGTTGAAAGATATGCTCAACGTTTATTATTTGAACCTAATTCAGCAGCAGTACGTACAGATTTTGCAACAAAAGTTAATGCATTATTATCTAATATTCAAAGAAATAGTGGGATTGAGAATTTTAGAGTCGTAATTAATAATGATCCAGTGGAAGCTGACCAAAATATTTTGAGTGGTAAAATTATAGTGGTGCCAACTCGTGTTGTGGAATTTATTGCGATGGACTTTATTGTAACTAATAGTGGCGTGACATTTGCTTAATTTATTTAGAATTAATTAATTAAAAACTCCTGTTGATAAATAATTAAAAATTAAAAGATAAGTTAAAGACAGGAGAATTTATTATGGCCGGACAAGGTTCAGCTAGAGTTTCCATGAGGGAAATTGATTTATCAGCGCCTACCCCAGTAAATAGAGTGCTCACTGGGACACCAGCAGGTGTAGTGGGGCGTGCCAAGCGTGGTCCTGCATTCGTACCAACAGTTTTTGCCGACATTCAAGAATTTCAAGATATTTTTGGCTCTTTTGCCGATAAAGGTCTTGATTCAAACTCCAATTTGTACGGTCCTTTAGCGGTGAGTGAGTGGATGAGTGGTAATCCAGGGCAAGGTGCTTTTGTACGTCTCTTAGGCGTTGGTGATAGTGCTGGCTTTACTGTCGGTGCTAAAAAATTAGGTGATGAAGGTGTTGTAATTGATAATCCATCAGCTAATTATAATCATGAAGATGAAGATGATGATGCTTTTGTAGCAGATTTTACTGGACGTACCTATGTGCTAGGACATTTTGCTACAGATACAACTAACGCTCGTTATTTATCTGAGACACCTGGTATTACAGGTATTGGGGTAAATAATGTTGTACCGTTAGTTCGTGGCATTTTAATGACTCCTAATGGCGTAAAAGCTTCATTAAAATCTATTTGGTCAAATAATACTACTAGTCCTAATAATAATAATACTGCGTATGAAGATGATCAAGTTGCAGATGCAGCGCCAGGTTGTGGTTATACTGTAGGTGATATTGATACAGGTACTTTAGAATTTACTATTTTCTTATCAGGTTTTACTGGTAATTTAAATCAAATTAAATGTTCTTATAATCCTGCAAAATCAAATTACTTTTTTAAAGTATTAAATACAGATCCACATAAAATTGAAGAAACTGGACATTATTTACATACATATCATGATATTGATAGTAAAATTGTAGATGTTAGAATTACTGAAGGCGTTAATGAAGTCGATCCTGTTGATCCAGCTGGTGCCTTTTGTATTCCTGCAGATATTAAAGGTTCATATGAAGATTTTAATGATAGATTTCAAACTGCAGTTTCTCCATGGGTTGTTAGTCAAGATTTTGGTTTAGTTGCAGATGGCGCTAATAATGATGGTATGGGTGATGGTATTATTAAATTATTCCGTTTCCATGCTTTGGATGATGGTGAAATAGGTAATAAGCAAGTTAAGGTTTTAATATCTAATTTGACGCCTGGAGAATTTGGTGGATTTGGTACATTTGATGTGACATTACAAAAATGGGATGCTAATCCTTTAAAAAATACTGTATTAGCTAGTTGGAAGCGTTTAAGTTTAGATGCAAGTGCAAGTAATTATATTGCCCGTGTCATTGGTGACAAGAGAATATATTGGGATTTTGATGCAACTAAACCTGGTTTGCAAGAAGATGGTTCCTATCCTCCAACCAATAAATTTGTAAGAGTTGAAGTATCAGGTGAAGTAGCTACTGGTGATTTGGATGCTTCAACATTACCATGTGGTTTTGCAGGTATTAAACAATTAAAATTTATTGATAATGATGGTGATGCTAATTTTACAGAAGATGACTTATTTGCAGGGAATAATCCTTTTGATAAATTAATTATTCCACCAGTACCTATGGTACGTTCTATTGGTAAAGTTATTCAAACAGTTAATGATGAAAAGGAAGCAAAAATTATTCCTTGGGGTGTTAAATTTGCTTTGAAAGAAAATGTTGATGTAGGTAATGATGGTTTTAAAGAATACATTGAACAAACGTTCAATAAATCTTTAGTTGCATATGCTAAATATTTTGCCAATAATTGGTCAGCAGTGATTATTGATGGTTCTTTAACTGAAGAATTGGATTATGTCAATGATCCTAATTTCTTCCATTTAGAAAAAATTGCAATTACACATAAGAATGATACTGCATTAAAGATTGATAATAAACGTTGGGGTGATGCAATTTTCTTGAGAAATGCAGATTTAGATAGTGATACTGAACCTGATAATGTCGCTGGACGTCGTTTCTTTAGATTGAATAAAGACTTAAGTTTAGCTAATAATAAATATTTATCATTCTCCTTCTTTATGCAAGGTGGTTTTGATGGTTTAGATATTTTTGATGAAGATAAACATTATTTGAAAGATGCGGCCTGTTATCGTGAAGGTCAAACCACAGCTAAGACTGGTCCAGTAATTGAAACATATCAACAAGGTATCGACGTTTATACTGATAAATCTGCAGCTGAAATTCAATTATTGGTTGTTCCTGGTATTCGTGAGAGAATTGTGACAAATTATGCGACCTTAGCTGCAGAAAATAGATTTGATACCATGTATATTATGGATATTGAACAAAAGAATGCAGATGGTGCTTTCATTATTAATGCGACAGATAAACCTTCAGTTGGACAAACTATTGATGAATTTAGTGGACGTGGTTTAGATACTTCATTTGCAGCATGTTTCTTCCCAGATGTGATGTTAAATAAACCTAATGGCGGTTCTCTTAAGGTACCCCCAAGTGTTGCAGCATTAGGTGTGATGAGTCGCGCTGATTTTGGTGGTAATAGTCCATGGTATGCACCTGCAGGTATTAATCGTGGTTTAGTAAATGCTAGTGCGACTGAATTTGCGATTGGGCGCGAACAATTAGATGAGTTATATGATAATGATATTAATCCTATCTATATTCCTAATGGTCGTGATCAAGTGCATGTATTTGGTCAAAAGACATTATTGAAGAATCCATCAGCGTTGGATCGTATTAATGTAAGACGTTTGTTAATTTATGTACGTCGTCGTGTGAAAGCGATTGCCAATACTTTCTTATTCCAACCTAACAGAGAAGATACTTTAAAAGCATTTTCTCGTGCTGTAGAACCAATTTTGGCTAATATTCAAGCGCAGCAAGGGATTGAAAGATATAAAGTGCAAATTGATACTAGCACTACAACACAAATTGACGTTGAGAATAATACCATTCGTGGGAAGATTTATTTACAACCTACCAAGTCAATTGAATTTATTTCTCTTGACTTTGAGGTTAGAAATTCCATTGATTAACCTAGTTAATCTATATAACAAAAAATAACATTAGGAGATTAAACAAAAATGGCGATAGAAACATTAAGCGTCGCGGAGATGATTCCAAATAAATTTGAACCTAAAAGACAGAATCGATGGGTATTTGCAATTGAAGGGATTGATTCCTTTTTAATTAAGACAGCAGCTCGTCCTTCTATTACAATAGGTAGTACTACAATTAATTATATTAATTCACAACGACATATTGCTGGTAAGGTAACTTTCGGCGATTTGAGTGTGACATTATATGATCCCATTGCACCATCAGGCGCTCAACAAGTGATGGAGTGGGTACGTACCCATCAAGAAACAGTCTCTGGTCGCGCAGGTTATGCTGACTTTTATAAGAGGGATTGTCAGGTTAAATTATTAGATCCTGTAGGTACAGTCATTGAATTATGGGATATGAAAGGTTGTCAATTAACCAGTGCTGCTTATGGTGAATTAAGTTATGATGACGAAGGTACACCTTTAACAATTAATCTAGGTATTAAATTTGATAATTGCGTTTTACAATATTAATTTAATTTAACAGTATTATTTGAAAACTCAATAATTATTGTTATAAATGATATTGAGTTGAAAACATGTTGCAACAAATACAAACTGGCTCCAGACGATATATTCCAGGTCAGGTCCCTAGACAATTTTTAAATCCTGTAATTACTTCTATTAATAATCAAAATGTATCGATATTAGGTAATGCAATATGGGGATTACCTTTAATACCTCAGACTTATAAAGATTATAAAATTAATGAACAAGAAAATATTAATAGATTAAATGATTTTGAAACTAACTTACAATCATTTCAAAAAAATCATATTAAATATCAAGGTAATATTTTGCCTTATATTGCAGGCTATTCTATTTTAAATAATCAAGGACAATTAAATTTCACTAGATTAGTAG
>Ga0078894_10003179_pt1 | contig 12481 bp, 10 predicted proteins | sample LauGreSu1BDMLBSD_2_FD_67506 | JGI IMG/M metagenome (GOLD analysis project Ga0078894, IMG submission 67506) | Freshwater lake microbial communities from Lake Michigan, USA - Su13.BD.MLB.SD (version 4) (version 4) | ecosystem: Environmental > Aquatic > Freshwater > Lake | place: Lake Michigan...
ATTTCATTTTGACATCCGATCAAAATGAACACTGCTGCAATGGCAGCGAATATTTTTCGAGCGGGATCAATCATACTTTCTCTGAACGAACCAACGCTCGAACGGATGAAGTTTAAATCCTACGAGGAAGGAAGCGTAGTTTTCTTTTGTTGCCGTCTCTATTGCGTTACCGTATGTGCCGAATTCAGCAGAGAGGCAAATTGTACTTGTAGTTTTCGAAGATCGCATAGGCATTTGCAATCCACAAGTAAATGCTTCTTGAATAATGTTATTTCCATTCAAGCCAACATAAGTTTCAGAAGACTTCATACCTAAGCGATACGTACATGCCCCGAAGTAATTGTTTTCACCACCGTTCGCATTGGGTATGTATTCCAAACCTAATCCAAAGCTCGTTGAATTGTGGAAACTCTGATTTGAAACTTGAATCAGGGAGTTTAAATTTTCAATTGACTTCCAGTCTTGCTTACGGTAAGATGCACTTAATGATAGTGTTCCTGATTTTTTGAATTCATGCGAAATCGCAGCACCAATTTGTATTTTTTGTGGAAGGGTAAAGGACAGGTTCGTATAAGTCGTATCCAAGACAGTAAGCACAGCTAATTCGATTCCTGAAACGGTGCGGGTAGACTGACGAATGTCTTGCACGTCTGGATTTATGTTATTCTCTAACTCGTATGTTCCTGCAAGGTGGAACCAAGTGGAACGCGAAACTTTTCCGGCTGATTTTCTTTGGTGAATAGGAAAAGAGTAGTGAGCACCGAATGTGAAATTCGCGTCAGAAAATGTTTTGCGATTAGTAATCTTACTGTTGTAAATTGAAGTATTGTCGAAGACAATTCGATCAACTTGAAGAATAGAACCAAATCTGAAATTTAAGTTGCTACCAATCGAAAGCGTATGCGTTCGTGAATGGGTGCTATCTGAATAAAGAATGAACGTTCTTGCCAGACCCAATTGAACCTTATTCACACCACCTTCACCGGTGTAACTGTTTTTAGCACTTACACTATCATTAACAACATTTGCACTCGAGAATTGATAACCAACAATGCTTTCTGGAGTAATACCCATTGCAAAGCCCCATTTGCTACCTGCGCGTTTGAAACCGAAGGCTACCTCACCAATCTGACCGCCCAAGTAATTTGTTTCTCCTGAATTTGAAAGTAATTGAGAGCTTTTTGCAAAAACGCTTCCTTGAAATGTAGTTTCAGAAAATAAAGCGAAGGAAGCCGGATTAGATAAATTCACTCCAGATAGATCAGGAAGAGCAATGGATGCATTACCCATTGCGCTGTAGCGTGGATTAAATCCAATTTCGGTTAAACCAATTCCAAATCTTGAGTAGGGCGAATTCACAGGAATTTGAGCTTGCATGCGCGTGCAAATTGCCGAAATCAAAACAAGAAAAATATATTTAAGATTCATTCGCACAAGAGATGGCATAAAGTCCAATTAATGTTAAATTCAATTCTACAAAGATGCGGTAATTAAGCTGTTTAGCAAAATGCACGGCGTCGGTACCCGTAAATACAAGTTGAATATCTGGAAATAGGCTCATTGCCTCGACAATGTATCCTTTCAGCTCAGACAGAATTCCGAAATTCACGCTGCTAAGCATTGCACCTCTGGTTGAGTTTTGGAATGCTTCCAGAGATTCTTCAAAATTTATTTGAGGAAGTTTTCCAGTAAATTCATGCATCGCGCGAAGTCGAGATTGCACACCCAAGGAAATAACTCCAGAGTGCAGCGAATTATCTTTTGCAATTGAGTAGGTAATGCACGTGCCGAAATCTATGATAAGACTTGTTGCTCCTTGAGATAATCTCGAAGCCCCCGCAACATTGGCCAATCGATCTTTACCAGCCTCGCCTGAAGTGTAGTGGTAGGTCGGAAAATTTTCAGAAGGAATAATTCTGCAAAAGGAAAACTGATTCAAGAATTCGATTTGCTCGGCCTCACTACGAACTGAAGAATAGAAAAAAGGTAGGTTATGTTTTATATGCAATTGATGTAGTTCAGGACTAATATTTTCATCAAGAATTCTTCCTGATTCAATGAATGAATCATTCACGAAAAGCCCCCATTTCAGAGAAGTGTTGCCTTGGTCTAATACAATGCAATTCATTGGTAAGGACTAGTTTTTAAGCACAGTGATTGTACCCCTGCGTTCGTACAAAACGCCTATTCCATTTTTCACAGTGATGTAGTACACGTATGCATTTTCATGAACGTAATCACCTCCGTTAATTTTACCATCCCATTTATCTGAGAGTTTGTTCGTTTCGAAAATATAGTCACCCCATCTGCTGAAAATATTCATCGTGTATTGTGTGGTATCTGCGAAAGAAATGACCGGGTAAAACAATTCATTTTCACCATTGATCATCATCGCATTTGGAACCCAAATGAGAGGCTCCTGATCCAAACATTTTTTGTTGCTATACGATGAAAATGTTTCATTTGGGAAATAGCTTATTGGTTCTGAATACGCCTGAATACGATAGCAGAATTGTCCTTTTGAAGAAAGGAAGGGTTCGAGGTCGTCTTGGAAAGACAAATAGTTCGAGGGTCCTGTAGACGCTTGAGTCTCCGCTGCCCCATCAACCGATCGAAGCACCTCGTATTCTTGAACGCCATTTTCCCAATCTTCGTATTTCGACCAATTCAAACTGTTCAACAACAATTCAGAATTGTTTGCTCCGCGCAAACGAATGTTTTTTCCAACATTGGTTGTGTCAAGGTAATAGCCACAAGGGTTTTGCACAACAACGCGATAATCATAAATGATATCATCTGAATTCACATCCGAGTCAGTGAAAACAATATTCGAGGCAGATTGGGTAATGTCTAGACGGTATTCCCAATCGTATGGAGGGTATAAATTTTTTCGTTGAAGAATGTACTTGTGCGGCACCAAAGTTGCTTCTGATCGAACTGTAATGTCTATAGTTTTAGCACTATTTACACTAACCGAGGTAATGTAATTAATGCTCGGGGGTGTTGGGTACGAAACGTTTATTGATTGAATATTTGATGCTGAAGTTAATCCTGCAGTGGAGTACGCGATCACCCCGTAGTAATTCAATCCGGATGATATAGATGAGAATTCGTGAGTGCCTTGAAGAGTGCTTCCGTTCACGGTGTCTACTGGATTGAAATTCACACCGTCGGCACTGTGCATGAGAACATAATAATCTACACCCGAATTCCAGCCGGAATAAGCACTCCAAGAAAAGTCAATGCTATTTTCACAAAGCGTGTATGTTGACGGGCTTAAGAAAATCGTGCAGTTGCAGACACTACCCGTTGGGCTCGTGTTTGGGCTGGGGGGAGTTCCTGTATAGCAAGTGTCAATGGCAGATAACAAATAACATTCAGGACCTGTGCTTGGAGTTGAAAGCAAGTCGCTGAATAAGGTTGTGTTTATTCCGAAAACGGTATCTATTAAGTTAACTGTTGAACCACTGCACGAATAAACAATGTATCCGTCAGTGTCGCCTGAGGGATTTACATTCCAATTCAATTCAGCCTGACCTGTTGCTGGGTTTACGGTTACACTGGTGACAGTAGGAATTGCAGGTGCTGTTTGGTCATAAAAAATTCCGCTAGCAATATTGCTTGCGAAGTCACAATTCGGAAGTCCGCTGTATCTAATTTGGAAATTTAATTGTTCTCCACAAACGGTCACTTCATAATCAAATGATGTACTTGCGCCTGGTAGTGTTGCAATTTTACTCCACAGACCAACAGGATATTCTAACCAAACATCGGCATTTACTGCAGCTAACCAGGCAGCGTTGTTCGTTGGTGAGTTCCACTGGAGGTTAGCGAATCCAGGGGGAGAAACAGAGGGTGATGCCGTTAAAAAGGTGCTGCAAAAAGTTGCGGAATTAGTATAGTTCGGAACTCCGCTAACTAAATCTTCTGATGAAATAAAAACACAAACAGACGAGGCACTAGCATCGACATTTGAATAAACGAAAGTGCCCGATAAATTGGTAGTTTGTGCTATTTCTGAAAGGTTCCCAGTGGCATCTGTCGCATAAATATGATTCGCTGCAAATGTGATTGGGTTTGGAGTGGTGTACCAAGAGATTGAAACACTTGTACCTTGTACCTCAAGGCAGGTAATGGTCGCTAGGGATTGACCATTACTAGAACGGGTAAATAATAATCCGAAGACTACAAGGCAAAGTATAAAGTACTTGTTCATTTTTTAGAAGAGTGCAAAAATAGGCCTTCGGTTGCATACATGGCCATTTTCAAACGGAATTAAAATGAAATATTGCCCAAGTTGTTTTGTGTCTCTTGAAATTCTGAAATGGTTTGATCAATAACTTCTTTTGCCGAAATGATTCCTTTGATTCGGGCACTCACTTGACCGATCTCCAATTCGCCTTCTTCAAGGTCACCCAATGACATGCCTTTTTTGGCACGTCCTCTCCCTAATAAATTCTTCAATTCGTCAATACTAGCGCCCGATTCGTAGGCATTTACAACTGCTTTGTAAAATGGGCTATTCAGTAACCGAACGGGAGTTATTTCATGAAGTGTAAGCTTCGTGTCTCCTTCTTTGGCTTGCAAAATTGCATTCTTGAAATTCTCATGCGCAGCAGATTCTTCCGTCATCACAAAGCGAGAGCCCATTTGCACGCCATGTGCACCAAGTGCCATAGCAGCAAGCATACTTTTTCCGCAAGAAATTCCGCCTGCGGCAATAACTGGAATGGTGACTGTTTCAACGACACTTGGAATTAAGCAAAGTGTGGTTGTTTCTTCTCTTCCGTTGTGCCCACCTGCTTCGAAGCCTTCGGCTACAATTGCGTCCACACCAGCTTCCTGCGACTTCAAAGCGAAAGCGCTGCTACTCACAACATGGGCAACTTTTATTCCTGAAGACTTTAATCGTTCTGTGTATTTCTTCGGACTTCCTGCGGAAGTAAATACAATTGGAACTCGGTATTTTTCAATTAGAGCAATGTGTTCTTCAATGTTAGGGTAGAGTAGCGGAAGGTTTACCCCGAAAGGTTTATCGGTAAGCACGTGGCAATTTTTAATCTCTTCTTCAAGTTGATCGGGATACATAGATCCGGCACCCAGTAAGCCTAAACCGCCCGCATTGGAAACGGCCGATACCAATTTCGCTCCGGTGCACCAGATCATTCCGCCTTGAATTATGGGGTACTTAATTCCAAAAAGTTGACTAACTGAGTTCATGTTTAAATTTTCCCCAAAAATGCGAAAAACAATTGAGTGTCAGAAATTGTTGATTATCTTAGCGAACGACTTTACCCAAAATGAAAAAAATACTATTCTTTTTTAGCTTGGTTTTAGTGCTCGCAGCATCAGAATCAACGGCTCAATACCGTTGGGATTTTGGATTAAAAGTGGGCGCTTCAAACTACCTCGGAGACATCGGAGGTAAATATCTTCCGCGAAGAGATTTCGTTGTGGATATGCATTTGGTGTCAACTCGAATGTCTGCAGGTGCATACATGCGCTACAAAGTGAATAAGCGTTTAGCTTTTTCGGCTAATTTCGATTGGATTCGCATTACAGACAGAGACGCATACACCACCTACGCTCCACGTCGTGCTCGCAACGCAAATTTTCAAAATGACTTATTAGAGTTAGGCGGTCGCGCTGAAATGACCATCTGGTATGACAACGATGTTGGAAACAAAGGTTATTACAATCCAGATTTCAAAGTCTTCTTGTTTGCCGGACTAGCAGGTTACTCATCAAATCCGAAAGGACAGATTTACAACAATGGTGAAGTTCAGTACGGAGGAGAATGGTTCGAATTACGTGATTGGAAAACCGAAGGGCAGAAGGAATCATATGCGAAATATGGTTTAGCAATTCCAGCTGGTATTGGCGCGTATTTCACCTACAATAAAAAGTGGAGAGTTCAATGGGATTTAAGCTGGAGAACGGTGTTCACCGATTATTTAGATGATATTTCAACCGTATACACCACGCCGAATTCGGAAGATCCAATGGCCTATGAGTATGTGAACAATCAAACGTATCAAGCCTTGTTAGATGGATTAGTAGCCGAAAACCCTGAGTATACAGCTGCGGATTTATCGATAGAGAATTTCCAAATTGCACCAGCGGGCGCAACGTATCAATCTCCAAGAGGGAATGCAACAAACAACGATAGCTATCTAACCACTCAATTAACTGTTACAAGAGTCGTACGTGGAAGATCTAGCTTCTACAAATCGAAGTACAGTTACATGAAAGGAAAACCTGGTGTTAGAAGGTCAAGAGCGAAATTCTAATCTTAGAAATACTGAATCAATTTAGAAAGTGGTTTACGCAATAGCGTGAACCACTTTGGTTTTAGGCCATTTATTTTCCAAGCCAAGCGATCCTCTCTGTTCGCGCGAATGCGATTTTTTAGACTAACGTTACTAACTCCTCCAGCACGCATGTGTATCATTACCTTCGGCAGATGCACAGCGCTGCATGATTCCTTGAAAAGAAATCTTAGAATCAGTTCATAGTCAGCGGCACTTTTGAATTGAGTGTCGAATTTTCCGAATTTGTCGTAGCACGATTTTCGAACGAAAAAAGTCGGGTGAGGGGGCATCCAGCCTTTTAAGAAGTTTTGTTTTCGGAATGATCCGCTTCGCCATTTGCGAACGATTTTAGAAGTATCAATGGGGTCAACATAATTCAAATCACCATATAGGCAATCCGTATTGTTTTGCTGAAAAGCTCGCACGACCTCTTCAATAACATCATTGGAACAATAGAAATCATCGCTGTTCAGAACCCCAATAACTTCTCCAGTGGCCATCGCTAGCCCTTTATTCATGGCGTCGTAAATGCCTTTATCTCTTTCGCACAAAAACTTTTTTACAACACCAGTATCTTGTGAAATATCTTTCTCCGAATCTTGCGAAGCATCTTGTGAAACATCTTTCGCAGAATCTAGAAATTGTTTCACAATTTCTATTGTACCATCACTTGAATTTCCATCGACAACGATATACTCGATGTCTTTGTATGTTTGAGACTGAACAGATTTTAAGGTGTCTGCAATGGTTTTTGCACTGTTGTAACTTACAGTTATGAGACTAACCTTCATTGGGCTTAGAAGTTCCTTCCAATTAGGAAATAAAGCACTTGATTGTAATTTCCTTTTTCGTAGTAGGAGTTTGGATTAGCAAAATTCGGGGAAGGGCGTGTTGGTACCATACTCGAAGAAAATCGCCCTTCAATGAAAAAGTGATCGCCCATTTGTAAAGTAGCGCCTACGGTAATTCCAACGTCGTAATTACGAAAGGCAGGAATCACATCATATGTTAAGGCGTTCGCAAGAATGTCTTGCTTAATCAAACGACCATAATACACACCAGTTAGAAAGGTGAACGGTCCATTTTGAAAAGAGTATTGCACAGGTACCTCAATGTATCTTAATCGATAGGCAAAGGTGTTGAAATTTAGCGTGTCGCGCTTAGTGCGAGAACCTTTGTCTGCGTAGTTAAGACCAATACGAAAACCGTTTTTCGAAGAAAGCGGTGCACTTACAAAAGCACCTCCAGTAATTCCGAACTTATCCCATCCCCCAAGGCCATCTCCGCTAATCTGTGAAGTAGTCATACCGAACGACACCCCGGCTTTGAAGGCCTGTTGGGCACTAGTCGTCATTGAAAGCAATAAAAAGGCTAGAAAAAGAAATCTAGTTAATGTCATATTCAACAGCATTCAGAACTTCGTTGGTGTTTGAATCGATCAAATATCCGACAACGGTCATATTTGTTGGAACCCAGTTCGCCTGAAGAGGTATTGTGTAACTAGTGGTGCTAGCGTATCCCGTTGCAGGGTTGTTTATTACAAGATTACCCATAGGCTCAGACACATTGGTGCGTAGAACATGTTCGTGCTCATACTCTTCAATTTCAGAGGGCGTTTGAGTGTAATCTTCTTGAGCGCTGATAATATGATTTTCAACCAATAGAACCACCAGGTTTACATTGCCCGAGTAATTTTCAATAAACTGAGAGTTCATGTGAATGTTAATTACGTTATCCGCAGCAACATATTCGCAATTGGCTTGCAAAGCAACTGGCGTAGAAACATTCATACGGTTTGTTACAATGTTCTGCCAACTGCTCGGATTAGCTGGGTCGAGGTACTCGTAACTGCTTAATCCCCCTATGCGATCAATTCTCGCAGTAGGATTAAACCCTCCATTTAACTGGGCCCAGTACAAGTTTCCCGCGGGAGTAGTGTAATCTGTTTGGAACAATGTTCCTCCTGTGGAGGCAAGTGAACCTGCGTGAATAGCAACAGTAACCATACGCTCACCGAGTTGCGCGTCTAACGCCAAAGCAAGTGCGGTAGACGGTGGGCAAAATCCGCACAGGTGCCCTGTGTACTCTTCAAATAACACGTTGCGACTTGCTTCGGTTACTGACGAAAACGTTGGAGCTGTTCCATATAAATCTTCGCGGTATTTATTTTTAGCAACGGTAACCGGATTTTCAAGACGGTCACATGCTCCGAATAAAAGGGCAAAAGCCAAAAGGTAAATTGAAGTCTTTTTCATATTAAAAACTTGCTGTGTACATTAATTCAAATCCATTCGTGGCGGGCACTGCACGGCACACACCGCCAATACAAAATACACCCTCTCTTCTTTTTCCGTAACCGAGTGTTAAACGTTGAGAACCGTTGATATATCCAACTGTTCCAAACAAATAGTGAACGCGTTTTTCTGCTACAGAATTTCCATAGTTGTATTGATCAATTAATCCAATACTCCAATGAGGTGAGTGAGAGAACTCTGCAACGACAGTGGCCCAATCTCCTTTGTCTTGATCTGTTTGAAGTCCTTGAAGTTCAAGGTGAAGGTTGTCTTTGGGAGTGAATTTGTAGTTCATTTCGAGAACTTCAATATTCGCATAAACAATACCCTTGAAATCATTCGTAACAGGTGTAACCAACGTGTTGAATTCAAAATAATAGTAAGTGAAACCTGTTGAGAATTTTTTACTTAGTTTTTTCTTCACCTCCAAATTGAAATCTCTCACGTACTTCGTTGGTCCAAATTTCACGGAATTGATTTCATAGCCTTCAGTGTAGGCTTCAATTCCACTTAAGCGGGTTGTATCCAAACCATTCGCAGCAGCGAAGTTGGCTGAAATTTGAGTGCCATATTTCCCTCCGAGTTTTGTCCCTTTTTTGAAGGTGTAGAATACTTCACCCATAAAACTAACCTCACCGGTTAATGGTGTGGCATATGGATACAATGTGGCTGCTAAGTTGTATGTATGTTGTTTTGTAATTGAAGGCAAATAGTTGGTTGGCACATCGAATAACTTCAAGTTACGGTCTGCACGGAAGCTCATATTGTCTATGTATTTCACTGCTGCATTTACTCCGAGACCACTGCCGCTATAAGACGCATTTAAGAAGAACGCTTTTCCTTTTCTGTACAGGTAGGCGTTATCTGCGCTTGGGTCATTAATTTTTTGGGCATATTCAGCAGATAAAGCAAGTGCATTTCTATTTAACTGCAGGCGAACTGCTGAATTAGAAACGTTGTTCGGCGTCAAGAAAATCAGAGAGTCCTGAAACCTCGTTTCACCATTTTGGTATCGACTCACAAAGCTACCACCGAGAGTTAATTGTGTTTGCTTCTCAGCAAGTGATTTGAAAATAGAATTCAAGTTGAACTCAGCGTCTGTTCCACGAATAATGCCATCTGCGTTGGTAGACCTGCTGTCGAAGTCGAGGCGCTGACGACCGTAAATTCCTTTAAGTGTTATTCCTTTTTTCGGAGTAATAATTAAACGTGCACCATCCAATGCATTGTCTATTCCCAGGTTCGGTTCCCAATAAGTACGAAGGGTAAGACCGTTTCCAAATTGCTCATAAAAATTTCCAATCGTTACATTGAAAATGCTGTCTTGGTATTGCACGAATCTGTTTCCAATACCCGTTCCCTTGTATCTATTTTGTGCACTGAACCCTTGAATGGCATTGTTATATGTTTCAAAGCGCATTCCTGCACTAAAACCTCCTTGGGTGTACATTAGATTTCCAAAACCATTAATTGCGGTGGTAGCAGGCGGAACGGTCGCACCAATAAGGCTGTCTTCGCTATACTGCTGTGAAAGGAATTGGAAATTCCCGTGCAATTGTCCAGGTTTTTTCGGGTCGCCTTGTGCTTGAACACCCAAGGCGAAAGCAAGTAAAGCAGAGAATACAAGTAACTTTTTCATTCTATTCATTGAGCGTCGAAAATACGTCGCATTCTGAAATAAAAAAAGCCCTTTCGGGCTTATAAGTTGGAATGAAGAGAATTACTTCTTCAATTTCAAAAGTTGTTCATGAACTTCAGCTTCATCTCCTTCAGCATAGTTGTTATGCTGCCAAACAATTTTACCTGTGCCGTCAACTAAAAAAGTGTGAGGAACATTGTTTACTCCCAAGGCCTGAGCGAATTGCTTATTGCTGTCTAACAATATTTCATATGGCCACATGACACTGCTAACGTATGGCGCTACGCGCATCACAGAGCGTTGATCATCGATCGATACCGCTATTATTTTTACGCCTGTTTCTGCCTGCCAATCTTCGTAAAGATCCAAGTAGTTGTTTAATTCTTTTTTACAAGGGCTGCACCAAGTGGCCCAAAAGCAGATTAATGTAGGCTTCCCATCTTGCGCAAGTGTTGCTGTGTTAATGGTTTTTCCGTTTAGATCTTTTAGATTGATGCTAGGAAGGGTTTCTTGAGCAGATAATCCAAGGGAAATGGCCAAGAAGAAAATTGAGATTGAAAGGCGCATAAAATATTTTTTTTAAAAGTAAAAAACTTTAGCCAATGACTGTACCAAAAAAAAGAGCCGACGCATCGTCGGCTCTTCTTCCTTGATTGAATCAAGATTATTTTACAGTAACACGAACAGTGTTAGCCGTTCCGTTGATAGTTACATTCAACATGTAAACACCAGCAGAAAGGTTAGAAACATCTAAACGTGAAGTGTAGTTTCCAGCAGCTTGGCTTCCGATGTACTCAGTCATAACACGCTCACCAACTACGTTGATAACGTCAACAGTTACAACACTGTTGTTAGTTAAACCGTAAGCAACATTGATGAAATCGTTAGCAGGGTTAGGATAAACATTAACACCAGCAGTTAGACTAACTTCTTCGATACCTACTACAGTGTTAACGTTAGAAGGAGCAGCAGCTTCATCGAAGTTGTAAGTTCCATCGTAGTTCCATAATGTAGAGAATGTAGCACCAGCATCGTTAACAGTAGTTACATAGAAGTGACCGTTTGAAGCAGCACCCCATTGCATGTCGTAGAAACCATCACCGTATGCATCAGTAGCAGTGAAAGTGTAACATCCAGTTGATGGAAGGTAAACGTCAACAATCTTAGTTGAGTTGTCAGCAGGAATTGGAGCAGCACCGTAGTTAGCAGAAGCTACAACGTTTCCAGCATCATCAGTGATAGACCAAGAAGACTCTTCTGGGTAACGGTCAAATAAGATGTCAAGTTTAACGTGAGTTGTACCGTTATCAGCGAAAGCGATAGCAGCAGTAGTTCCATTGTTAGCGGTGTTGTCATCAGCAGAAGTGATAGAAACGTTCAAGTTAGTAGCACCAGTGATAGCAACTGAACCAACGTTAACTGTTTCAACAGCGTAAGTAGCTAAGTTTCCAGTCCAGTTGAAAGTAACAGGAGCAGTACCACCAGTTACAGTGATAGTGCAAGCAGTTAATGGAGCAGTACCGTTGTTTTGAATAGTTACAGCAACGTCAACGTTTCCGCAAGTAGCCAAGTCACCATCGTAGCTTAACATAGAAGGGTCATTTGATTGAGAAGCTGGAGGAGGACACTCTTGAAGAGTAGCATACAAACCAGCAGCATCTAATTGACCTACTTCAGTTACGATACGGTTAGGACAAATACGGTAGATTGTAGGGTAATAAGCAATAGCATAATCATCGTTGATAGAATTTGCTAATGAAGTTGCTGGGTTTGCCAAAGGAAACTCAATAGCAGTTCCTGTTGGGTTTAACCAGTTACCTTGAGTCGAACCACCAGTACCAGCCATGTCAGCGTCAGTAGTAGTGCCGTCACCGTCGATCCAAATAACCATTACGTCATCAGAAGTGTTTGCAGATACTCCTGGAGCACCAGCAGGACCGTGGTTAGCATACAATTCATCCAATGCACCAGACAAGTGGAAGTTCCAACATGGTCCGCACCATGTTGCAGATACGTCAAGGTATACAGTGTATCCTTGATCTAAATAGTTGTACAAGTTGTGAGAAACACCGAATTGGTCAGTGATTGTGAAATCTTGACCAAACGATCCTGCTGGCAACTGAGCGAAAGACATTGTTGACGACATCACGGCAACAACCATCAATAGTAGAGCTTTTTTCATTTGATAAATTATTAATAGGTTTACTTTAGGGCAACGAATATAAAGAAATATTTCG
>Ga0078894_10003180_pt1 | contig 12481 bp, 5 predicted proteins | sample LauGreSu1BDMLBSD_2_FD_67506 | JGI IMG/M metagenome (GOLD analysis project Ga0078894, IMG submission 67506) | Freshwater lake microbial communities from Lake Michigan, USA - Su13.BD.MLB.SD (version 4) (version 4) | ecosystem: Environmental > Aquatic > Freshwater > Lake | place: Lake Michigan, USA...
TTTGCATTACAAATAGGGTTAGTTGATGATATATTTACAACGTCGAATCCTCCTGGTGTTGTTAAATTACCACTTACTAAAACTTCACAGAAACTAGCATCTCTAACCAACACCTCATAATTTCCGGCACTTAAACCTGATATTGTGAATGTATCTGAAAGAGTATAACTAACAAGACCTGTGGATGCCGAATAATAAAGTGGTTGCGTTCCACCTGATATTGTAAAAGTTAACGAACCATCATTTTGAAAACACGATGGTTGTTGAGCCGTTAGGAATGACAACCCTAAAGGTAATGCCGTACCAATTGTTTCTGATTTTGTTGTTTGACAACCTAAACTATCTGTAACCGTACACGAATAAGACCCTTGTGTTAGTCCTGTAATAACTTGAGTCGTTTGACCGTTACTCCATAGATAAGTGAATGGTCCCGTACCTGTCGCCCCCGTAGCCGCAAGTTTACCCCAATTCAAAGTACAGTTTGATGTGTCTACCTTCCAAAAACCAAAATCAACCGCAGTACTGGCACTCACAATAACATTTTCGGTTATTGCCGTTGCTAAACCATTATCAACCACAACACAATAATATATACCATCATCTAAATTTGCAATGGTTGTTGGCATCGTTGATGTCGTAGTTGTTGATAGGTAATTACTATCTTTATAAACTAATATTGTAAAAGGTGAACCAGATGTTGCAGCACTAACTTGAAAACTACCATTTGATAAACCACACGTAGTACCACTTGTACCAAATATTTTTGCATCAAAACACCCACTTACCGTAACGTTTATATATAACTCGTTGTTTTGGACACCTAAACTATCATTTAATCTGAAGACATATGTCGAACCTGTTAAACCAGTAAAAGTAATCGATGTAGTTCCTGTTTGTGCAGAAAAAGGTTGGCCGATAATACAATCAATAGTATATGGTGGAATACCACCTGAAGGATAAAATTGTAATGTACCTGTCGCCGCAGAACAAACTCCTGTTAATGAAAAACTATAAGAAAGTGGTCCTTGATTACAATTTTGTGTACATGTTTGACCTGTGGCAATAAATACACCAAATGATGAACCTGTAAATGCTTGGTCTAAACAAATACTATCCCCAACAGATGCTCCTGTGTGTAATATTCCACAACAATCCGTATAACTATAAACTCCATTGGTTAAACCTGAAACACAAGCCATTTTTTATTTTAACATATTACGTATCCGCTACCAGTGTTTTGGATGTTTATGTAAGTGTTATTTGAACCACTTACTATTGTATAAGTATAGAATGAACTCAATCCGCAGTATCCTGTGTAAGTTCCACTATTATTACCTAAACCAAATCTTACGTTACTATTTGATAAATTCAATACTCCAAAGTCAATTACATCACCAACTGCCGCTGATGTACCATATGTAATATAGTTTTGGAACGTAGAAGGTTTATTACCTACTGATTGATTATTTATGTAAATCCAACTACCACCATTTATTCTATATACAAATACCAAATTAGGTGGAGACGCAACAGGCGCACCAAAGTAGAAATTAACTTCAGAGTATGTTGGCGTCGATGTTGGCGTCGGAGTAGGTGTAGGTGTAGGAGTTGGTGTTGGTGTTGGTGCAGGTGGAGTACAGTTAATATCAATATCGATGCCTATATTCAAATATAGCGTACTAGCTGAGAAATTATCATAACAAGATGTATTACTCACTATAAGTGTATTTCCTGCAAAATAATAATTTAACCCATAGTTGTATAAACCTACTAATTCAGTGTTTAAAGCATCTATTAACTGAGTTTGGTTTGGGTAATCGTTTATACCATATCCCGTATAGAATTGTTCTTGAACTAATATTTGATTATCTAATCTACAATCAACATACCAGTTAGATACAATGCTATTTAAATCACAAAGATTTTGAGTGAATCCACTTTGAGCTAACAAACTATTTAATAACGTTTGTAACATATCAGAAGTAGAACCCTGAATAGTACAATCTAAAGTTTGGTCAATACAGTCGTAAGCAAAAGGTTGACCTGTATATTTACAAGGTATACAATCGATTGGTATAATTTGACATCCTCTTTGTCTTCTCCAAACATATTTTTGCCTGTGGAAAATACTATTTTCCATTTTTTGACCTGTCAACCATAATGTAGTGCCAGGAACAACTTGCTCTAAAAGTCTTTGCCAATAATCCCCTAACCCTAAAGTATAATCAATCATTTTTTGGTATGTGAAATTATTTGATGGTATACCTACGGTTTGTTCCGATTGGAGGTATCTCCAAAATACCGATTGTAATGTTGGGTATCCACCAGTTTTACCATCACTGATTGTTTGTCTATTTCTTACGTTAATAAAATTATTATAAAAACTTTGAGCAAACTCAAAGAATGTTTTCTCGTTTGGTTTCGGATTGATTACGGTCCAATCAATATTTCCAGGATATGGATACGGTGCAGTTAAACCACTATTAGGTATAGGGTAATTATATTTTACCGACATGTCCCACACATCATAGGTAATACCTTGACCCATATTCATGTATAGTTCAATGTTCTTAGAGTTGATGACTAACTTATCGTCAGTAACATTATAATCTACTCCGTTAAAATTGGCGTTGTTTTTTCTTGTTCCAACATCATTAACCGGCCAAGATTTTTGGTTATCTGAAACTCTTCTAAGTGTGTAACCAACATTCATATCTGGAAATTTCCTTAAAGAATCTAAATATTCCTGTCCAAAATTGAAAGGCGCAACTTTTGTAATGAGATAAGGATTAGAACCCGTAAACTGTGAATTTTGACTATCAACCGTTTCCACTGACCTATGTTTTGCGGTTTTTTCAAACCAACCAGCACCTTTTTGGAAGAAGTCAGTATCGGTTTGTCTTGGACTTTTAGGATATCCGTCAGGGTCTATTCCGTAATCATCTAAACTCTTATTAACAAATTGTATTAATCCACTTTCAGTATACCCCGTATAAACAACCCCTTTAACACTAAATGTATTTGTATCATCTAAAATAGGTTGCGATACAAAACGAGTACCTCCTGATATTGACGCATACTGTTCATCAAACTTATCTACATTAATTTTTGTATCAGCCAAATAAACTATCTCATTAAACTCTAATAAAGCGTCAGGAGCACCAATAAATCTCATAACATATTCTAAAGATTGTCTTGTACCTTTAGATTTGAACATATATGCCGAATTCAAAATTAAATTTCTATAATATTGGTAATTTAATTCTGTAGGTGTTGGTGTATTTTTTTGACCTGGATATATTTGTTGTGGTGTGGGATTGAATACTGCCGTTAAAAATTCTTCGTTTGTAGTTGGTGAAATGTTAGGGTTGATTCCTAAAGTTTGAGCTAAGTTAAATAATAACTGTGAGGGTATATCATTACCAACTTGATAATTTACTGAATTCATGTAAGCTAAGCTGTCGATAAATTTTTTAACCTCATCAAAACTTCTTCCATAAATTTGTAAAACCTTCTCAATTTTTTGGTCGTCAGTATCAAACTCCTTGAACGCACCTGTTATTAAAAATCTACTAATTAGGTTTGTTTTATATTCATCAAGTTTCTCAGCAACTAATTGTAAATCATCTAAGTATTTGTTGAATTGTGGTGATGTAATATCTAAATTCCAAAATATCGCCAACGGCCAAGTTAATTTACGAGTATACAACGTATATTTTCCATTGTCGTCGTATTCAGGATAATTAAATACAGAAGTATAAATCGGAGCACTATTTTGATTTAATAAAAACTTTTCAACCTCATCAAAGGCATCTGTAAATATTTCTTGAGTACTCTTATTATTTGGTTTTAATATTAAATTACTTGTCGTTGCAGTTTGACCACTAAATGGGTCACCTTCTACTATGATAGTAACATTACCACCACTTAACGATTGTGTAGGTTCAAAATCAGTTAGTTTATATTCCGCTTTGAAATCGTCAAAATATAAAGCGTAGTTTTCATACTGATTTGTAAGTGCCCTTATCGGATGTATTGGGAATGGTTTAACCTCAATGTTTCTTTGTGCATTTACAGAATAATCAATTTCAAATGGATTTCTAAACAATTTAGTGTCCATTTCAAATGTAGTTTCATTATTTATAGCATCATACTGAATATTGAATGCTGTAAATCCTGTAAAGAGACCTGTCTGTTGCCTGAATAAAACTTCTATACCAGCAGGGAAGTTATTGATTATCTTAATGGCTGATGCTGATAGTCTTTTTGATAGGGAACCATATAAAGAAAAGCTAGTAATTTCTGATAAATCATAATTAGGATATACTTTGAAATTATTTTCAATTATTCTTTTCGCCTCTTCAATATTATTAATTTTTAGATTTTCTAAAGTATAGGGTGTTGAGAACACTCCGGTATCGAAATTTCTATTTGATTTTTCGTATATTGCGGATGTGAATTGAAAATTTCCTTGTGTTAATCCACCCGCATCAGTAATCTGAACTCCGACAAGATTATCTGCGAAAGTATTTGTTCCAATAGGTGGGTAGAAAATTTTATTTGCCATTAAGTAATAATATTTGTAAAGTTTTTACTAAAGTCTATATTAGCACCTCTATCTTGTCTAACTTCATATAGTAACTCGTTAAAGTTATCTCTAACCTCAAATAAGTTATATTGTTTATAGATATTGTTATTACTATCGTATAATGTGTAAATACCATCTTCCATACTCTTACTTTGGTTACCATAAAGAGCTATAGCGAGAGTATCTATATCATAGTCAGCCATTTGAATATCAATCGTAATAGGATTAAAAAAAGTATTACTTACAATAATATTTTGATTTGGTTGACCAATGAATGGTGTTGCTGTTGGTTTGTTTGTTGGTGAAGATGATGGTGATAAAGTACAAAAAATTAAATCACTTCCTCCATCAACATAACGATATCTAATTGTTTTTTGAGATGAGTTAACTTGTTCAGTTACCACAGGCTCACAAAAGAACGAAGATGTTACAATACGATAAAAGTTTGGTATCTTTGTTCCATCATTGTTAAGATATTCAACTCTAAATCCAACCAAACCTTGATTGGTGAATTTATTTCTGTATTGAGATGGGACATCGTTAATGTTTATGATAATACCTTTTACGTTAGGTAATGCTGATAACACACCACAATCTGTAATTGATGTTCTAATTTCTGCGGGTTTGATGTATAATGTATAAATTCCTTTTTTATTAAACTCACTTGAAGGTAGTTTTAGATTATATAATCCTCCTAACACTTCGACACCCGAATTACCACCTGTATCATCATTATGAAAATAAGGTGTTAATATACTTTGTGAGTTTAATTTTTTAAGCAAAAAATTGTCTGTTACATCTCTACTTGGTGTATAATGTAAAATGATGTCAACATCTGCAGGTGAAACATCTGAGGGTCTTACAATACCATAGGTTCCTAATGCCATTTTTTATTTTATAAATAGTTTATGTAGGTTTTTATGTTGTGTTAATTTTGAAGAATCCGTAACCATATCTTTCTAAATCTCCAATATTATCAACTTCACCAAGTCTTTCTAACGATTCGAACGCACTATACTTACCTCTTTCCACATAAATGTCTGTTTGTATTTGTGGTGCCATTACAAAATCTAATAATTGTTCATTTTTAGTTATAATCGAAGGATTTAAATCATTTGCACTTAGTCCATTACTGTTAGTAACATAAAAAGTCTTACCGTTTGGTAAATCATAATAGGTTATGTTCTCTATTGTGTAACCAGTTATATCATCAATAATTGAATCTATTTTTCCGTAAAATTGATTGTTCTTGGTAAACACATATCCAACAGTAAAAGGTTGTGAGCCGTATCTTCTTAAATCTTGTACCTTGGATTTTGTAAATCCGGAAACAATAAATGGTGTTGTTGTCCAATTCGACGATGCTTGGTAATTTACGTTATTGTTTGAATCTAACGGGTAGATATAATCAATGTTCAATTGTGTATTTGACCAACTACCTCCTTGTGGTGTAAAATATATCGTACCATTTGGGTTAGGTGTACCTACATTTAACAACGGTATTGTAATTGGTTTTGATACGGTTGTTAAACCCCAAGGATTAGAACCTGATAATGTAATCACATAACTACCAGGTGTTTGATAAATATGATTTATGTTTGTTGATGATAATTGTTGTGTTTGAGTACCGTCCCCCCAATCAACAATGAATGTTGTGAAATCTAAATAACTCGTTGTGAAATCACCAGAAGTGTTATAAAGTTTTACAGAAAATAAATTAGATGGATTATCACCTGAATATAAAAAGTTAGTCACAATATCTTTTTGACAAATTAATCCGTCGAACTCGGAGTAATATCCAATGTCATTATACGTTTGTGTAAAAATAATTGGTATAGTAAGACCTGTTAATAAAGATGAACCGTTAGTTCCACCTGAAAGTATTTGGGTCATACCAGAGTATAAAGAAAAGTTTTGAGTTATAGCTGTAAAAGGTGTAGATGAGGTTGGTACCCCATTTGGTGGGAGGTCGTATATGGTTTGAGCAGTATAGACCAATCCGAAGATATCCGTATTCAATACTTCAGGCGATATTATGTAACTAAACTTTTCAGACTCCATTATGGGTTAATATATTCATACCAGATTATAGCATCATTTGCTGTTTGTCCTTGACCTACTCTTGTAAGTGATGGATTTTCTTTATATACCTTATATTCATAACTACTATAGTCTAGTACAACTTTGTAATAAAAATATTTTTCTTTATCGAAATTAAACTTAGTAGGACCGCTAAATGAAGATTGCGGTTCATTTATCATTCTTACAAATTCACCCTTCTTAGCGTTAAAGAATTTACAAGACATATAAAATTCAGTTTGAGCGATGTAAGACTCATTTCTTAACCAGTAAAAGAAGAACCCTTCTTTATCTTTACCAATATAATCTAAAAGGTATTTTGGTTTGTTTACTAAAACAGTAGTTGGGTTAAGGGTAGGTCCTATAGTCCCCGTTTCTTTTAATCCTTGTTGTGTTGGTAAAACCACAGTAAAAAGTATTTTCTGATTCTCATTTGATTTTGTATCATAGAAGTCCAATTTGAAAAAAGACCCTTTGAATGAGTTTGAAAAGTAATAAATTTCGCTATCGGTAAATGTAGCATACTCATAGTCATCCAACCAGTTTGATATAGTTGGTGGGTTGTTTATAAAACTTGTAGGTAGATTAGGATTAAAAAAATTAAAGATATAACCTATTTCAGTTTTATCGGGGTTATTATCCCAAGGAGCATGTGCAAATCTTGCAATTTCAAAATCTTCAATGCCATTTATAATTTGTTGTACGGCTTTAGTTTCAAACTCTTCTACTGCTTGTTCTCTACCTTCCATATCGAATGTTATTTCGATTGGAATGTTGATTTCCATATCATTAGGGTTAACCGTAAATCTATAATAGTTATTACTCACAATCGTCAGTGGTTGGTCCGTTTATAATTGTTGTCACAATTTCTTCTGTTCTTTGTATTGGTTTTTGTAAAAACAAAACTTCTTTGAATGGGTAATGTGCTCCGTTAGTAAAAGGATAGTCAACACCTAAACCTTCAGCATCTACGAACCCATAACTATAAATGTCTCTCCATATAAAAGTTTGTTCATATTTTGAGTACCACGCATAACTTGGTATATTGTCGGTATTTTTTGCAGAACCAAATTCTAAATAATCACTAAATACTCTAATTTGTATTGGGTGGTGTGGTTCATAAGCATACCCACTTGGTAGATTTAGTAACGAATTATCAAAGAAATATGAACCATTGAATGAATACTTGTGATACATTGGTGATAAAACGTATTCGGTTTGTTCTGTATAATTATATTCACAAAAATCCCCTTTAATAATCGCTCCGTTTGGTAACATGTCGGTATAATAGAATAGGTTTCCGCTACCTGCCGGTTGTTCGTATGAATTTAATGGTAGATTGTCTTTATTATTTAATGAAGAATGATTCCACCACGTATCAATCGAGTTTTCTAAGAAGTTAAACCCCCAACCAATATCAATACCTGTTTTTGTTCCGTTATTATTTGTAATAGGTGGATTGAACCATCCCATATAACCCTTATGTATAAACGAAACGAATAACTCAGTTATTGGTTTTCCGTTATTATCTTTAAGTCCTGATATTGGTATATCCCTATTTAGGGTAAATGAAAAAGTTTTAGAATCTTCTTTAACTGAAATTCTTTGAACACCATTAGGTGTAAGTGCAGAGTATTCTAACTTAGACTTGGTGCTGAACGGATTGTTTTCAAATCCCGCTTGTGTTATATTGAATTCATCGTGTGTTGCAATAACCTTATGTAATCTTACATAATATATTGATTTTGTTTCAGCACTATTAACTACGTTAGCTATTCTCTTAATTGTTCCTTTTGTTCCTGCTATAGTTTGATTGACCGGAAATTTGAGGTTGAAAACTGAAAATACCTTTTCTTCTGACCTGTAATTTTCGTCACCCAACGAGTATACTTGATGTACTTTTTTATTTCCAAGTCCACCGGGAAATGACGGTATATTAATTTCAACCCACTCACCTTGTTTTAGGTTGTGTTTTGCACCACAATTAAACAAAACAATTTTTTTACCATTTGTTTCACCTGTAGTTAACACAAAAGGAATCCCGTCACCTGAAACAAAATTAACAGTAGTGTTAAATGATTCATTTGTATATGACATAGCTTGTTGGGTACTACTACTAAATGGATAGGTCAAATACATCATCCAATTGTAAGATGATGCACTTTTTGGTATATAACTCCTATGCCCTGTAATTGCCGAATATCTAACAAAAGTGAATTCATCAAATTGGGGGTAACCTCTCCACGGTACATTTGGGTTTGGCGGTGTGTTTAATGTTGCGTCAGTTATTTCATTAGTATAATATAAAATATTTCTAAAAGGGGTGTAAGTAGTTTTACCCGACACAGTATTTTTGAAAATATTTGTGATTTTACCAGAGATTCTAAATTCATCACTTTCTTGCCTTTCAGTATCAAACTGTGTTGCAAGATTGATTGTTAATGACCTATCACCTTCAACCATAGTTCTTCTATCCCCCATTAAAGGTGGTTGAATCCAAATGTCTTTGTCGGTGTTGCCTGCAAATTGTTTTGACCCTAAAACTATATTTATTTCGTTCTGATTAGACATCGGTATTAAAAATGTATTTAGTTATATATCTGTTCATGGAACTCTTGCCTTTATTCAATCCAAAATAAAAATGGAAAGGTGCTCCAACTAAAAATTTATTAGATTGTCCAGGTGGAAAATTTGTACTGTATCCGGTACTATCTGAATTAAATATATATCCTTTTTTACCATAATTAGTGGTGTTGAAATAGTTTGAGAATGGCGCTTGGTAGAAACTTTGTGTTTGATACTTGTACTTATAAAATCCACTACCTTGTAGACCTGTATCCCAATCATTTTTATCTGAACCAAAAATTGTATTAGTGTCGGCCAAATTCCACAAATAGAATGGTACTTCTTGTGTTTTAGGATATCCGTAATAGTTTGTTAGTGTTGGGGTAAACGTTGTAATACCCGGAGTTAGTTTTATTCTATTTTCAGTGTTAGCGGTGAAGAATACTCCAACTAAACCTTCTCCACTATTTGCAACATATAATGTACTATCATCATAAGTATCATCACTAAAACCTTCTACCCCGTATTCAGAATTTATACTAAATAACTGAGCAATATCACCATCAATCCTATCTTCACTTCGTGAGAATAATTTATTTATCGATGCATCACCCAAACCTAAAGCTTGACCCCAAAATGTACTATTAATAAGTCTTGATATAATGAAAAGCTGAAGTAATTCTGATGTGTCATTAAAAGAGGTTGACTTTAATGTATCAATTAAATAACCTTCAAATTCAGGGCTATTACAGATTTGTCTTGTAAACTCATCTCTTGGTCCCAAATCCATAATAGTAGTTGGTGAGAATATATTTCTTGTATTCATACCTCCATATCCTGCCGGTAAAAATGGAGTTAACGGTGCAAGTTTTCTTTTTGGTAATTGACCTAAGTAATTATTCCCATCATAAGGTGTTGACCTATAGTAAATCGCATTAGTTTTACCTTCAGCGTAAAATAATGGTCCTTGTCCAGGTCTTAATAAACTATCATAACTACCACAGAAGAGATATTTTTTAGGTTGACCTGAAACACTAAATATTGTTTTTTTCTTAAATGAGAACATATATAACGAACCGTTCACCCAATTGTTTTGGAATACCTGTGAAAATACTCCTCGACAAGCTGCGAACATCAATCTAAATCTTGACTTCCATTCGACGAAGTATTTTATATCTTTTGGTATTGATATAATCAGTGGTCCTTCGACAAAATAATAACATCCACCTTTAACTCTTTTTCCATCAGGATTTTTATCACAAGGTGTAAGGACACCAAAATTAGTACCGTCACCACTATAACAATCTAACAAAGTTAAATTATCACATTGTAAGGTACCTAAAACCGCATCCGTAATTCCGTTTGCGGTATCACCTGTTAAGTCTTGAGCATTACCAGTGAAGTCTGTTGGTTGGGAACTAACAAATGGTACAGCAGTTCCATTACCTTGTTCATCGATAGTAAAGATTCCAAAGTTGTTATTCAAATGTAAAGAATATGATGAATTACCACTAATCTCAGTCAAGGTGGATGTTGGTAATCTATCTGACCTAAATACCAATCTATTGTTATTAGTGATTGTAACATTTGATGGGGATTGTAGGTGGTATGCCGGTGATAAAACTCTGGCTTCTACCCCAGCATTTGAGTAGACATAAACCGTTCCTCCTGATACTGTGGATGTTACAAATGAACCACCTTCAATTATTCCTTGAGGAGTACTCGTAGTTGCGCTTATGTAAAATTGGAATGCCATCCGGTTATTACCGTTTGGAAAATCATCCACAGCACCAGTACTATTTGTAAAATTACTTAAATCGTATTGGTCAGTATTAAACGCCTTAAATGTGTTTTGGCTTTTATCTGTAGAATTATAGTAATGAATTGAGTTGTTTGTAAACGCAGTAAACAATGTATTATCAACCGTAAACCCGAATGGTTCGTGATATAATGAAGTGTTTGTATTCCCTGTAACATTGTGTGTTTGCGGTGTTTTGTAGTTTGAATACCAGTTATATGAAATTGGGCTTGTTGTTGGTCCTGAGTTTGGTTGAATTGGCACATTCAAATAATACGTACCTTCAACCGTTGGTCCTGACCCAAAAGAATAACCAAATAGTTTTGATAAATCGTATCTAATGTTTTGTTTTTGAGTATAAGGGTCAACACCTCTTGATAATATAATAATTTGCATATTCTCATGAGTATCCAAATAATCAATAGGGTAAACTCCTTGTGTCTGGTATATACCAATAACACCAAAAGTGAATTCCTGTGTCTTCTTAAACAAATATTTATTAAGAAGACCTAGTGTTGGGTGTGTTGATGCTGAAAACTGCGTTGTTGTTCCACCTGTTATTACTTGGAAATATTCAACACCCGCTTTAAATTTATACTGTTTACCGTCTTCGGTAATATTCAGTTTTAATGTTCCTGTCTGAACATTACCATTAGGGTTTATCCAAGAAATTTGTTTATTAACTAGATTGGTATTATTAAATGGTGTTGAACCTGTAATATTATTAGTATTGAATTGGTTTGGTGTGGTTAAACCTGTAATGTTAGGGTCATTTATTGTTGTTAAATCAGTAAATGATAATAATTGTCCAGGTTGTAAAACTGTACCTTGGTCCACTAAAAGTATAACAACACTATCATCAAAAGTTGTTGATGGGTCAACGGTATTTGTGGATGGATTTGTGTTTCGTACTGTTGTTTTGATATAATTTTCACCAGCAAAGTATCTACTTCTTAAGTTTGCTAAATTTAATGATTGTGCTAACTGAACATCTCTACCCATAATTGGTGATGAACCTAATGGGTATTGAACCAAAGGAACTTTATTTAAATAATTTAAAGCATTTATTGTACTTGGGTTTTGATATCCCGCAAAAATCTGTCTTGTCCCTTGTAAGAATGAAGAAAAAGCCGGGTCATTAGGGTTGGTTACTGAACCAACATACGCCTCAAAAGAACTAATAGAATTTAAATCCGCTAAAAGACTATTATTGACGGATGATACTGTATTTTGAATACTTTGTGTAGTTTGACTTGTTTCTTGGGGTAATCCAACATCTTCGCAAGGACAAGCCTCGCAATCAGGATATGACATCATCGGTAGTGAAATCCTTTTGAATGGGTTTTCATCACTCAATGGTGTTAATGGTTGTCCTGCACAATCATTTACATCTAATTTATTAGACAAAAATGCAACTACTTCACAAATTTTCTTAACTATTACATTTATTA
>Ga0078894_10003181_pt1 | contig 12478 bp, 17 predicted proteins | sample LauGreSu1BDMLBSD_2_FD_67506 | JGI IMG/M metagenome (GOLD analysis project Ga0078894, IMG submission 67506) | Freshwater lake microbial communities from Lake Michigan, USA - Su13.BD.MLB.SD (version 4) (version 4) | ecosystem: Environmental > Aquatic > Freshwater > Lake | place: Lake Michigan...
AAAGCCACCATGAAAAACGACGGAGTTAGAGAAACAGTTAACTGGGATCAAATGGTAGCTATTGATGCTAACATTAAATTTATGTTTGAGCTATTTAATTTGAACTACATTCAAATTAACAGTGAATCTATGCAAGAAAGAGTAAGATTAATCAGAAGTGTTTTATCTTATGTAAGATAAGCTGCATATTTTGCTTTCCTAATCAAAGAAGGTAAAGCAAAAATTATATTTTTAATAGTATCAAATGTCTTTTCCGGGATTTCATCAATATGAAACCATTTGCACTCTTCAGATTCATCGTTCAGAACTGGCGTCCATTTTTCTTTATCTTTTAATGGCACCAAGCAAACATAAGTGACAATTTTTTTACCATCATCAATGATGATATTTTTATCTAGCTTCTTCTGGATTTTGGGAAGCCTACCTACTTCTTCATGTGCTTCTCGAATTGCAGCCTCTGCAAAAGACTCATTAGACTCTAAATGACCGCCTGGAGCACACCATTGACCAGGATGACTCACATTATCAGATCTTTTAATTAAAAAAACAGTCTCATCATCGTCACAATAGAGCAATATATTTGCAACTTTAGACGAATAATGAGACTCTTCATTTTTCTTAAGGCTTACTTTAGAAAATTTAAACATTACATAATCATGTGAAATTATTCTTTATTTTTTAATAAAGCTTCTTTAGCCTCAAGCATAGAACTAATATGTTTTTGCAAATTATTAATGTTTTCATCAATAATTGTTAAACATTTTTCATCATATTCAGATATTTCTTTTTCATATTTTACAAGAGCTTTTTCATATTCTGCTTGCTGGAAAGCAAATTGAGATGAATCTATATTCATGTAAAGGTCGCAATCTTCTACTTGATTTTGACCTGGTTCGTTAAAACACCTTAAGACCAATTTATCAGAAGCTGATAGCTTGCTCAACCATAAGAAGAATTCTTCTGCATGGAGAAATTTTCCATTTTTAATCTCTGCAAAATCATTTTCTTCAATGAATTTATTTATTAATTCATCTAATGAACAATGAAATTCTTGAAATGGTGATGGTGGCTCTGGTTTTGTAGGCTTATTTGGTAAGCTCCAAATTGCCAACAACGCCTTAGATTTTACCTGTGAGAAAAATTCTTTCTTTTTATCTTCCGTCATATTTAAGTTCCAGGTTGACGCAAAACAGATACAACCCCCTCATGTGAAGCTAAATCTGCATACTCCAGGTCAGACAAAACATCTTTTAGATTCATTTTATTACAATTAACTAAACAGTCTTGTTTAACTAAAATACAAACTTGAGAATAATCAGCATGGCTTTTATCATGAGCTAGCGCAGAGGGTTGAATGACATAAGTTTCTGGAATCTTGGAATCAGAGAGATAACCTTTGATTCCTTTAAAAGATCCTGTTTTAGATTTAAAATGCCAACCATAGTTCATAGCCTTGCTGGAATTTTTTAGCTTATTGCCTATGCACCAATGCTTTCCAACAGAGTCAATAATCTTTCCTTTGGTATCTTTACCCTTTAAAAGATTATCTATTTTTTCTGACTGCTCTACCATTGCTTGAGTGCTGCTAGTAATTTGCCTGGGCAATGGTTCTAATTGAATATCTGCTTGAGCAAACCTTAGGTCTGCAAGTTTAGGGGTTAGCAACATACAATCTAGCATATCAGCGATTTGCTGCTGCATTGCCGCAGATACATTAATGCGAACGCCCTCTACTTTAATAGCATCACCACTAACATAAAATGTGGCATCGTGTTTACCATTGGAGGTTCTGAGGGGGACCCATTCTGCATCATATTGTTTAATTTTTATTGAGTCTAGAATGTATTTATTTCTAGATGATAGGTCTACAGGAAAAGTCATATTCGCCCCTCAATCCCACCAAATGCGGTAGTTGCCACAAATGGTGTCATTATCTGAAGATACTTGATCGTATTCATCACACCCTAATTCGCTTAGAACTTTTTCATCTACAGGCTTGTCTAAATAAACACAAACGCTTCCTTCTCTTGCAATCCAAACTTTGGCGCCTTGGGGAAGCAAAGAAATTAGCTCTGATGAAAAATTGTTATATCCGCTTTCAACGGCAAGAGACATAATTTCTTCAGCTTCTTTTACCGAAACAGATTTAGAAGCTAAAAAATCTAAATTTCTTGAAGACTTACTGATTTCATTACAATCAGAATATGCATTAACTACTTCGTTTTTAACAATTTGATAATTATTATTCATATTTTCTCCCAATAAAACCGCATATATTTAGGTAAGAGTAAGTTGCGGCAACCACTCTTAACAAGGTTACAATGAATAAATTTCAAGGTGAGGTCTCTACCGAGACATTGGTAGATATAATTCAATTCTACATACTAAGTCAAGCATCTGCTCATATAACTATAACTCATAAGAAGTTTTCTGGTGAGATTTGGGTATCTACAGGAAGAGTTCTTCACGCTACTACTACCAATAATTTTGGTATTGATGCTTTTTATGAAATGTTAACTTGGGAGACCGGAACTTTCAAAGTTTCCCCCAATGTTCTACCTGAGGTAGAATCGATTAATAAATTATGGACTGAACTCATTCTAGAGTATTATGTCTTGTTGGACGAAGGCAAAATTAAAAATTATGCCCTAGAGCCAGAAGCTGAGCAATCTTCGACGGGTTCTACATCAAGAAAACCAAGTTCTACTTATTTTAAAAGTATAAAAGACAAATTCAATACCATTATGGAACTTGATGGCGTATTGGCTGCTTCAATTGTAGACATAACAACCGGCATGCCCATAATCCAAAATTCAGATAAGTCCTCTGAGTTTGAATTATATTGCGCCTACATGGTTGAAGTAGTTAAGTCTCACAAGAAGTTTTTAAACAACTTAAACATTAAAGATAAAATAGAAGATATCGTTATTAACCTTAATAACAACTATCACATAGTTACCTTTGTATTAAAACAAGACAATCTATTTATCTATGTTATTCTAGACAAAGAAAAAAGCAATCTTGGAATGTCTAGATTAGTTTTAATGAAACTAGAAGAAGAGCTAGAACTTTGAGCCGTTTATGGGAGTTGCACCCATGACCTCCTCATTACCAATGAGGTGCTCTGCTAACTGAGCTAAAACGACAAATAGTGGTTATCACTTGCAAAAGGCAACACAAAAAGTTACTTTCTGCAAGTGATATGTCTTTTTAATATTATATTTACCCGAATATTTTTAATAATTTGACGGATAAAAAATTTTCTTTGTAAAATATATATCTAATTATTACCTGTTTTATTTGCGAAAAATAATATTAGATGCAGCTTCTCTAACAGTGGTCGATTTGTCCACTTTAGAGATGTTAAATAGTTTGTATTTAACAACCGAATCTAGATGATTTGCTAACCCGTAAACGGCACCCTCCCTAACTAAAGCATCATTATGGTCCAAAAGAGGAAATAATATTTTCTTCACAAGAGCAGTATCTTCACAATTACCCATATGTTCAGCAGCAAAAGTTAAATCTGATGCGTCTAAAGATTCTTCTTGAATAACTTTTGCTAAAGATTCGGGGTTCTCTTGAGACAAAAACTCAAACACTTCCTCGCAAGGCTTTGACCACTTAGATAATTTAGATCTTAGATTTTTATTTAAAGATTTAAACATTTTACCTCACTGACTAGAACATTTAATAATATTTTTAGCTCTATCTTTCATGTTGCCATATTTACCAAAAGGCTGGTTTCCATATTTCATGAAATGCTGAACCGCCATTGGAATATAACAAGTTCCCGATAATTGTTTTGCAGTCCAGCAATCTGTTGCCATCTCATCAGAACCAACAATATAGTGTCCATATTCATGGACATAATAAAAATGAGTAATTCCTGGCTGTTCCCTTTCCCAAGAATCAGCAATTGTTTTGCACCAATAAATTCCAGAAGTTTTTGCTACAGCAATATCTCCATTGGTCTCCCTACAATCTTCATAAAATGGAATATTTGAAAGATCTCCCGAGGGCACCCATTTGTTACATGGCAGTGATTTGGCTTCAATTTCTGGTAAGAAATTGAAAATTAAAAAACTCAAAACAAATAATGTTGAAATAATTTTTTTCATATGTCACCAATTATCAGAATCTTCGCAATCTTCGCAATCTTCTGAATCTCCACAGATTTCACAGTCTCCCCAAGACTCATACTCTTCTTCATATTCTTGAGATGAGCCATAAAATCCACTTCCCTCAGAGTACAACGGTTCTTTGAATTCATAGTCGCAAACTCCAATAACTTTATACTCGCAAACCCTCATCTTTTGATTATTATAATCTTTTGGAACCGCAACTACATCTTTGGGATTAACTTCTACATACAGAAGCTTATCCGTAGTGCTGTTACTACTACCAAAATGATTGCAAGCGTAATCAAAAGCTGCTACATGCAGACCGCTTGAACACGTCCTATCCGAATCTTCATCTACTTCATTGCGAGCCATAGAAACTGTCGTCCCAATGGAATTATCAAAAGTTCCTGAATGAATATCTTTAAAATCTTCTTTGACTCTTTTATAAGCAATGAAGTTTCCATTATCCGACATAGTAAATTGATTAGCATTCAAAAACCTAAACAACTCTTGAACTGATCGATAAGACGGATTTTGTTGTAGCTTTTTAGCAAATGCTACCCATGGCTGATAGGGAAGTTTTTTATGATAAAAATCAAGAATATGTTTTCCCAAGTCTACTGGCAGTTGCCACCAAGAACCATTATCAAGTTTTACAAACAAAGAACCATTTCGCTCTTCCATTTCTCCTTCAGTAATAACCTTTACAGTAACTTTCTGATCTAGGCACTCGATAACTTTCTCCCAGTTATCTTCTTTAATAGCTTCAAGAATAAAATCAAAAGAAGGTTGCTCTCGAAGCACGGTAACTGGCATACCATTTCGAACAAGCGTAATAGAATTATTTGTAATTGTATATGGCATTTTCATAATAAACTCCTTAGTTGTCTACACGCAGCGACATCAGATCTGTAACCCAAAATAATTGGCAGTCAAGCACACAAAGGCATACGCACGCACGCATGAGTGTCTGTATTAGACTTATCTAGCATGTCAACGTAATCGTTGACTCGCCGGATATCCTCTTCGTTTGCATATAAAGTTACTGGAAAAAATTTAAGCATAGGATAATGTTTGATTAAAGAATTCAAAAAAATATTAAAATCATATCCTTCGGTATTTGCGACAGAAGACCGATCAACATATTGATATTTATTAACATGGCGAGCCAAATCACGAAGAGCAGAGTCTCTCCAAATAGAAGAGAATTTGTCTTTAGCTGATTGAACCTTATTAAGGTAAGAAGCAATAAAATTGCTATTCTTCATTTGAGCTTCAAAAATTTCTTTAAAAACTCCAACATTGTAGTGCTCTACCTTCTCCCTAATTGCCATACAGTCAAAATATTCTTGCAATGATGACAAATTATATTGATTCATGATGTGATCGAATTTCGCATTTACGGCTTCATCAATATGTTTCCAATTTGATGGAATCTTATCTGCTTTTGAAGTTGCTACGGCAAAAATCTTAAGCCCTAAAGCGGCTTCCAAATCTTTAATGCAAGAGAAAACATTTTCACTCAAACTAACGGGCTGATTCGTCTTTAGATCAAATAAGAAATATGCAACCGTTTCGCTAGGGGATACTTCTACCAATGAGCGACCACGATCCGCTCTAGAAGAAGATGCATCAAATTTATACACAAAAAGATTTTGTTTATCAGAGAGCGTCTTGCGATTAATTTGGCGAGTTACCTTCTCAGGAGTAATTTCTGAAATTTTTGCAAAACAAATCTCTTCAGCAAACCAACAATACTTATGACTAGAAGCCATTTCTGCATTGTCTGCAATAGTAAGAATTACAACATTGTTTAGAATTCTTGATTCATTAAACAGGCTAAGAGCGTACTTTTTAAGATCAGACAAGGATGAATCATTAAAAATAATGACGGTATCTTTTCGGCTTAGGATGTTGGCAAAATCTGCTTCCGCTCCTGGGTTCTTGTAATTAACGGTCTTAGTCTTAATGTCCTCGAAACCATTAGACATTACAACCTTAGAATACCAAGTTAGCCTTGAATTATTCCCGAACATAGAAATTTTAGGATTTCTATAAACGGGATTTGAATCATATGTAATATTTCCAATAATCTTGGATAGCTCCGGAACAGCATCCAATGATTCATTGTATTTGATAAGCGCATCCCTATAAGATGACTCTTGAGAAATTTGTTCTGAAATTCTAGCATTGATTTCATCAATAATAGAATCAAGTTTATCTTTAATAGCTTTTACCGTGCGAACGTCGTAGTGCAACGAATCACGAGATGCAGCAAGGCTAAGATCTGAATTATTAAAATTAATTCGAATGCAGGAATAACTAAAAAAATTCCTTGCGGGATGAGATTCAAACTGATTTGAAATATCAATGGCATATGGAATCCCGCCCATAATTGCATAGGTTCCACGAGTATCATAATCCTGATTGCGTGCTAGTTTCCAATCAGTTCCAGAAAAGACAGTCCTTTCATTTGCGTAAGGAACCTGAAGCTCCTCGCCATCCCTAAATACATTTGGACGAACACTCCAAAACTCTGTAACAAACTTAAGTTTGTCCAAAAATCGATCTTGATCGTACTTTTTTACGGGAATAATAATAGTCGTCCCATTGGGCAAATCAGTATCAGATTCATAGAGGCACGAAATCTTACCACGACGAGACTCGTCAATATAAGAAGTATATGTCCGAATCTTGCCATCTACAACAGACGTAATGGTAAAAGAGTCAGAATAAGCAAATGCACTCTTGCTACCAATTCCGAAATAACCTACTTGATCATCGGAATTTCGCTTAGTAGAAGAAGCATAATTGCAAAAAATCTTTTCAATTCGCTCAGGGGAAAGACCTGGACCAAAATCTTGAACCTTAAAATACATAGAGTCATAAGAAGGCAAATGAACTACAACTGGAACATCTGCCTTGCCGACTTCTACATGAGCATCACGGGCATTAGTAACATACTCTCGAACTACTGCGAGAATAGGATCTTTGTAAAGCTTGTTTCGGAGAATTTCCAAAACAAGACCAACATCACCGATACCATATTGGTGATCCTTGATAGATCCGTCAGTGTGAGTTTGAACCTTTTGAACGATCAGCTTAGACATAATAACCTCTCCAAAGTAACAAGCTGTGCCTCATCAAGACACAGCAGCACGTTACCACATGATCTTATCAGAGTCAACTACTAAATTTCATGGGGCGACTCAGAAAAAACAATATTTTCTAAAGAATTACATTTGGAGCTTTTTAGATCATGAATAATAAAATCTTTTAAAGAATTTTCATTTTTAAATTCAAAAACTTCACCGTCTTTAACAAGTGCAAAAATATTTAATTTTCTAAAAATATCTATTTTTGAAATAATTAAATCAGTTACGTCATTAATTTTTAATGAATAAATTAACTTATCCATATCCAACCAATTAACTTGGCGCTTGCGACCTGTTGTTGAGCCAAATTCCAAGCCAGCTTCAGCGATTAAATCAAATCTAGGATCGCTTCCTTGAAAAGCTTTTTTTCCAACATATGTTGAATAAATTTTAATTGCACCATAAATCTTGTTAATGGATCTAATTGGAATACCATTTAAAGGAACAGCTGCTAAAGAGCAGTGGGTACTAGTAACATAAGGATATTCTCCAAAATTCACATCCAAATAAAATCCCTGCGCTCCCTCTCCTAAAACAGAGACATCCTTTTTATTTTGGATAGTTTGAGGAAAATCAATAATAAAAGGTTTAAGCTCACTCACATTTTGAGCTTGAATGCTAGTTCTTGCATATTTATCACGAGAAGCGGGACCAACCCCTCGCTTAGTCGAGCCAATTACTGTATCTTTCGAATCTTCTGCAATGTGCTCGTCTGTAATAATACAAGTGTTTAAATCTATCTTAATCAAAGATTTAATATTAATATTTTTTAAATCTTGATGCTTGTCGAATTGAGATTGTAATTCTTCAATTTCTTTGAAAAAAGTTTCCGGATGAATAAGACAGTTTCTTCCAATGACTGACGGAACATTAAAAAATATCCCCGCAGGAAGCAAATGAGTAACAAATTTATCGCCATTATGGTAAATGGTATGACCAGCATTAGCAGATCCGGCTAACTTTAAACAATAATCATATTTATAATTTTTCAATAATGAATGAGTAATTTTACCTTTACCATTATCGCCCCATAGCAAATCAGTTACAACGTCCGTTTTAATCATTTCTACTTGCCCTTATATAAAAAATAATTTGAAAAATTAAAATTATAAATTGAATTAACATTAATTAAATTTTAAATTTCTTTTCTTTACTTCTTCTGGTAGTTCTTGTTCTAGTTGAGCTAGTAAATCTTCATGAAGCTTATGTAAAGCTTCTAATGGCTCGCCTTGAACATCAACTACTACATCATAAATATCTTCCTCTGGATTCCTAATACATGCTCGACAAATGGTTCTATACCCAAAACCATCATCGTAGTCTTTTAAGGTTATTAAAATTTCAACATTAGAAGGCTTATAGTAATTAGGAGTGTCATATAACAAATTATAAATTGAAGCGATATCTACTGCTAAAGTTTCAAATTCATTTTGATATATCACCTTCATATTAATATGCTAAATTATAACTGTTTTTTGTAAGTTATTATCTTACATATTTTTTATTATTTTAAATAATATAAAAAATATAAGCATATATAATGTATATTATTAGGCGTGTAAGCGACGAAAATAGGAGTGGCTTTGAAAAACAAGATATCTTTTCTCTTTTGTTTGTTTTTCTTATTAGGTTGTTGTTCAATACCGTCGCATGTTAAAATTTCTTCTGCCATAAAAGAAGAAAATACTAATTTAGTTTATAAATTAGAAAATAGCTCTGTTGCTTTTTTAAATCTATCCCCTGAGAAAAAGAAGTATTTAGCATTTTGCGGCGGAGTATTTATTGCTCCAGACATTATAATAAGTGCAAGACATTGTGGAGAAAGTTTACTTCCAGAGCCAGAAGTAAAAATTACAGATGAAGATCTTAAAAAAGAAAATAAAACATTAGAAGATTTAATTAAAATAATAGCGGCTTTAAGCTACACTCCAGATCCAAATAAAATTATTGGAATTGAAATTCCTTTTAAAACTTTCAGTGAAGTTAATCAATCTTACGATGAAAAGAATGTTCCATTAAAAAAAGCTAAAATAATAAAATTTGATTCAAATAATGATATTATGATTTTAAAAACTGAAAATTATTACTCTGATAGTTTTGTAGAAATATCAGAAAATAATGGCAAGATTGGCGATAAAGTTCATATTGTTGGTCATCCTGCAAGAGTAGAATTTACATATTTTACAGGAATAATTTCAGGATTTAGAATTGATACCAATCCTTCTGGAAAGGAACAAAGCTTCCTTCATATCACGGCTCCAATTTATATGGGAAATTCTGGAGGAGGAGCTTTTGATTCCGATGGAAAATTAATAGGAATCTGTTCATTTTTTAGACCAGCAGTTCCAAACATGTCATTCTTCGTTGATGCAAGAACGATTAATGAATTAATTAAAAATTAATTTAGCAGAAGAGGGGGGATTCGAACCCCCGGTACGCTATTCACGTACACTTGATTTCCAATCAAGCCCGATCGACCACTCTGGCACCCTTCTATTTTCAATATCTATATCAGATTAATCGTTGTTGATTGGAGAATTTCTCCATGGTCGAACTCGACACTCTCTACATATGAAGGTTCCGTCAGATTCATTGGCTTCAGATAAATAAAACCAATCTTTGCAAAATTTGCAATTTATTCCATCTTCTTTTGGATCTTTGGATTTTTCTTTTAATAATTTTTCCAGATCTTCTGGGCGCAATGTATCTGCTATTTGAACATTTTCAACATCTTCTTCGTCATCAATCCAACCATAGTTTAACCATGGATTGATCATCAATATTCCTGTTGAGAATGTGGTGGTTCTAAAATAATATTATTTTGATATTCGTGTTCTTGATCTGGAGACGGACGACCAGTTTCAATATAATTTAAATGACATTCTGATGGAATTTCTATTAAATATTCTACATTTTTTAATTTAATTTTTTGATAAAAACTTGGACAATTTAATTTTTCATCCTTTGATGAACTTGAATCAAAATAAAAATCATCAAAATTCTCTTCCTCAGAATCATCTTCTATAAATTCTTCTTCATATTCTAAGTTTTTAAAATCTGAAGAGCAACCTACTGACATTATCAATAAAAGAAGAGAAGATAATGTTTTCATAATAATATGCAATAAAATTAGCATAAAATAAATGTTGATTGTATTTTTCGTCGCTTAAAATTACCACTTTTCCACACATTTTAAGTTTTAAAAAATTTCTTATAACTTTACTTCGTAAAGTTATGTTTATAAAAAAAGATCTAGATCAAATTTAAGATCCAGATCTTTATATATTATATATAATGCGCGCGGGCGTGATCGCGCGTATAATAAGGAATGGTTTTTAGTTTTAGATTGTCATTATTCCTTGAGCCGCATATTTGGACGGCGCTAAGTCGAACAAGCACAAATTAAATAAACTTAATTTTAGTTTTAAAATATCTTTATAAGATTTTGGACTCGCAGTTCATGCAGTCGGTCAAAATAATTATATGCTAAAATTAAATTACATTTTAATATGAGCCATGAACTGCTTCTTAAGATCGGATTCAATTTGTTGAACCCTTTGTCGAGTTACTCCTAGACGCTCACCGATTTGAGCAAATGTTTCATAATTTTCAGACATGAACCTGTTTTCAAAGATCATCTTCTTTTGTGGAGTCAGGTTCTCTACAAAGAAGTTCATTTTTTCTTCAATGTCCCTGTCGGACATATGCTTGATAAGACTATCCTCGATATTGGAGGATGAGGTATCCAAAATGTCCTCGGAAGAATCTTCTTCTTCTACATTGTTGGGTGAAATGGATTGAAGGTTTGAATCCGTAGTTGAACGACTTAGGATGAATTCTACTTGCTCAGGTGTCAGATCGTGTTCCTTTGCCAAGGATTCATAATCAGCGGGCTTGCCTTGAGCCTCTAGCTTTGCACGAGCACGCATGAGCTTCCAATAGTATTTTCGCTCTTCTGAAGAAGTGCCTCGCTTTACCATCGTTTGATTGTTAAAAGCAAACCTAAGGATATAAGCCTTAATCCATTGGGCAGAGTAATTACTCCAAGGAACCCCCTTAGTAAGGTCGAACTTTTCAATTGCTTTAAGCAAGCCAATATTGCCCTCTTGGACAAGATCATCAAACTTGCCATAGTGCTTGTAGCGATGTGCAATTTTTACAACAAGCCTAAGAGTAGAATTAATAATCTTATCTCGGGCAACTTTGCTGTTTGTTGTGTAATATTTAGCAAAAAGCTCAATGATTTCGCTATTGGGAAGAATGGGAAGGTCTTTAATGGAATTAATGTAAACAGACATGGTATTTCTCCTCACCGTGAGACTTGCTTGTCTCGACTGTGAGAAAGACTGTACCATGGTCAGTTTGACCTGTCAACAGCGATTAATATTTTCTTTGGCAGGGGAGGTGAGATTCGAACTCACGAATGGCGGATTCAAAGTCCGCTGCCATAACCACTAGGCGACTCCCCAATGTTGCATACTGACTATATCAATCAATATGCAATTTTTTTAATCAAATCTTTATTTCCTTCTACGTTTGCAAAAATGTAATCATCATTACGAAGAATGGCAGCGCAAAATCGATGATTGCCATCGTATATGGGGTATAAATCTTTGTTAAAAACAATTGTAATTGGCTCATCATTCCATCCATTTTTTATAAAATGCGCTATTTTTGCTATATGCTGTTCTCTTGTTATTGGGTTAAGCGAATCATATTCCTTAGAATTTACTAAAGTTTTAGAGCTTAATACTTCTTCGTAAGAGATTTTTGATTTTATTTCTTTCCATGGAGGATTTTCAATTGGATTGATAATTTCTTTTAACTTTTTTACATCAACTAGCATCATTGTTTTTATCAATAAAATAAATTAGCCAAACAATATGGGCAATATCAAAAATTAAATCTAAATTAAAAATTCTATTAGAGATACTATGGTCCAAATCTTTGGATTTAGACCATAGATGCTCCTGTAAAACTTCAATCATTGCTTGTTTTTTATTAGGGTTATCAGAGCTATATATTTTGGAATTTGTTCCAAACTCTAAAAGAAACATTTTTTGTCTTTGTTGAAAATGATTTAAACAATAAGATTTAACAAATTGTTCCGACCTAATCATTTTTAAAATAACAAATGCTAATAAAAAAATAATGACTAAAAATATTAAAATGTAATTCATTTCTTAGTTCGTGATTTTT
>Ga0078894_10003182_pt1 | contig 12477 bp, 14 predicted proteins | sample LauGreSu1BDMLBSD_2_FD_67506 | JGI IMG/M metagenome (GOLD analysis project Ga0078894, IMG submission 67506) | Freshwater lake microbial communities from Lake Michigan, USA - Su13.BD.MLB.SD (version 4) (version 4) | ecosystem: Environmental > Aquatic > Freshwater > Lake | place: Lake Michigan...
GGCGCCCATGCCCACCACCCCAGCCTGTGCGGCCGCTGCGTGGCGGTGCTCGACCACTCAACAGTCGCAGTACAGCGCGAGCTGTGAAGGTCGTCGAGGTTCAAGATGGTGAAGAATCCGCAAACAGCCGCGCTTTCAACCACAGCGACACATACACAAGCGCCACCAGCACGGGCACCTCGATCAGGGGGCCGATCACACCCGCCAAGGCCTGCTGGGAGGTGACACCCCAGATGCTGATGCACACGGCAATCGCCAGCTCGAAGTTGTTGCCGGCAGCCGTGAAGGCAAGGGCGCAGGTGCGGGGGCAATCGAGGCCGCTCTTGGTGCCGACAGCAAACGCGATGCTCCCCATCAGCACGAAGTAGAGCCGCAACGGGATCGCCACCTGGATCACCTGGGCCGCAGTGAAGTCATGCTTTCGACCTCAGCTGCTGCTTTCGCCTGGCCATTGAGGAGGGTCAGCAACCAAACGACCCATCCGCTCCAATCAATCCCTCTGTATCCAAACAGCCCTGCAATCGCCAGCATTTACCCCAACAACCGCCACGCGCCTTACCCGCACGAGCCCTGACATTCCCCCACCGCCCCTCTGCCAAAAAACGCCCCACGAGGAACGGACCCCTCTGTCCAATCCGAGCAGCCGCGATGCAATCAGGATTAATCCAGCCCGTGCTATTGTTGCTTTAATCAATCCGTGACTAGCAATCAATAACCCTCCATTTTGTCCACGCAGCTTTTCTCCAAACGCAAAAATAAACCCCTAGAATCTCTCAAACACCACCCTCCAGCGGCCACCTCTGTGCTGCTGGCGCTGGGCCTGGTGCTGATTGACCCTTTCCCCCACCGTTTCCGTCCGGAATCGATCAGTTCTGCAGTTTTCACCCAAAGAACTGCCAAGCGCAATTGTTTATTGTGAGCAAAATTTCGCCGGTCTTGATGGCAAAACGGCCCATGGCCTGATTCGCCATTCCGAAGCCTTTGCCATCAAGGCCGTCATCGACAGCCAATGCGCCGGCCTCGATGCCGGCCTGGTGCTCGATGGCAGCTTCCAAGGCATCCCGATCGTTGCCGACCTCGAGGCCGCTCTCCGCCTGCCCGGCAAGAAACCCCACACCCTGATCTATGGCATGGCGCCCGCCAATGGGCTCTACAGCGCCAGCGATCGCCGCGCTCTGCTCGCCGCGCTTTCCCATGGCCTCCACCTGGTGAGTGGCATGCGCGAATACCTCAACGACGAACCCGAATTCGCCCTCGCCGCCCTACAGAACCAGGTATCGATCCGCGATGTGCGGCGGCCACCCGCCCTCAAGGATCTGCGCCTGTTTGATGGCTCGATCGACAGCGCCGATTGCCTGCGCATCGCCGTACTCGGCACCGATGGCGCCGTCGGCAAACGCACCACCGCCACCCTGCTCGTGCAGGCGCTCAATGGCGCCGGCATCCACACCGTGCTCGTGAGCACCGGCCAGACCGGCCTGATCCAGGGCGGCCGCTACGGCATCCCCCTCGATGCCATCCCCTCCCAGTACTGCTCCGGCGAGGTGGAAGCCGCGGTTGTGCATGCCTTCCGCAGCGAATCGCCGGCGGTGATCGTGATCGAAGGCCAGGGCGCCCTCAGCCATCCCGCCTACCTCTCTTCCGGCTTCATCCTGCGCGGCGCCCGCCCCCAGGCCGTGGTGCTACAACACGCTCCGGCGCGGCAGACCCTCAGCGATTTCCCCTTCCTGCCGGTGCCCACCCCCGCCAGTGAAATCCGCCTGATTGAAGCCTTCGCCCTCACCCGCGTCATCGGCCTTACCCTCAACCACGAAGGCCTCAACGATGGCCAACTCGACGCTGCGATCCTGCGCCATCAGGCGGAACTCTGCCTGCCTGTCACCGATCCCGTGCGCTGTTCGCCGCAATCGCTCGTGGCCATGGTGCTGCGCGCCTTCCCCCAGCTCCGCTCCCAGCGGCAACCCCAGGCCTGCGGGGTCGCTTGAAGGCACCGCGGCTGGAGATCGATCTCCAGCGCCTGCATCACAACGCCCGCACCCTGGTGGATCGGCTCGGGCGATCGGGCATCGCCGTGACCGGGGTGAGCAAGGCCACCCTGGGCCTGCGGGAAATCGTGGCCACCTGGATCGCCGCCGGCGTATCCTCCATCGGCGAATCACGCATCGACACGATCGAAGCGCTGCACCGCTCCCCCCTGCGGGTGCCGCTGCTGATGGTGCGCTCTCCCATGCTCCACGAAGTGGAGCGGGTGGTGGCCCATGCCGCGATCAGTTGCAATAGCGAACCCCTCGTGCTCCATGCCCTCGCCGCCGCGGCGCAGGCGCAGGGATTGCGCCATGGCGTGCTGTTGATGGTGGAACTCGGTGATCTGCGCGAAGGGATCCTTCCGGCCGACCTGGAGGCGATCGTGCAGCTCACCCTCGCCCACCCCAACCTGCAGCTCCTGGGCCTGGCCACCAATCTGGGCTGCCAGCACGGCGTGGCCCCCGATGACAGCAATATGGCAATGCTCTCGGCCCTCACCCGGGCGCAGGAGGCGCGCTTCGGCATCCAGCTGCCCTGGTGCTCCGGCGGCAACTCCGCCAACCTGCCCTGGCTTGCGGCCGGCGGCAACCCGGGCCGCATTAATCACCTCCGCCTCGGCGAGGCCCTGCTGCTCGGTCGCGAACCGCTGAGCCGCTCCCCGATCCCAGGCCTCCACACCGACGCCATCACGTTGGTGGCGGAGGTGATCGAAAGCAAGCAGAAGCCGATGCAGCCCTGGGGCACACGTCAACGGACGAGCTTCGACCACCGGCCCGCTACCCCAGATCCGCAGCTGGATGGGGAAGCGACCCTGGCCGCCGAACAGACCCCGGCCGCGCCGAGCCAGCGAACCCAGCGCGCCATCCTCGGCCTCGGCGAACAAGATGCCGACCCCGGCTCCCTCAGCGCCGCCGGCCTCACGATCGAAGGGGCCTCCAGCGATCACCTGATCGTTACCGGGCCCCAGATGAGCCTGGCGGTGGGTGATGAACAGCGGTTCCAGATCGGCTACAGCAGCCTTTTGCGGGCGATGACTTCTCCGTTTGTGGAGCGTTGTTTTGTTTGAGGGGGTTCAGGTGTGGCAAAGGTGAAGCGGTATAGAGGGAGCTGTGGCGCAGGGAATAGTGGCGTTCCTTGGACTCTATGGGTAAAAGCCCCCAGCGCTCAGACGGAGGATCAAAACCCTTGCACTTGGATGTTATGCAAAAGAAAGCATCTGCATCGGCAGCGCCAATTTGCTCCGTACAGGTTGCGACATAGAAATCAAGGGCACTGGCCCCACGCCAGAGATTTAATAGATTTGCGCGTTCACCAAGATCTTGGATCACTGCTACGGGTTCAAACGAGAGCTCTGTCTGCGCTTTTCCCACAAAACCATAAGCGACAACGCCATCGTTGCTCAACAGCTGAAGCTGGCTGGGCTGAACACTCTCGCGGTTAATGCGTTCTATGCACATGCAATCTGAATCTTGATGGTAACAGGTGCGCTCACCGATAAACATCCCTTCGATGCCCCACCTTGATCACATCAACAACTCGCGACTGATCATCAACGCTGTAGACAATACGATAGTCACCGTGCCGCACGCGATAAATGTTCAGCCTACCAGCAAGCTTTTCAGCCCCTTGGGGTCTAGGCTCCGCCGCTAGCGCCCTGATTCTTTCGATCAATCGCGATAGCGTAGTTTTACCAGAAATCGCCTGAAGCTCTTTGGAGGCAGAGGGCTTAATCCTGAGACTATATTCGTCCACTGCTTCTTAGACTCGCAACAAAAGCCTCAAAATCAGCACTTTCCTCAGCCTGTCTTTGATCGACATCCCCTAAGTCAACTGCATCTTCGGCTAGTGACACGCGCACAGCCTCGTTGACCATGTCTGACATTGACCGGCTGGATGCAACGGCCTTGAGCCGTAGGGCACGGTGCACATCCGCGTCAAAATAGATGGTGGCGCGCTTTGACTCATTCATTACTCCACCCTAGCGTCTTAACGTCGGAACGTCAAGACGCTAGGAACCTACGCTTTCCTTGGATCCTCTTAACGCTCGCCACCACCTGACCGAAAGGTGTGCTGGATGCATCCTTATCGTACCCATCGCCATTCCATCCGGGGAAGCCCGCTCGATGAATTCACTTTCCTCGATCGCCAGTGAAGGGTTTTCCAGCTGATCGGACAGAACAACTCTCCACTCACGGCAGATCTATCAGGAAGCTGCAGTCCAAAGGAGATTCCTTGATTCTTTATGTATCAGAACAATACAAGGCCAAGTCGACCTGCTGACTGTCACTCTCTGGAGAGAGTAGAAGTACTGGATGTCTCTCACTGTGCTCACTCTCGGCTTGTGAAGTGAATCCCAGAGAAGGCTCTCTAAACGAAGATGCTCCACAAGATCGAACCAACGAATCATAAAGCCAGCGCCCGCAATATCCCACCTGCAACGCTCAACGGGCGTGGCAGGCCTGAGCCGCCGTTACCAATCAAAAGCCATAGAGATTAAGCCAAACACTTACTCACGGCTGCGTCCGGTTGACAGGAATTAAGCCTTCGTTCTCCAGGTGGCGTTCTCAACCGCAACCGCCAGGAGTACCAGAACCAGGGCAAAGCTACAGGTGCCCCGCCACTGCCAAGGGCCCCAGAAGGCGGAAATCACGGCGGAACAGGCCGCTGCTCCCACGTAGGCGGTGAGAAACAGCAGGCCGCTCATCCGGCTGCGGGCCGCTGGATCGATGGCATAGATGCGGGCCTGATTGGCCACGAAGCTTCCCTGCACGCCCAGATCAACCGCCATCAGCCCAAGGGCCAGGGCCACCAGCGAACCCGGCAACACGCCAAGCAGCAGCACTCCCCCACCGGTGCAGAGCACGCCGGCCAGCACGATGCGGTCGGGACCGAGCCGGTCCACGAGCCTGCCGATGCCCGGGGCGGCCGTGATGCTCGCCAGGCCGACCAGGCCAAAACTGCCGATCAACGCCGGGCCAAAACGCCAGGGCGGTGCGGCCAGATGCAGGGCAACGGAGCTCCATAGCGCCATGAAACAGCCAAAGAGCAGGGCCTGGCTCAGGCACGAGCGCCGCAGGCGGGAATGGCGCCGCCACAGGGCGAGCTGGGACGCCTGCAGACGCCAATAGCCCGAACGGTCGCTGGGGGCCAGGGTCGGCAGTTGCTGTCGGAATAGCAGGGCCACCGCCAGCATCGCGACCGCCGAGACCGCGTAGATCGCCCGCCAGCCCCAGAACTGGGCCAACACCCCACTCACACTGCGGGAGAGAAGGATGCCGCTGAACTGGCCGCTGAGCACGATCCCCAACATCCGGCCCCGCTGCGATTCCGGCGTGAAGGCCGCGAGGAAGGGAGGGAGCAGCGAGGGGATGAGCGCGACCAGCCCGAGGGCAAACCAACTGGCGAGCAGAGCCGGGAAGCTGGCGGAGAGCAGCACACCACCGCACGCCAGCGCCATCCCAAGCGCAAGCAGCGTGAGCATGCGGCGCCGTTCCGTGCCGTCCCCCAGGGGCAGCAGAAACAGAAAACCGAGCGCCATCCCGAGCTGGGTCGCCATGGGCCCCAGCAGCACGTCACCGGGGCGCAGACCAAACGCAGCCTGCACCTGGGGCAGCAGCGACTGCCCATAAAAGGGATTGGCCACACTCACGCCAACGGCGAGGGCCATCAGCCCCAGGGCGGGCAGCTGGGGTGGAGTGCCTGTGCGCGCAGACGCCGTGAGGATCTCGTGCACTGCGTCAGCCTGGGGCGAACGGGCTGAGCCTGAGCTCCTCGGCAATCCCCAGTTCCTGACGCCATTGCGGCAGGGGCATGCTCCAAGCCTGTTCCCAGCGCTGGGGGAGAAGGGGGGCACACACGCCCCCGAGGCGAAGCCCGAAGCTCACCGCATCGGCCAGATCAGGGGTGGTGTCCTGGAGGTGGGCGCGGGAGAGCAGGTCGGCCGCGAGCAGCAGCACCGGACCGGGCTGGCGGAGTTGCCGGGCCCCGAAGCCGTTGAGGGCCACCTCGCCCGGCAGGGTGGTGGGGAAGCCGGTCACGAGGTGCCAGATGTCGTGGCAGGCACGGATGCGCAGCTGCAGGTACTGGTCGTCATCGCTGAGCTGATCCAACCCCTGCGGACGGGGGATCAGATCCATCCCCTCCTGAGCCAGGCAGGAACCCAGGTGTTGGCCAAGGCTGCCGGCGGGCATCGCCAACAGCTCGGGAAGCGAGGGCCAAGGCCCCCAGTAGCGCTCCGCCACCAACGCGGCGATGGCCGGATCCTGGCGGAGCCGCTGGCGTGCCATCGCCGCCAGGGGACTGGCATAACTGTGGTTGAGGATCGCCAGGGCGCTGGGCACCCGATCCGGCTGCTCAATGAGCTCGAGCAACGCCGGAAGGGTGACCTCCAGATAGGGACGCTCCGCCGCAGCGAACAGATCCGGCCTGTCGGGCATCAGGGCACCTCCGCATCGACATCCAGGCAGAACAGCCACCGGCCAGGAGCATCCGGCGACGGATCAAACCAATACTGCGCCACGAGGGTCAGAAACACAGCGCGGGGCAGGCGGTCGGGGGGGAGGGAGAAGGCCGCGAGCATGCGGGCAAGGTTGGCGCGGATCCCCGCGGTGGGCCGGCCATACGCAACGGCATAGGCCTCCACATCCGCCAGCTCCAGCACCCCATCGCCATCGAGATCGAGGCAATCGAAGAAACCACCGGCCGAACGGTCGATGAAGGCTTCCGCCTGCTGGCGCATCGCCGCAAATGCCGCGATCACCGGCTCGTGCGATTGGATGAACTCCTGCTCATCCACATCACCGCTGTGGTCGAAATCGCGCCGCTCCGTTTCGTGCTGGTAGGTGGAGAGCAGCAGCTCCAGCAGACGGGGGAACGGGGTGCGCCGACCCTGCCAGCGGGCCGCGATCGCCTCGGCAGCCTGGCGGTGATCGTTCTCCACGCTCAGCCTTCCATCTCCCTGCACGTCGTAAAAGCGGAAGAGCTGCTGATAGCGCCGAATCAGAACGGGATCGATGGGAATGTGCGCAGGTGGGGGAAGTATGCAACGGGGATCGCTGCCCATCGCTGTGATGGTCAACTCCGCGCAAGCCGACGCGTGGCAGAGCCAAGGGCTGAGCGAGGAGGTGTCTGACAAACCGTTATTCAAACCGTATGATGGCATGTATTGCATGAGAAAACCCATGGGCGCCGTCAGCCTTCGGCTTCCGGACGACCTGGAGAGCAGGCTGAGCGAGGAGGCCCGCTTGAGTGGGCAGGGCCGATCCCAGCTGATCCGCGAGGCCCTGGAAGCGCTGCTCCTCCACCGGAGGGAGGAACGCGCGCAAGCTGTCCTGCGGAAGGCCGCGCAGGCCTTGGTGGCGGATCCGGGGGCCGGTGCCGAGGCTCTGGACATCGCCGAGGCATTCCTCACGGCCGAAAACGAAGCTCTGACAGGAGCTGACGGAGCGGAGAGCGGGGCGGATGGAGGGCCTTGGTGGCGATGATCCGCCGTGGCGAGGTGTGGGTGGCGCGGCTCCACCCCAATCAGGGCGCCGAGGTGGGCAAGGTGCGGCCAGTGGTGGTGATCCAGGCCGACGCGCTGACGGAAGCAGGGCTGGCCACGGTGGTGGTGGTGCCCCTCACCACCCAGCGGCGCCGGGGGGCAGAGGCCTTGCGCGTGTGCCTGCATCCGCGCGACCGGCTGCTCCAGGAGTGCTGGGCGATGGCAGAACACCCGCGCGCTCTTGACCGCAACCGCCTGGGCGAAGGCCCCCTCACCCGCCTGAGCGCCGAAGAGATGGACACCTTGGACCAGGCGTTGCGCGCCGCACTGGGGCTCAGCGGTCGTTGAGCGCCAGCCCCTGGCGCCAGCGCTGCACCACCAACGCGGGCGACTGGCGCTGCAGGTCGACCGCGGCATTGAGGCGCTGGATGGTGGGCACCGAGAGGCGACCGGCCAGGCCGTTGAGCAGGGGCACCAGTTCGGGATGGCGGCGCAACGTGGCGGAGCGGAACACCGGCACGGCGTCGTAGGGGGGGAAGTAGGCGCGGTCGTCGTCGAGGCGCTGGAGCTGGAGAGCGGCGATCAGGCCGTTGGTGCTGTCGCCGGCGATCAGGTCGACCTGGCGATCGGCGAGGGCGCGGTAGGTGAGGCCCAGGTCCATGGCGAGGGGCGGGGTGGTGAAGCGCAGGCCGTAGCGGCTGGCGAGGCCGGGGAAGCCGTCGGGACGGTTGAGGAACTCGTAGCCGAAGCCGGCGCGCCAGTGGCGGGGGGCGCGCTCCAGGTCGCTGATGCGGCGCAGGCCGAGGCGATCGGCGTCGGAGCGGCGCACGAGCAGGGCGAAGGTGTTCTCAAAGCCGAGGGAGGGAAACAGGCGCAGATCGAAGCGGTCGCGATAGAGGCGTTGGCTGCGGCGCCACAGCTCCTGGCGCTGCTGCGGCGGCAGGGGCGGCTGGCCGAGGATGGCTGTCCAGGCGGTGCCTGTGTATTCCACGTAGCCGTCGAGGCGGCCGCTGCGCAGGGCCTGCTGGAGGAGGGAGGTGCTGCCGAGGCTGAATTCGCGCCGCACCCGCAGATCCGTGTGGGCCTCGATCTCCTGGGCCAACCATTCGCCGAGGATCTGCTGCTCGGTGAACCCCTTGGCGCCGATCACCACGGTGTCTGTGGCGGCGGACGGGCGCAGGGCGGGGCGCCAGCCGCTCGGCAGCAACGGCAGGGCCACGAGCAGGAACCCCATGAGGGCGGCAGCAACGACCGCAGCCCCGGAGGCCCGACGGACCCAGCTGCGACGAGGCGGCGCAGCCCCCGGCTGCCACCGCTTTTCCAGGGCCCCGAGACAGGCATCGGCCGCCAGCGCGATCGCCGCCGCCGGCAGGGCACCGGCCAGCAACAACGTGTTGTTCACGGTGGCGATGCCGCGAAAGATGAACACCCCCAGCCCACCGGCACCGATCGCCGCCGCGATCGTGGCCACCCCCACGGCGGTGACCGTGGCCACCCGCAATCCCGCCATCAGGCTCGGCAGGGCCAGGGGCAGCTGCACGTGCCACAACACCTGGCGGGGCCGCAGCCCCAGGGCACGCCCTGCCTCCAACAGCCCCGGCGGCACCTGCCGCAGCCCCGTGATCAAGCCCCGCAACAACGGCAACAGGGCATAGAGCGTGAGGGCCACCACCGCCGGCGTGGGCCCGATCCCCCCCAGCAGCGGCACCGTGAGCAACAGCCCGAAGATCGCCAGGCTGGGGATCGTCTGCACCGCACTGGCGGCTCCGAGCACCAGCCGCGCCAACCGCGGCCGTTCCCGGATCACCACCCCCAAACCCAACGCAATCGCCAACGCCAGCGCCACCGCCAGGGCCACCAACAGCAAATGCTCCCCGCTGCGTTGGAGGATTTCGCGGAGGAGGTCGGGAGTCATGCGCTCAGCTTGGCGCAGGGAGAGGGGATCTCACGACTGACATAGGGGATAACTCACTGAGCCGGTCTTGGTCAGTGAGGAGAGAGAATGAGGGAGAGGGTTATGTGCCGCGGGCAGCGAGGCCATGCATTAGTCCCCTGCGAATTGAACCAACGCTCGCCATCACCTGGCCGCAAGGTGTACTCGGCGAGGAAGATAGCCTTGCGGTGGCGGCTCAGGTAAATGGCGATGTTAGCCGACCAGTGTCTTTACCTGGGGCGCTGGCGCTCCACGTAGAAGGCCTTCCACGCTTAAGTCCTCGTCAATATCTGGCCAGTGAATTCCGTAGCCTGCCCCCGCAATCTCCCAGTTCTGGCGCTCCTGGGATGTTGCATGCAGAAGCCGTGGGAACCAAGCCAAGGGCACCGAGATAGATCGTCCATCAGCCAGGTCGACGATCAGCATGTCCTCTGTCAAGGCAACGTCTTTGACTTGCTCGCCAGGGTTAGCCATGAAACTCCTCCCACGCTTTCAGCCGGATAGCTCTGTTCACGCTGACCAGCCGTTCAATCTCGCGCAGCTCTCTGGCCCCAAAACCAAGGCTTGAAGACAATGCAACCGGAGCCAGCCAGACTTTGCATGATGCCTTGTCTCTGTCAACATGAACATGGGGAGGCTCGTTTGGCTCGTGACTGTAGAAGTAGACCCTGTAAGGTCCGCCTCTGAGAATTGTTGGCATCCGCAATCACATCCTCGATATCGACCCCGGCTTTCCTGTGCAGCTAACGCCCGAGCTGAGCGGCACCCCGCATGGGACGACCGCTGAAGCGAAGTGTTCGACGGCTTCATCCGTCCAATCGGGAGCGATTAAGCTCGCCACCATTCTCTCACTGAGCCCCAAGCCACTTGAACGGCATGGCAGGCTTAAATGCCTTGGAAACATCGCCCGAAATGGCCTGGCCTCGCTCAATACGGATAACCTTCGGCGTGGCCCCCTCTCCAAGATCAACCTTGGCCAGATCGACCCAAGATAGCCCTGGGAAGATAACCGATTCAAAGTAGTAGAGCTTCGCCTCTTGGTCGGCCACGGTTCGCCAGAGCGTCATCGCAATGTTTGGACGATCCGGGTCCGCCATGCCGAGTGGAACACTGATTGCGCGCATCTGGGAGAACACAGAGGCAAGCGCCAGACCAGAGTCTTTGTACTTCGGAGATGCCTTGAGGTTATAGCTAACGCGAACAAAGCGATCTGCAGCGCTAATCGTGCCTGGCAGGAAGTTGTTTCCTCCCACTTTATCCCAGTAGGTATTCAGCGCGAGCTGCTGATCAAAAGTGGGGGAGTTGGTCATGACGGTATACTGCGATCCGTGATGAAGGACAAGCTTCCCTTTTAAGTATTCAAGGATCGCGGAGTCACCCGTCGAATCAGAGAGCGAAAGGTGCAGGCCTGCCGCTTTTCCATTTGGCAGTGGGGGCGCAATGATGGCGAATGCAGGATTTGCCATCGCGGAAACTGCCTCACGAACAGACGAATAGTTGTCGAGGAAGTACTGTGCCCAGGCACCCGCAGAGAGAGTTGCTTTTCCTGATTTGGCTGCGTCACCGAAATCTGCTTCATTGAGATACAGGAGATTGGCAACCAACCCTTTCTCATTCATGCCGTCAGCCGTGCCAGCATCATAGAAAGAGGTGACCACTGAACCGTATTTCGAAGTCCACTTGATTGGGTTCTGCCCGACACCTCCATTGCGCTTCATCCCACGTGGAAATACCCAGAGCGCTGTCTTTGCTGACGCGTCTGCCCAATCCATTGTGCGCCCTGTGATGTATGCCCTGTTCCCCGTTTCGTAAAGTACACGCGAACAAGCCTGCGCTTGCTGCCGGGGGAAGAATGCCATGGAGGCTAGAACCATGCCACCAATAGCCACTGTCATCGATGCGCGCAGGGTGGTCATCCGCATTGCTCGTTTCACCAGATTAATCGTGCTGAGGGCTACTATTATATGCTTCATTCTTAGCCTAGCCCTCACAGATTGGCAGCCCTTCCTTTGCACTTCGCAATACAGCCCGCCATTTACTTGGCAAGCTCAATCGTCCAATGACCCTTGCGGTGCCTCACAAAACAACCTACTTCTCGATCCATGAGTCACTACCGCACATGTGGGTCCTTCAGCCGAGAGGGTGAAATCGATTTCATTCATCACTTGGGGATAATCAAGTCTTGAGATTACGTCCTTCGGGCGCTGGCCATCACCTGCCAGCGAAGAGCTGAGGATTCCGACTTTCTGTGGGACCGCTACACTGAAGGAGGCGGGTCAGGTGTATGGCAGGATTGGAAAGTGTTCTCGGCCCTGAGAGGGAACCTTTCCGGGTGGCGTATCGACTCGACCGACAAGTCAACATCTAGATCAGGCCAATAAAGATGGTCCGGGGCCGGACGCAGCACATTAAGGATCTGCTGAATCGTTGCCTCTTTAAACCAGGGAAACTCTGAATAGGGAAGCGCCAGCTCTTCATCATCGACAAGTATCCAGACGCAATGTCCAGAGACATTCGCAACCTCAGCCGCCGAAGTGGTTGTTTCAGGCATTGATGATCTCCTGTTGGCGTGTCTCTCTCGACCAGGCGCTCTGCCTCGTTGATCTTCGGTGAGCTTAGTCCGATGTTGCGAGCGAGTTCAACGGTTGGGCTGAGCCAGAACTTCGCCTCACCATCAGGATGACTGACATAGACGTGAGGACGACTCTCCTCCCGTGAAAAGAAGAAGAAACGAAATTCGCCTTCTCGGAAGACGGTTGGTGACAAGTGAACTCTTTAACGCCACTCTGAGCATAGCCACGCCTGCTTCGGCTGTTCGCATCCTTCGAACGCTGGACATCACCTACCCGAAGAGAGCGTTAGGAGAAGATTCTCAGAGGGCGAAGTGAATCTGCGGGGGCGGATCAGGTGAATGGCCGTGTTAGAGAGTGGCAGCATTATCGGGAACAAGTAGGGGCAGGATCCTTGCTGTAACCATCGCCAGCACATCAGATGAAGCACGCTCAATCAGCTTCGCCTTCCTGGCACGCCAGTCAAG
>Ga0078894_10003183_pt1 | contig 12471 bp, 11 predicted proteins | sample LauGreSu1BDMLBSD_2_FD_67506 | JGI IMG/M metagenome (GOLD analysis project Ga0078894, IMG submission 67506) | Freshwater lake microbial communities from Lake Michigan, USA - Su13.BD.MLB.SD (version 4) (version 4) | ecosystem: Environmental > Aquatic > Freshwater > Lake | place: Lake Michigan...
CTTCCGCTGACCGACCTCGGCATCTCGACCTACTACGTGATCGCGCCCGCCGAGGCGTCGAGCAACCTCGCGCGCTACGACGGCATCCGATACGGCCACCGCGCGAAGCTCGCGCCGGGAGAGGACCTCGAGATGCTCTACTCGAAGTCGCGCGCCGAGGGCTTCGGCCCCGAGGTCCAGCGGCGCATCCTGCTCGGGACCTATGTGCTCAGCTCGGGCTACTACGACGCGTACTACAAGCGCGCGCTGCAGGTCCGGCGGCTCATCAAGGAGGAGTTCGACCGGGCGTTCGAGCGGTGCGATGTGATCCTCGGGCCGACGAGCCCGATCCCCGCCTTCCCGATCGGCGGGATGAAGGACCCGCTGTCGATGTACCTCTGCGATGTGTACACCGTGAACACGAACATCGCGGGGATCCCGGGGATCTCGATCAACGCGGGGTACGCGGAGGAGGGCGGCAGCCGTCTTCCGGTCGGCATCCAGCTTCAGTCGCGGGCCTTCGACGAGGAGACGCTCCTGCGCGCCGCGGGGATGTTCGAGCGCGCGCTGGCCTGAGGCGAGCCCAGGACCTTCTTCGCGGCGTTCGACAGCGCGAGTCCGGCGAGTTCGCGCGGCGCCACCCAGCGGCGTCCCTCGACGGCCAGCCGCGCGCCGTTCCCGCGCACCGCACCATGGAACACGATGAAGCGGACCGCGCGGTGTGTCGTCGCGAAGCCCACGGTTTCGCCGCGCACGAGCGGAACCGCGAGCGCGAGCGCGCCGGCCGCGGCGGCAGGCGAGAGCGACTCGCCGTCGGCGTTCTCGATCGTCGGGGGCTGCCAGAGGCCGCCCCACAGGCCCGCCTTCGGGCGCTGCTCCAGGAGCACCGAGCCGTCGGTGCGCCGGAGGCAGGCCGTGACCAGGACAAGCTCGCTTCGCGCCGGGCGCCGCTTCGGCGTCGGGATGCGGTCCGCCGTGCCTGTCCTCTTTGCGATGCAGGCCCCCGCGACGGGACAGGCATCGCACCGTGGCGCCGCCGGCGTGCAGACGGTCGCTCCAAGCTCCATCAGCGCCTCGTTGGCCGCGCCGGGCGCGCGCGCGGCCGCGACGAACTGCTCCGCCTCCGACCAGGTCCAGTCGACCGTCGCGCGATCGTCGGCCGCACCCGTCCGGCCGGCGACGCGCAGCAGCACGCGGACGACATTGCCGTCGACGATCGGCTCGCGCGCGCCGAATGCGATCGACGCGATGGCGCCCGCCGTGTACCGGCCGACGCCCGGCAGCGCTCGCAGCGCCACGGGATCCGCCGGGACCTCGCCCTCGTGCCGCTCGACGATCGCCTTCGCGGCGGCGTGGAGGAGCCGCGCCCGCCGGTAGTACCCAAGCCCCTGCCACGCGGCGAGCACCTCGTCCTCGCTCGCGGCGGCTAGGGCCGCCGGGGTCGGAAAGCGCGCGAGGAACGGCTCGAACTTCTCCACAACCCTCGCGACCTGCGTCTGCTGGAGCATCAGCTCGCTCACGAGCGCCCTGTAGCCGCTCCGGGGTCGCCGCCAGGGGAGATCACGCGCGGCGTCGGCAAACCAGGCCTCGAGCGGGACTGCGATCGCCGCGGACTGGCCGGCGGGGGTGCGCTTTCGGGGCTGATTGCGGGTGGAACGGGGCATCTGGATCGGCAAGAGTGCGTACATCCGGGGCCGGAACCTTGCGGCGTCCGCCGAGGTTCGGTAGCGTACGGACCTTCGGTCGGGCGTCCCGCCCGGCCCTCGGAGTCAACCATGGCCAGCAAGTCGTTCTACACCCTCGATGAGGCCGCCAAGCGCCTCGGCAAGTCCGCCTCTGAGATCAATGCAATGGCCGACAAGGGCCTCCTGCAGCGGGTCAATCACGAGGGGCAGATCAAGTTCCGCGTCGAGCAGGTCGAGGTCCTTGCCTCGGACGACGACGCCGTGAGCCTGAACGACGACATGGGTCCGATCGGCCTCGCGGACTCCGGCTCCGCCGCGCCGATCGCGTTCACCCCGGCGAAGAAGGCGGCGGCCCCGATGGACGACTCGGCGCTCGGCCTCGCGGGCACCGGCGGCGGCTTCAACCTCGCTGATTCGGGCGAGAAGACCGGCGTGAGCGCCCTCTCGGGACGCAGCGGCTCGGGCGACAATGTCGAGATCGGCCTCGAGACCGTTGGCTCGGGCTCCGGACTGCTCGATCTCACCCGCGACAGCGACGAGACCGCGCTCGGCGCAGAGCTGATGGACCAGGTCTACTCGAACGACGGCGGCGGCCAGGGCGGCCAGAGCGGCATCTTTGCTGCGGCCGCGATGGAGACCCCCGAGGTGCAGGCGCCGATCTCGACCGGCATGGTCGTGGCGGAGGCCTACGACGGAGCGTGGTCCGGCGCCGGCGTCGGCATGATGATCGCCGCGGCGGTCGGCCTGGTCGTGTCCGGACTGATCATCGTGACGGCCGGAATGGGCTCGGGCTCCGCGGTCGCGACGAACTTCGCCTCGAACATGGTGGCGTGGGCGGGCAGCCTCGCCGGGCTCGTCGCGGTCTTCGGCCTGATCGGCTTCTTCATCGGTCGCGCGACCGAGTGACCGCGGCCGATGCTGCTGACACGCTACGGCGCCCGTGAATGGATGATCCTGACCCTCGCCGCTGCGATTCCCGCAGCGGCGGGTCTGTTCTTCGGCTGGTGGTGGCTCACGGCGACCACGGTCGTCGTGTGGCTGGCGCTGGCGTCGTTCTTCCGCGATCCGCTCGGCAGGCGGCCGGCGACGGACGATCCGCGGGACCTCGTCAGCCCGGCGGACGGCCTGGTGAGCGCGGTCCTCGAGGTGCCGGAGCATCCGTCGACCGGCGGTCCAGCGACGATCGTCCGCATCTATCTCTCGGTGTTTGATGTGCATGTCAACCGCATGCCGTGCGACTGCGAGGTCCTCGGGACGATCCACACGCCGGGGAAGTACCTCGATGTGCGCATCGAGGAGAGCGCCAAGGTCAACGAGTCGATGGTGTCGCGCCTGCGCTCGACCGGCGGGGTCCTGCTCGGCGTCAAGCAGATCTCAGGCAAGGTCGCCCGGCACATCGTGTGTCCGGTGACCGCAGGACAGCGCTTCGCGCGCGGCGAGCGCTTCGGCATGATCAAGTTCGGCTCCACCACGGAGCTCGTGGTGCCGACGGCCGAAGTGGAGAAGGTCTGCGTCGCGCGCGGCGCGCGCGTCCGCGGCGGAGTGACCGTGCTGGTGCGGCTGGCGCGGATCTGAATACCGGGGAGCTCTTCACCCGGCCAGCAGCTCGTCAAGGGAGAGCATCGCGTGGCGCGCGTGCGGGATCACGATGGACCCGCCGACGACGAGCGCGACATTCAGGGCGTCCACGATCTGCTCCTTCGTGAAGCCGAGCTTCACGCACTGCTCGAGGTGGTAGTCGATGCAGTCGTTGCAGCGCAGGACCGCGCTCGCGACGAGACCGAGCAGCTCCTTCGTGCGCGCGTCGAGCGCGCCATCCTCATAGGTGGCGCTGTCGAGGCGGAGGAAGCGCTTGATCCCGAGGTGATCCGCGGCGAGGAGCGCCGCCTGTCCGGTCGCGCGTTCGGCGCGGAACTCAGCGATGGTGCGTCGTGGCATGCGGGAGAGCATACCCCTCGGGCCACGGGCCGATCACGCCGCGCGGCGCCAGGACTCGCCCTCGTCCTCGTCGGACTCGTCCGCCTCGTTGGCGTCGGCGCGCGAATCGGGCCAGGAGAACTTCGACCGGTGATGCACGCGCACGAGCTTCGCCATCTGCGCGGCGAAGACCGGGCGCAGCGCGTCGATCAGGCTCGCCAGCTCGTCCTTGAACGGCTCGCTGCGGTTCCGGAAGAGGAAGAAGACGCCCATGCACTCGTCGCCCGAGTGCGCCGGCCACGCGACGAGCTCGCACTCGTCGAGGACGGAGGCCTCGATCCCGAGCGACTCGATGAATTCGGCCGTGTCGGCGAAGCGCAGGATGTCCTCCGACGCCGCGATGCGCGGGCAGACTTCGTCCGCGAGGCGCGTCAGGAGGGGTTCGGCGGTCGTGCGCGGGCAGTCGTAGTGGACATACGCGCCGAGGCCGAACTGCGTCGGCTTCGAGCCGGGGAGGAACACCGCCGCATTGGTGGCGCCGGTCTTCGTGAGCATGTACTGCATGGCGGTGCGGAGGAGGTCCTCCACATCGAGCTCCTGCGAGAGGAGGCCGCGGAACTCGCCGACGATCGCCGCCTCATCGACCCGGTCGCGGAACTCGCTCAGTCCCTCGGAGAGCGAGTCGATCTGCTTCGAGAACTCGCTCCGCGTGATCGAAAGCTTGCGGCAGATGCCCTTCAGTCGCGCCACGCGCTCGTCGCGCGCGCGGTCCTCCGCTCCGAGGTCGACCGCGTGCCGCAGCCGCCCGAGGAGCTCCTCCGGCTCATGCGAGAGGTCGAGCCAGTCGACGGCGCCGGCGCGGACGGCCTCGAGAAGGCGTGGGCCACGCGGCGCATCGCCGACGACGATGACCTTGGTGGCCGAGCTGATCCGACGCGCCTGCGCCGCGATCGGCGCGAAGCCCGCCGGCTTGATCCCGGTCGAGACGAGGACGATGTCGGTCGCGCCGCTGACGATGTGCGCGATCGCCTCCTCGGCGTTCGCGACATGCTCGCACGACACGCCGAGCTGGCCAAGGAGATCCGACACGCGGGCGAGGCTGATCGCGTCGATGCCGACGCAGAGCGCCGCGGCGGGACGGGAGTCGCCTCGGGCTTCCTCCTCATGGTCGACCGGATGATCGTCGTACGGGCCTTGCATGCTCACAGCACTCTCTCCCTTCGGTCCATCCCCGGTTGGCGCCCGCGATGGTCGGGCGCCGTGCATCTCCTCTGATGCAGCGAGTCCATCGGCCAGAGCCGGGCGGGGTTGAAGGGAAGGTGCGCTGAAGCGCGACGACGAGGCCACGCGCGTTCGGTCTGTAGCGGAGCGATCCCCGACCTCCGACCCTGATCGAGCGCGGCGTGGCGGCGAAAACGCGCAATTCCTGCGCGATCGCGACGGGTCGTCGGATCGCAAGTCACTCTCCCGACGCTACTTCTGCGACTTGCGCTCGCGCCACTTCGTGACAGCCTCGGGTTCGCGCGGGTAGATCGGCGCCAACGCGAGCGGATCGACAAATGCGCGCCGCGAGACCGCGAGATGCGCGACCGCGGCAAGGGCGCAGGCGTCGGTCTCGAGAGGCCGCACCCGCGCCTCGGCCTGCCGGGCAAGCTCCGACAGCTCGGGCGCGAGATGCTCGTCCGCGAGAAGCGCGCCCCCCGCTGCCGCGACCGCGCTCAGTCGCGGGAGGAACTCGGACGAATCGGCGACCGCACCGGGCTCCTCGGAGAAGCCGCCGTCGTCCGACCGCGTCACGCGCGCACACCATGCGCTGCCGGCCTTCGAGGCGAGTGCGACGAGCCAGGGTCCCTTGCCGCCGCGGGCCGCGTCCGAGGCCGCGAAGACCGTCGCGGAGCCGAGCCCCGCCACCGGCACATCGCGGGCAAGCGCAAACGCCTTGGCGAACGCGACCGAGACGCGCAGTCCCGTGAAGCCCCCTGGTCCCAGCGCGACCGCCAGGGCCTCGACCTGCCATGGCTCCACGAGGGCCTCGCGGAAGAGATCGGCGAGCTCGTCCCAGAACGGCTCCCGGTCACGCACCTCCGTCGGGTCGAACGCGCGGTCGAAGACGACCGGCCCGCGTGCGAGCGCGACCACGGTCCGCCGCTGCGATGCGTCGACGGCGAGCAGCGTGCGGTTCACGCGCGCGCCTCGCCGGCCTCGAACGATGGCGCGAGCGCCGCGACGCTGACCGCCGACATCGCGAGCCGCTCCGCCACCGGTCGCGGTGCAGCCAGATCGACATCGATCACGCGTCCGCGCGGATGCGCGGTGTTCAGGATCACCAGGTTCGGTGCGCGGAACAGCACGCCGTCGGGCGCTGGCTCGTGCCCCACGATGAACGCGCTGGCCCCCCACTCGCGCGCGATCGCCGCGAGCTGCGGACCGTCGTGCAGGCGACCCCAGGTCAGGAGGTGGGCGGCGCCGTGCGGCGGGTCGAAGTCCTCCTCGCAGAGGTCGCGCTCGAGCACGCGCAGGTCGAAGTGGCGCATCGCGGACGCGTTGGGCAGGGAGTGCGCGACGACGACGCCGTTCGCGCAGGCGACCGCGAGGGGCATCGCGTGCACGAACCGCGCGACCGCCTCGGACGCCGCCGAGGCCTCGTCGCCGAACGCGTCGGCGAGCCCCTCCTCGAACGCATCGGTGCAGCTCACGCCGGCCTTGCCGATCTGGTGACCCCGGCACTGCGCGATCTCGTGGTTCGCGAGGATCGGATGCACCTGCCCGGGATGCGCGAGGACGAGCTCCGCCACCCGCGCGAGGAGGCGGTAGGTGCGGTCGATCCCGCCTGCCGCCGCGCCGTCGTCGTGGATGATCTCCTGCAGGACGAGGTGGTGGTCAGGCGACTGCGAGAGCCGCGCGTTCCGCACGACGATCTCGAGATGCACGGCGTTGCCGTGGATGTCGCCGGTCGCGAGGAGCCGGCCGCGCGCCGGAAGCCGGACCGCCGAACGCACGCGCACCGGCGATGCCCGCAGCGCCGCCGCAGCCGAGTCGAGGAGCGCCGCGAAGGCGGCGGCGTTGTTTCGCCAGTCTCCGAGCATCGTTCACCAGGTCGTCGCGAACAGGGTGAACGGGACGCGGCCCTTGCCGGTGGCGGTCTCGATCTCGAGCTCGCCGTCGAACATGCCGCCGTGCGAGGCGGTCACCTCGAGCTCCAGCACGCACGCCGTCGGCAGGTCGCGCTTGCCCGTGAGCCTGACCTCGATGCCGGGGATCAGCGAGCGGACCGCGACGGACGCGCTCCAGTCCGGGCGCTCCACCGCGCCCTGCTTCGGCGGGTTGTAGTGCTCGAGCTCGACCTCGAGCTTCTTCGGCTGCTGGTTGTGGACGGTCCCGCCGACGACGAGGCTCTCCTTCACGATCCAGAAGCGCTTCATGCGCGCCATGTCGTGCCGCGATCCGGTGCACTCGTCGCGAACGCGCAGCGGGATGACCGGGCAGTCGCTGCGGTCGGTCCAGACGAACCACCAGAGCGGCATCTGCTCGCAGGCGCGCCCCGTGAGGTCCCACGCGACCTCGTACTCCGCGCGCGGGGCGTCCTTCGCGGGATCGAACCCGACGAACACCGGGTCCTTGCCGCCCGAGCGGCGCACGGTGAACGGCTTGCCGTCGGCCGAGCGCAGCTTCACGGTTCCGCGCGTCGCATCCTTGAGCGCGTCGCAGTACGGCGGCTCGGCCGCGACCTTCATGCGGATCTCGCCCTTGATCTTCGCCGAAGCCACGAGGTTGCCGCTGAAGGTGAGGAAGACGACGGCCTCCTTGGTGCCCGGAGCCTGCGGGGCCGCGAGCGAGGCGTTGAGCTCGAGCGTCGCCCCGGGCGCGATCGTGCGGCCGACCACATCGCTGATCGCGGTGCAGGTGCAGTTGGGGACCGCCTTGAGGACCGTGACCTCGGTCTTCAGCGTGTTGACGATCGTGAACTTCGCCGGCGTGGTGGAGCCGGGTTCGACGACCCCGATGTCGGCCACCTGCGGCGCGACCACGATCGGGGAGGCCTGCGGAGCCTGCTGGGGAAGCGGGGCGATCAGCAGCGACAGCGCGGCGAGGATGGTCGGGATCGTCATGGGGTTCCTTCGGGGCGGGAGGATAGGCGCTCAGGCACCTCGGCTGCCCTGGTTCTGCTCCGCGAGCGCCGCGTCGGCGGCGCGCTTGGCCTTGGCGTCCGCCCGGAAGTTCACGAACTCGACCGCGAGCGCGAAGCCCATCGCGAAGTAGATGTAGCCCTTCGAGACATGGGCGTCGAAGCCCTCCGCGACCAGCATCACGCCGATCAGGAGGAGGAACGACAGCGCCAGCACCTTGAGGGACCGGCGCTCCTCGACGAAGCGCGAGATCGGCTCGGCCGCGAACATCATCACCGCGACCGACGCGACGACCGCGACGATCATCGTGGGAAGATGGTCGGCCATGCCGACGGCGGTGATGACGCTGTCGAGCGAGAACACGAGGTCCATCAGCATGATCTGGGCGATGACGCCGGATACCGAGACCTTCGCGGGGCGCACCTCGCGCTGCGGTCCTGCGCTGACATGGTGGATCTCCTTCACGCTCTTGACGAGGAGGATGAGCCCGCCGCCGACGAGGATCAGGTCGCGCCAGGAGAAGCTCAGCTCCTTCCCGAGCGCGTTGATCCCGAAGACCTCGCCGGTGAGGTTGCGCACCCAGTCGATCGCCATCAGGAGACCGATGCGCATGACCATCGCGGCCAGCAGGCCGATGCGGCGCGCGGCGCGCTGCTTCTCCGGCGGCAGCCGGGCCGAGAGCACGGCGATGAACACGACATTGTCGACGCCGAGGACGATCTCGAGCGCCGTCAGCGTCAGGAGCGCGAGGAGGTTCTCGGGGCTGAAGATGGCGAGTAGCGATTCCACCCCGGCAGCGTATCGCAAGGCGAAAACGCACGCGGGGCCGGCGGTCGGCCGGCCCCGCGGGGTCTTTGCGTGGATGGGGCGGGATCAGCTCCAGCCGTTCAGGAGCTCGGCCAGGTCGGCCGCGTCGACGCCGCCGTCGTCGTTGATGTCGCCCGCGCCGATGTTGCCCCAGTTGTTGAGCAGCGCGGCGAGGTCCTCGGCGTTCACGACGCCGTCGCAGTTCACATCGGCGGCGGCGCACGGCGGGGTGCACGGCGTGTTGCCGGTCGTCGGGACGATCTTGAAGATCGCGCCCTGGCCGACGAGCGAGCCCTGGTCGACGATGTAGAGCTCGCCGTTGGCGTCCTCGCCGAAGGACGAGATCTGGTTGATCGCGGTGCCCTCGAGCGACGGCGTGATCTGCGTGTTGCGGATGGTGAACTCGGTCTGCGAGTTCGTCGCGCTGTTGTAGCGCAGGCTCCAGACATTGTTGTTCACATAGTCGGCGTAGAAGTAGGTGCCCTGGAGGTCAGGGATCGCGCAGCCGCGGTAGACATAGCCGCCCGTGATCGAGAAGCCGCCGGCCGTGCCTGCGGCGTGCGTGTAGGTCCGGATCGGAAGCGTGAGGGTGGGCGCGTTGCAGGTGCAGCCCGTGAGGCCGGTGCAGCTCAGGCCCTCCATGCAGCGCCAGCCGTAGTTGCGTCCGCCCGCGGCGCTCGCCGGCTGGAAGTTGATCTCCTCGATCGCGTTCTGGCCGACATCGGCGATCCAGAGGTCCCCCGTCGCGCGGTCGAACGAGCAGCGCCACGGATTGCGGAGCCCGTACGACCAGACCTCGTCGTCGAGGGTGCTTGCGCCGCCCGCGAAGGGATTGCCCGCGGGAATCGTGTAGTACGGCGCCACGCCGCCGACCGTCGGCTTGATGCGGTGCATCTTGCCCAGACGCGTCGTGAGGGTCTGCCCCGCGTTGTTCGGGTCGTTCGCCGAGCCGCCGTCGCCCACGCCGATGTACAGGTTGCTGTCCGGCCCGAAGCCGATCCAGCCGCCGTTGTGGTTGGTGAACGGATCGGCCCAGGTCATCATCGTCAGGCCGGCCGTGTTGGCGATGTTCGGGTTCGCAGACACGGTGTAGCGGGCGAGGACATTCGTGCTCGCGCCGGTGTAGTACACATAGAACTGGCCGTTCTTCGCGTAGCCGGGGTCGAACGCCATGCCGAGCAGGCCGCGCTCGTCGGACTCGGAGGTGCCGCCGGACACCGCGATCGAGAGGAACGGCGTCGGCAGCAGCGTGTTGGTCGTGAGGTTGAAGATGCGGATCGCGCCGCCCTTCTGCAGGATGAAGAGGCGCGAGGTGTCGCCCGGCGCGTGGGTCACGAAGGTCGGGAACGAGAGCCCCGTCGCGATGCGCGCGGTGCGGACATTGACCACCTGCGCGTCAGCCGACGAGACGACGGCGAGCGTGGTGGCGGCGAGGGCGATGGCGAACTTCTTCAGCATGGGATTGCACTCTGAGGGACGAACGAACTACGGCCGAGACAACCGCGCCGAAGCCGGCGCGGTCGCGTGTATTCGGAACATACGGCCTGACGGTGGCGCTTCCACAGGGCAAACCGGCAGAATTGTCGACTCGGACGGGCTGCGCCGGCGGGGACGAGAACTTGCGCGACCGCAGAGACGGACCGCGTTCGTCTGCTACCGCGCGGCGGCCGCGATGCGCTCGAGCCGCAACCGCATGTCTTGGAAACGCTTGAGATAGCGGGCGGCCGCGGCTTCGACGGCCGAGACATCGCGCTCGCGCGCCGGGTCGGCGTCCTCGATCGCTTCGCGGAGGAGCGGCCAAGGTGCGGTCGCGTAACCCGAGTACCGGTCGGTCGCTGCGTAGAGGTTCCGGAACCACGGGCGGCCGGGAAGGCCGGCGGGGTCGATCCACATCGTGGTCAGTGCGCGGAGTTCGGCCGCCGCGCCGGGGGACGCATCGACAGCTTCGGCGGGAGCAGCGCAGTCGCGCACCGCCGCAGCGAGGGCATCGATCGCATCGAGGGGCAGTCCCCGGTCGGCTGCGAGCTTCCGGAGCCGCTCGCACTGCACGGCGGAGTCGCGCACGAGTTCCGCCGCCGAGACATGCGGTCGCGATGCGTCGGCGAACTCCGCGAGCATCGCGCCGGCGATCCCCGCGACGAGCCGCGCCGACGCGTAATCCTCGCCGACGGTCGCGCGGTACCACGCGACCGTGTCGTAGTTCGAGTGGTAGCTCGTGCCTTCGCTCCCGCCCGCGGAGAGCGAGACGCTTGGCACTCCGGCGTGGCACCAGAAGCCGACATGGTCGCTTCCGCCGCCGAGGTCTCCGAACAGCGGCACGCCCGCGCCATCGCGCGACCAGGCCTCGAGCGCGGAGCCCGCGCCCTGTGGTCCCGGCGCCGCCTCGAGCGCGCGCCGCGCTGCGATACGCAGCGTCGGCGACACGGCGGCGCCGGGCTTCAGCCCCATCGCGGCCATGTCGAGATTGATGTAGGCGACGGCGGATTCGCCGAGCGAAGGAGCGCCCTCGACGAACTCGCTCGAGCCGAGGATGCCGTACTCCTCGGCGCCCCACGCGCAGAACAGCACCGTGCGGTCGGGCCGCCGCCCTGCGCGGGCAAGCTCGCAGAAGTTCCGGGCGCATTCGAGCATGCAGATCGTTCCGGCCAGCGGGTCCGCGGCGCCGAAGCACCACGCGTCGTGGTGCGCGCCGACGATCGCCACCTCGTCCGGCTGACGGGCGCCTCGCAGGCGGGCGATGACATTCGCGGTGCGCGTGACCTCGCGCGTCTGCTCGACCTCGAGGCGCAGCACCACCGACGGATCCTCGAGCGCGTAGTCGCAGGCGAGTCCGCCCTTCCACTCGACCGGCGCGGCGCGGCCCTTCATGCGCACGAGGATCTGCTGCGCGGCGCCGTAGCCGATCGGCTGGACGGGAATGCGGGGAAGCCGCACCTCGGCGGGGTCGAGCCGCCGCGCATCCCTCGACGCGAAGACGCCCGGCGTCAGCGGATCGCCGACGAAGGGCAGCGTGAGCAGCGAACCGCGCTGGATGCAGTCCGCGTTCGCCCAGCCGCCGCCGTCGGGCCAGGTCTTTCCCTTCACGAAGCCGGAGTCCGCGGGGTCGGTGAAGATCACGAGTCCCGCGCAGCCGGCGTCCTCCGCGAACTTCGCCTTGTAGCCGCGGAAGTTTCCGCCGTAGCGCGCGAGCGCGATCTTGCCGCGCGGATCGACGCCGAGCTCGGCGAGGCGGGCGAAGTCCTCGCGCCGGCCGTAGTTCACATAGACCACGCCCGCTTCGGCGACGCCGGAGCCGCTCCACGCGGTCCACGCGATGTCGAGGTCCGGGTGCGCGGTCGCCGGGTCGATCGCGAGGTTTGGCTCGGTGACCCCGAGCGAGAGGACGCCGCGCCGCGGCGCCGCGCCGGCGCCGACGATCTCAAGCCGCGCCTTGACAGGTCGCGCGAGCAGCGGGAAGAACTCCTGCACCTCGACCTCGAAGCCGTCGATTCCGGCGCCGAACTCGCGGAACGCCGCGGCGATCCGCTCGATCGTGCGCGCGTCGCCCGCGGTGCCGGCGACATGCGGCTCGCCGGCCAGGAGCTCGTGGTGGGCGGCGAGGCGGGCGGCGTCGGGCATGCGCGCGACGGTCGCGGCGTCGGGGGTCTGCGCGGCGAGCGCGGCGAGCAGGATCGCGGCGGCGGGCATCAGTGCTCCAGGTAGTCGAGGTCTCGGTGGAAGGTCTCGTCGAGCGCGAGCGCGGCGACCATTCCGATCGACACGCAGCAGATCCCGAGCACCCAGGTGGCCGTCACGGCGTCGAGGCCCGGCGCCTCGGGCGTGCCCTTCATCGCGAGCCAGATCGAGGTGATCGGCACCGCCATCGCGCGCACGAAGTTCGGCGCGCTCGTCGCGGCGGTCGCGCGCAGGTTCGTGCCGAACTGCTCGCTCGCGGTCGTGACGAAGATCGCCCAGTA
>Ga0078894_10003188_pt1 | contig 12457 bp, 9 predicted proteins | sample LauGreSu1BDMLBSD_2_FD_67506 | JGI IMG/M metagenome (GOLD analysis project Ga0078894, IMG submission 67506) | Freshwater lake microbial communities from Lake Michigan, USA - Su13.BD.MLB.SD (version 4) (version 4) | ecosystem: Environmental > Aquatic > Freshwater > Lake | place: Lake Michigan, USA...
CGATAGTACCTATCGTCTATTTTACGATACGATAAAAGGAGGAGATTATAGATCCCGAGAAGCCAATGTATACCGATTGGCAGAAGTATCAACTAGTATCATAGATCAATGTGTAGCACAGGGTGTGCCATTCGCAAGAGAATACGGAGGATTACTAGACAATCGTTCTTTTGGGGGTACACAGGTTCAGCGTACATTCTATGCTGCAGGTCAAACAGGTCAGCAGCTTTTACTTGGAGCCTATTCTGCACTTTCGCGCCAGATAGCTAAGGGAACTGTAACGCTGTATCATAGACATGAAATGCTAGACCTAGTCGTAATAGATGGCAAAGCAAGAGGTATCATAGCTAGAAATTTGATGACTGGAGAATTAGAGAGACATTCGGCTCACGCGGTGCTTTTATGCACTGGTGGCTATGGCAATGTTTTCTTCCTTTCTACCAATGCCATGGGTAGTAATGTGACCGCTGCATGGAAAGCTTATAAAAAAGGTGCTCATTTTGCTAACGCCTGTTTTACTCAGATTCACCCTACTTGCATTCCAGTTAGCGGTGATCATCAGTCCAAATTGACACTCATGTCAGAATCTTTAAGAAATGATGGCCGCATTTGGGTGCCAGCTAAGTTAGAAGATGCCAAAGCTATTCGGGAGGGTAAATTGAAACCGACTCAACTCAAAGAAGAAGATAGAGATTACTATTTAGAGAGAAGATATCCGGCTTTTGGTAATCTAGTGCCAAGAGATATAGCCTCACGTGCTGCCAAAGAGCGATGCGACGCAGGCTTTGGAGTCAATAAAACGGGAGAAGCTGTATACTTAGACTATTCTGCTGCTATCGTGCGCTATGGAAAGACCCAAGCTAAACTTAAAAATATAGAGAACGCTTCGGAAGAGGAAATTAAAAAACTCGGCAAGGCCGTAGTAGAGGAGAAGTATGGAAACCTATTCCAGATGTACGAGAAAATCGTGGATGAAAATCCGTATGAAACACCTATGATGATATACCCAGCAGTTCACTACACTATGGGAGGTCTTTGGGTAGATTACCATTTGATGACTTCTATCCCAGGATGTTATGCCCTCGGAGAGGCTAATTTCAGTGATCATGGAGCGAATAGACTAGGTGCTTCTGCATTGATGCAGGGCTTAGCCGATGGATATTTTGTGATACCATACACGATAGGAGAGTATTTGTCTGATGAGATTAGAACTGGACATATATCGGAGGATATGCCAGAATTTATCGAGGCAGAAAAAAACGTGCTAGAAAGGTTAAATCAGTTTGTAAATAACAAAGGAACTCATTCGGTAGACTATTACCATAAAAAACTAGGTAAGATCATATGGAATAACTGCGGTATGGCCAGAAATGAAGCGGGATTGAAACAAGCAATTCTAGATGTGCAGGCTTTGCGTAAAGATTTCTGGGCTAATGTAAAGGTACCAGGTAAAGTAAATGAGCTAAATCCAGAACTAGAGAAAGCCAATAGAGTAGCTGACTTTATAGAGCTAGGCGAACTGATGTGCAGAGATGCCCTTATGAGAAATGAAAGTTGTGGTGGACATTTCCGTGAAGAGTATCAAGATACTGAAGGCGAAACACTTCGCGACGATGAGAATTATAAATTTGTAGGTGCATGGCAGTATACTGGTGTAGATGCAGAACCTACATTACATAAAGAAGATCTCGTCTATGAAAATATCAAGATAGCACAGCGAAATTATAAATAAAATTTGATAGAAAAACTAGACTTGAGGGTCTAGTTTTTTTTTGCTTGTTATAGACTTCCATTAAGCATACCTGGCTATCCACAAACCCATGCGGATAAAAAGCAGACAAATAATAAAGGTACCAAGGCTATAGATGATCAGCTGTGTCCAAGCACCGGATTCTAGCTGCTGAAACACTTCGTAACTAAAGCTACTATATGTGCTCAGTCCACCGCATATACCAATAGATACGAGATATTTTAGCTGATTATTTTCAGAATGCTGCAGAAGATAGCCCATGGTGATACCTAAGACTATACAGGCTAAAATATTCGCAGAGAGCGTATGAATAGGTAGGGTGAAATTGTATTTATTCATCACTAAACTAAGAGCATACCGAAGCGTTCCTCCCAATCCACTGCCTATAAATACAAGAGCTAGATGTTTTATACTATACTTTTTAGAGATCTTTCTATGATGGCTACCGCTTCCTTTATCTGGGCTTCATTGATCACTAACGGTGGCGCAAATCGAATGATATTGCCATGCGTAGGCTTGGCTAGTAATCCATTTTCAGCCATTTTCAGGCAGATATTCCATGCAGTTTCACTATCTTGGGTATCGTTTATTTCTAGCGCATTGAGCAGCCCTCTCCCTCGTATGACTTTGATCCATTTTGATTGAACTTTGCTCAATTCTTTTCTGAAAAGCTCGCCCATTAGAGCAGCGTTTTCTGCTAGTTTTTCGTCTAGTACGACTTGCAGAGCAGCTGTGGCTACTGCGCATGCCAGTGGATTCCCGCCAAAGGTAGAGCCGTGCTCACCTGGCTTTATGCATAGCATGATGTCATCACTAGCTAGGACCGCAGATATTGGCAGCACACCACCTGAGAGGGCTTTTCCTAGAATGAGCATATCTGGGTGAATCTCTAAATGATCACAAGCGAGCATTTTCCCTGTGCGGGCGATTCCAGTCTGGATTTCGTCAGCTATAAAAAGCACATTATTTTCTTTGCATAATTGAAAACAAGATTTCAAATAATGATCGTCTGGTATGATAATACCAGCCTCTCCTTGAATCGGTTCTATTAAGAATCCTGCTATATTTTTATTTTGCGATAATACTGTCTGCAAAGCGGCTAGATTTCCATACTCGACCAGCTTTAGATTGGGTAGGTAAGGTCCGAACTCATTTTTGCTACTTTCTTCTGCACTGCCAGATATGATAGCGATTGTGCGGCCATGAAAATTCCCTGTAGCGAATAAAATAATGGCTTCATTTTGAGGAATTCCCTTTTTTAGGTACCCCCATTTTCTGCATAACTTCAAGGCTGTCTCAACTGCTTCGGCTCCCGAGTTCATCGGAAGAAGCTTATCATAACCGAAGAGCTTGGTCACGAATTTTTCAAATTTTCCCAATTCACTGTTATAAAAAGCGCGTGAGGTTAGGGTTATTTTCTGTGCCTGCTCCGTGAGGGCTTTAATAATTTTAGGATGACTGTGTCCTTGATTTACGGCAGAATAGGCAGAAAGAAAGTCGAAGTATCTTTTTCCATCAACATCCCACACATGCACGCCCTGTCCATGCTCTAGTACCACAGGTATAGGGTGATAGTTATGCGCACCATAGCGGTCTTCGAGCGCTATCAATTCTTGACTTAAAGACATAGCTTTTGCATTTTTTTTGATATTGAGATTAGCAATTAGGTATTAAGTATGAAACTTAAATACAAAGTGAAATACTTAATATTTTAAATTTAAAACTCAAAACTAATTAAGGCCATATACCCATCTGCTCATAATCGCTACCGACTTTATTGAGTGCTACGATAAAGGCAGCTGTTCGCATATCATATTGACCATTACCTTCTTTCCACTGCTGGCGGATAGTGACATAGGCCTTAGCCATTGTATCTGCTAATCCAGAGTTGACTAAATCTACCTCTTCTGGACCTTTGGCAAATAGCTTTCGCTCCAAGTCATCCATTTTTTTACCGGTCATCTTTTCTAGAAGATCGACTAATTCTAGATTATGGTCTTCTTCGTGTTTTTTCTGCATTCTTCCGAATCTTACGTGTGATAGGTTTTTTAACCATTCGAAATAAGAAACGGTCACCCCACCCGCATTGATATACATGTCTGGTATGATTAATACTCCTTTTTTAAATAATATCTCAGAAGCTTCAGCGGATACAGGTCCATTGGCTGCTTCTCCGATGACTTTGGCTTTGATATTTTCTACATTAGCCATCGTGATCTGGTTTTCTAGGGCAGCTGGTATCAAAATGTCGCAAGGTAATTCCAACGCATCCGAGCTTTTAGCTAAGTTAGTAGCTCCTGCGAAATTTAAAATCGACCCTGTTGCCTTTCTATGCTGAAATACAGACTCTATATCCAATCCATTTTCATTGAAAATAGCACCTTCATATTCTGCAATAGAAACTACTTTGCAGCCATACTGCTGCATGAATAAAGCGGAGTAATAACCCACGTTTCCGAGACCTTGCACTACCACAGTTTTTCCTTCTAGTCCAGTAGTCAGACCTAGTGCTTTCATATCATCCTCGAAGCTAAATACTTCTTTCAATGCATAGGATACTCCACGACCTGTAGCAGCTGTTCTGCCAGCTACACCACCCAGGCTCACAGGCTTACCGGTGACACAACCTAGACCATCTAGTTCACCATTATTAAATGCCATATACGTATCGACGATCCATGCCATCTCTCTCTCTCCCGATCCATAATCTGGAGCAGGGACGTCGAGACCCGGACCTATAAAATTTTTCTTGATGAGTTCAGAAGCATATCTTCTAGTCACTTTCTCTAGAATATCGACAGACTCTTTTTTAGAATCTATTTTAATTCCCCCTTTGGCACCGCCGAAAGGCACATCTACCAGGGCACATTTGTATGTCATAAGGGATGCTAAAGCCATGACCTCTTCCTGGTCTATGTGCTCGCTATATCTTATACCACCTTTCGTTGGCATTCTATGGTGGCTATGCTGCACTCTATAAGCCTCAAAGACTCTCACCTTGCCATCATTTCCTTTTACAGGAAACTTCAAACGAAGCACATTGTTGCATACTTTGATTTGTTCTAATAATCCTTCTTCCATATTGATAAATTTGGAAGCTTTGTCGGTATAGTAGCCTACACCTTCAAAAAAACTTAGTTCTTTCTTTTCTGACATGTTTTGGGGAAATTATTTTTTTAGTTGTTTGGTTATATGCAATAAGGAGGCACTAATGCCAATGAAAATAATGGATAAGACGATAACGACTACCGCAAATTTATCACTATTGACGACCCAATGATTGAGACTTTCCATATAAACGCTTATTACATTGTATAAAGCAGCAAAAATAAGACTTTTGATATGCTCTATAGAATCTTTTTTCCACACATATATTCTAGATAATAGAATGTCAGTGAATTAGGGTGTATTGCTCGATAGACTTTTACAAAGTATGAGGTTTCAGCATTCTTGATATTATTCGCCAATAACCCAAGACTAGACAACTTTAATTATTATCATGGGATGTAACTTTAAAATATATCCTTTATTCGGTATACTGCGTAGCAGCGTTCTGCGAAGTTTTTGACTTCCTATTGGTTTGTAAATTTATAATTTATAAAATAAAATGCAAGTCTATAGAGAGAATCAAAATAGCGAAACTATATAAATGTGATCAGAGATTTTAATATACTAAGAACGAGTCATAATAAACTCTGCCGAACGTATAAGAGACTGCATCGAACGGAGATTCATTTGAAATTGATATGTAGATTAGAAAATGTATTTGATGTATTGCTGGTGCTATGTGATAATGAATTGACTTCTTTACTTTCCTCGCGAAATCCCAAGTCTTTTCGCGTTTATTTTAATCTACTGAAATTAACTTTTTATTTTCTATCAGTATTATTTTGGAAGAAATTTCCTTTATATAATCAATATAGTGATCTATAATCAGAATGCCTTTCGTTTTAATTTTTTTCTAGAATCAGTTTTTTGACTACTTCTTTATGCAGCGGTACTAAGAGAGAAAATGGCTCATCTATTAGAATACATGGATGCCAAAGGTCAGAAAGCAGATGAAAAAATTACTCGCTATGCTAATGAAAATAGAAAATACAAGATTGTACAAAAAGGTGTCTCGATAGCATTGGAGAAGACGCTGTGCATGAATAGATATATTTTAGGTCATTAACGTCGTCTAACATAAATTAGTATCTATTGCAATTTATACATTATAAACAAAGCAATCATAAATCCTACAAAATTTGTAAGCACTATAATCGCGTTCCTACCCATATGCTCCTTGGGGAGGTCTGTGAGTATGGTCTTAAATCATAGTCTCCAAAATGCTCGGTCATCTGATAGCCTTGAGCACTAAGCATAGATTCTAGCTCGTTCGATTCAAAAAGCTGGACTTGTTCCCTAAAATGAAAAACGCCATTTTGGTCTATGGCTTTGATTTCTTTCTTGACGAAATCTCCTTCAAAATATTTATGAATTTCAAATTGTATAGCATCTATGACTTTAGTATAGGATTCCTCACCTTTAGCCCTTACTAGCTGGCTATTGAGGTAGTCTATGACTAGAATCCCCCCTTTCGCTTGATGTTTTTTGATATTTGCAAGGACATCTAGATTCTCATTTTTATTTTCAAAGTATCCAAAGGAGGTAAATAAATTGAAGACAAGATCAAACGAAGTCTTTAGATCAAAATCTCGCATATCGGCTACTTGAAATTCTATGTTTAATTTTTCAGGGAGCTCTAAGACTTTTGCCTTAGCTTCTGCTATGGAGTTACTGGCTAGATCTAGACCTGTGACTGCATTTCCTTTACTAGCCATGAAGATAGCGTGTCTACCTGCTCCACAGGCTAGGTCCAATATCTTATGCGAAGGCTGAATATGGAATTTAGCGTATAGGTGATCTATAAAATACTGAGCTTCCTTTTCATCTCTATGCTGATAGAGTAGGTGATAGTATGGACTATCAAACCATGATTCAAACCAATTCATGTCTATCTTTTGAGATGTTAAACCATTTGTAAATTAAGAAATACACCTATCAATTTTTTGGATTATACGAGCTCTATACTCACTAGTTTTTTATTTTTCACTATGACTTCTATTTTTTCCAGTAGCGTGGTATTGAGTGATATGCCTACATAGTCTGCCATAATAGGAAATCGCTTATACTTTCTTTCGACTAAAATCAGGGTATTCAGTGCATCTATCTTTAAATCAAAAAAAGGTTTGAGTGCATAAAAAAGCGTTTTGCCGCTATTGATGACATCATCTACTAAAATAATCGCGGTATCTTTGGTCTCAAGTGTTTTGGAAAGTTTGATTTCACTTGTTTGAGGATTTTTTTTGTCTATTTCCAACGAAATGACATCGGTTTCTATCTTCAGTAGAGGTGCAAGGTAGCGAACTATTTCTAGCGCCAGTACATACCCACTTTCCTGAATACCTACGAAGATTATTTTTTTGCGATGACAGCAGTTTTCTGCCACTTGATAGGCTATGCGTTCTAGTATTCGCTCTATTTTTTCTCTATTTGCTATTTGGGCCACGGAATATAGTTTTAAGTTACAGGTGATAAGTTTTACATTAAATTTACTTTATAAGAAAGACACTTAAGTAGGTTAATTATTAGTTATTCGCTATTCATTGCTAGTTAATCCCCTTCAGCATTGGCACAAATTGGAATCCGTCAAATCGTTCTTCATAATATTCACCTTCAGATAGTTTAATTATCCGTTTCATATAATTGGTTTCAGAATCATTGAGTGGAATTATCATTTCCCCACCTATTTTTATCTGTGATAGCAGCTTCTCAGGCACATAATCCGCACCACAGGTTATGATGATTTTATCAAAGGGTGCTTCATTTGCCAATCCTTCAAAGCCATCTTTTAAGAAAGGAAACACATTTTTTAGCTTAATATCTTTAAAAAAACTTCGAGCCTTTTCATGGAGAATTTTATGACGCTCTAAGGTATATACTTTATCGCATAATAGGCTCAGCACACTAGCCTGATAGCCTGACCCTGTTCCTATTTCTAATATTTTATCACTAGGCTGAGGGTGGAGTACTATAGTCTGAATAGACACGGTAAGGGGGGATGACATGGTTTGATCTTCGTCTATAAGCACAGGGGCTATTTCATATGCTATGCGCTCAAAGCCTATTGGGGCGAATATATGACGCGGAATAGTGCCCATAACTTGCATGACTTTTTCATAATCGTTTATTCCCATTTTAGTAAGGTGGACTATGAGCTCATCGATCATATTTCGCCTTAATCCTATCGTTATATTACTATCCATTTGTCAAAAAATCGTTCAAAAATAGGCATTTAACCTTAGATTTGTAAACTTTTTCTGACCACCGGACATGGTTAGAATTAATTAATTAGAAAACTTTTAAATAATAGAATGTACAAGATAAAGTTTGGTACAGACGGCTGGAGAGCTATCATAGCTAAGGATTATACCACAGATAATGTGGCTCGCGTGGCCGCAGCCACTGCGGATTTCATATTAAAATCGAATCCAAATCCTACGATTGCCTTGGGTTTTGATTGTCGATTCGGTGGAAAAATATTCGCGGAGACCATCATCCAAGTGATGTTTTCAAAGGGCGTTAAGGTTATTGTTTATGACAGTATTTGTACCACGCCTATGTTGTCATTGGCTTGCAATGAATATAAAGCTGATATCGGAGTAATGGTGACTGCCAGTCACAATCCCCCTTCTTATAATGGGTATAAATTGAAGTCTACCTTCGGAGGGCCCACTCCGCCTGGCGAGGTTCAGGAGGTGGAAAATATGATCCCAGAATCTTATGCTTATTCAGAAGTTTCGCTTGATGAAATAAAAACAAAAGGATTTTTAAGCTATCAGGATTTTAGAACGCTATATTTGGATAGAGTTCGAAAGGGGTTTGATTTAGCTACCATAAACAACTCTAAGCTTATATTGGGCTATAACGCCATGTTTGGAGCTGGTCAGTGTATAGTTCCCGATATATTGCCTAACGCAGTTCATTTTAACTGTGAGTGGAATCCTAACTTCAATCATATTGCACCGGAGCCGATTCCAGGAAATTTGAAAGATTTTTCTGATTACTTGAAATCAAGAGGAGACGTCGATATTTCTTTTGTCAATGATGGCGATGCGGATAGAATAGCCCTCATGGATAGACAGGGAAATTATATCGATGCCCATATGATTATTCTCATGCTTATCTATATTTTACACAAGGACAAAGGAATGACTGGAAAAGTAGTGGTTGCATTTTCAGTTTCACCTAAGATAAAAAAAATGTGTGAAGCCTTTGGCTTGCCTATTGAGGTGACCAAAATTGGTTTTAAATATATAGCAGAAATCATTCAAGAAGGTGGCGTGCTAGTAGGAGGTGAAGAAAGTGGTGGTATATCAGTTGCTGGTCATATTCCTGAGCGCGATGGTATTTGGGATGCATTGATTGTCATTGATTATTTAGCGAGAACGGGGAAAACCTTAGAACAATTTATAGAAGATATCAATAACGTTGTCGGTGCGTTTTCTTATGGTAGAAATGATTTGAAATTGACCGAAGAGAAAAAACAAGCTATTTTAAAGTATTGCGAATCTACCGATATTAAATCGATGGCTGATATCAAGGTAGAACAGATTGAAATATTAGATGGTTTTAAATATCACTTAGAAGGGGAACGTGTATTGATGATTCGAGCCAGCGGAACGGAACCATTGCTGCGTGTATATTGTCAAGCAGAGTCGAATGAAAAGGTAAAACAAGTTTTAGATAAAGTTTGCTCGTTTTTACAGTCTATTTAATGCAAAAGCAAGAATTTTAAATTTACAATTAAATGTACGACCCAAAAATCTCCTTTGAAAATACCGAAGTAGCCTATGCTTCTCTATCTGATAAGGAATTAAAAAAAGCTTACTGGTTATTTAAAATGATGAGTATTCAATGGCTAGTGAATATTGGAAATTCTATGATTACCCTTTGCTTAAAGTTAAATCTGCCGATACAAGGCATAATAAAAAATACAGTGTTTTCTCATTTCTGTGGGGGAGAATCGCTCGACGAATCCATTTCGCTCATTTCTAGGTTAAAGCAAAACAATATTGAAGTTCTTCTAAATTATAGTGTAGAAGGACTGGAAGATGCTAAGGGTTATCAAGATACTTATGAGAAAACATTGAATGCTATCCATTTTGCTAAGGAGAATATTTCCGTGCGTGCCATGTGTGTAAAGTTCACGGGGTATGCACATACCGATATATGGATAAAACTACAACAAAATAAGGAGCTCAGTGCTGCAGAGCGGCTTGAATATTTACAGGCTAAATCCTATATAGATAAACTGTGCAGTGAAGCAGTAGCCTGCGATGTACACCTTTATATTGATGCAGAGGAGAGCTGGTTTCAAGACAGTATCGATACCTTAGTAGATGAGATGATGGAGAAATATAATCAAGAAGATGCCTATATATTCAATACCTATCAGCTATATAGAAACGATAAGCTGGAAGATTTCAAAAAAGCACATCAACGCGCTATAGAAAAAGGCTATATCTTAGGCGCGAAAATCGTGCGAGGAGCTTATGTAGAAAAAGAGAATAAATACTACCAAGCATTAGGCGCCAAATCGCCTATCAATGACACTAAAGAAGCTTCGGATAAAGAGTTCGATAATGCTGTGCGCTATTCCGTGGAACACATCGCCACCATATCTCTATGCTGTGCTTCGCACAATGAATCTTCAAATAAATTGTATTATGAACTACTTGCCCAGAATAATATAGCCCTAAACCACAAGCACGTCAATAGTTCCCAGCTGCTAGGCATGAGTGATAATATAACCTATAATCTGTCAGCTATGGGTATGAATACAGCTAAATACATGCCCTTTGGTCCAGTAAAAGAAGTGATTCCTTACCTTATCAGACGAGCACAGGAGAACACTTCTGTCGAAGGCCAGACGAGTCGTGAATTTTTGCTACTTGAAAAAGAATTGAAGAGAAGGGGAATATGAATGCGAAAGGCGTATAGATTTCAATAGATATTTTTTTAGTCTTTTTCGATTTAATATCTTTTTAAGAACCTCCAAAGACTATGATAGTAGTTTAAATTTAAAATAACTTAATCATCATAGTTATCACTTAGAGCATAAGCTTTCAGTGAAAATCCAAATGACGTCGTTTCTTGGAAATTAGTGAAGTATCATTTTGGATAAATAGCCTTAGCTAAAACCGCCTATCTCGTCTATTTTTATTAGATCCAGATTTGTCTCTAGCTGGCGGTCTTTCATTTCTAGGAGGTCGCTGAGCTTGTTTTGGTTTAGGTTCGATGACAAAAATCTCCATAGGATATGCATGATCGTCTATGACAGGTATTTTTTTACCTATCAGTTTTTCGATATCTTTTAAATAGGTCTTTTCCTCGAAATCACAGAATGAAAGGGCGGTGCCGTTGGCTCCAGCTCGACCAGTTCTACCTATTCGATGTACGTAGGTTTCCGCTATATTCGAAGTCTCATAGTTGATAACATACTCCAGCTCGTCTATATCTATACCACGTGCAGCAATATCGGTGGCGACTAATACACGAGTTGTCTGATTCTTAAAATTAGTCAGGGCTTTTTGTCTGTTGTTTTGGGTTTTATTGCCGTGGATAGCCTCTGCGGTTACTTTATGACTTTGAAGATATTTCACCACCTTATCTGCACCGTGCTTAGTTCTAGTAAATACTAAAACGGTTTTTATTTTCGGCTCTTTCAATATATCAAGTAGGAGCGAGTTCTTATTTTTCTTATCTACGAAATAGAGAAACTGGTTGATGGTATCTGCTGTAGAGGAGACTGGAGTCACTTCTATCTTCACAGGTTGAACGAGTATGGTATCGGCTAGCTTCACTATTTCAGGGGGCATAGTAGCAGAGAAGAAGAGGGATTGCCTTTTTTCCGGTAGTAGTTTTATGAGTCTTTTTACATCATGCACAAATCCCATATCAAGCATTCTATCTGCCTCATCTAGCACGAATAATTCTATACTATTCAAGTGAATGAATCCTTGACCAATAAGGTCTAGGAGTCTTCCTGGAGTAGCAATCAGAATATCGACTCCTCTCTGCAATGCATCTGTTTGGGCTTTTTGTCCGACTCCACCGAATATAACAGTTGAATAGAGTCGAGAAAACTTTCCATACGCCTTGAAACTCTCTTCTATTTGTATTGCCAATTCACGTGTCGGCGTTAAAATTAGGCTTCTTATTTTCCGTCTCTTTTCATTGACAGGCGTTTGACTGAGTAGCTGTATGATAGGTATTGCAAAAGCAGCGGTCTTTCCGGTGCCTGTCTGGGCGCAGCCCAGCACATCTTTTTGGGCTAACATAGCAGGTATAGCCGCCTCTTGTATTGGCGTCGGGTGCGCGTATCCTTCTGCGTCGAGCGCTTTCAGTATGTTTTCGTCTATGCCGAGTTGCTTAAAAGTAGTGGGTTCCAATGATAAAATAATATTAAATTAGCCTGCAAGGTACGACATTATTGAAAATAGTCTCGGTCTCTTTTATATTATATAATTAAACTGAAAAATATTTTTTTATGCGTCTAACCCTTTGATAATTAAAGGGTGTCAGGAGGTATAAAAAATATTTTTCAAAATACTTGCACAGATAAAAAAAATAAGCTTATCTTTGCACTCCGTTTCAGAAAAA
>Ga0078894_10003190_pt1 | contig 12456 bp, 17 predicted proteins | sample LauGreSu1BDMLBSD_2_FD_67506 | JGI IMG/M metagenome (GOLD analysis project Ga0078894, IMG submission 67506) | Freshwater lake microbial communities from Lake Michigan, USA - Su13.BD.MLB.SD (version 4) (version 4) | ecosystem: Environmental > Aquatic > Freshwater > Lake | place: Lake Michigan...
CCCATTCAAGTGTCAGGAACACGATATGTGACGTTAGAATTGAATGATTATTCGTCCAATCGTATCAGCAATAACATTGTGTTGATGAATGCTCTTCCTCGTATCAAAGTGTATGCACCCGATTACTATCGTCCGGACACTCCTCAAGTGCGAATCGGACCGAATACCACGTTGGTGCTTGCCGATAAAACCGACAATCGTTCCTTGTCCAGCAAACAAGTTCTCAACATCAACTCCATTGTGACACCGCCTCCTCCTGGAAAATTGTTGATTGCTCGTCAAGCATCCAATTTATTTGCTAAAATTCCGTTAAAACGCAGCAACTATGTAACGGTATCCAATGGAATAGATGACGTTTCGGAAAAGGGATATGCTCCGCACCTGGCGGAATTGGCGGGAGCCGTACAAACCAACACGCGTGAATATTTTGGACCCATTACGTTGCGCACCATTGAAGTGTCTCTTTACGATGACCGTGGTCTGCTGTTAGGATTGAATGGGATGCATTGGAGTTGTAGTATCATTGTTCGCTCCGTGTATCAGAAAAAAAGTGATGTATAGAGATGTATCTTGGAGAGGAGTTTACTCGCTAAAGTATTCCGCCGATTCGTCGTCCGAGGAGGATTCCGTCCACTCTTCTTCCTCTTCCGGTTCGGGAGGAATGTAGTCGTAGTCGTAGGGCGTTTCTCCACGGTCCGTGTAGAACTTGACCCACCGCGCCTTCATCTGAAGAATGGCCTTGCCGGCGAGTTCATTCAGCGTTGGTTCTCGGGGATAGTAGTCCGTTTCAATGTGGAGAGTAAGACCCTGGAACGAGAGTCGTGCCCAACCCGGTTCAAAGCGCTTTTCAGGAAGAGGGATGACTTCGTCTTCAAACGACAGTTGCCGAAAATCCAGCGTGGGTGCAGGAGCCAGGCTGGGACAGAGGGCTGGGAACGCGTCTGTAGCTACAGCAGCAGCAGCAGCAGCCTTGGCCGCCCTGCCTGCCCGGGAGCGCTTGCTAGGAATCACGTACGCCATGTTGGTATAGTATTTCTAGGTGAGTCTATCTATTTCAATTTTTTTAAACGATTATTCTATATGTCCATTGTTGCTCTCAAACGAAAATCCTTCACTCAATATGGTCGTGGTCATGTAGACGCCAAGGGAGTCTTTTCACTGAATGGAACGTATCGGCATCCACCTCCGTCGTTAGGGCGTCCCGTGTATCCAACTCCCATGAAGGGTTCTGAACCAAAAGGACACGGTTGTGGTCGCCGGTGCCGTGTTCCGGGTCGGTATGCTCGTATTTGCGGGTCTTCGTATCCCGTGGTCGTGCATCATACGTGTGAAACCGTGCAAACCGCCATTCATCCATCGGTAAAAAATACAAGTGCTCGTTTGGCGACCCTTCATCTAGGAATAAACCCGGTAGCTAGAACGTTGGTTCAAGACATGTCTTCGTATACCAAGTCTCAATTGTGTCTGCAACGACAGGAAGTGGACGAACAAAAAAAGTGTACTCCATGCGTCAAAATATTTAAGGAAATGGGACCGATTTCGTATACGGACCGGTTGACGGCCAAGACAACACCCTGTATACTGGCCAATCCTTAAATGTCGTCTATATTAATGTCGGTGTCTAGGGATATGTGGACGGTTCCTGTTTCCATGGGAGGAAGATATGGCGCGGGTTTTTCACCGCTCAACACGTGCCAGTTACCGTCTAGCGTTTGTAAAGTCATGGTTTCTTGGGACGTGTAGACTTCTAGGACATCGCATTTGTTCTTGTGGGTTTCAAATTCGCGTAATCCAACAAGCAACCATGTATCTACCAAAATGATTTCCTTTTTCTTTCCGGAGAATTTTTTAGGAATGTTGCATTTTCGCGTTTGGCCATCTATGCATTTGACATCGACCCATCCATTTCCCAATCGTTTTTGAACAATGGCGTAGATTTCTAGGGGTCCTTGAGCAAGCCGAACCATTTTAAATACCTAAGGAATATTTTTGTTGTATCAATTTTTATATTGCTATAGTATATAATGGGGGATGTAGGACAGCAAACGCAACCGTATCAGCAACAGCAAAATAGTTCCATGTCGGGTGGTGGCAGGAGAATGTCGCTTCGTAGTATTTTAGGTATGGGCAACTCTAAAAGGTCTGCCAAGTCTGCCAAGTCTGGCAAGAAGAGACGTGGCGGCTGTTCCGCGTCCATGAGTGGTGGTAGTGCGTTGGCCGGAGGTGCCCCGTTGGACATGCAGGGCGGGCAAGGCATGCAGGGCGGTGCGGACGTCTTGGGCTATGATGCCAAGTCGTCGCTCGGCTACTCCATGTATGGTGGTCGTGGCTCTCGCCGGAGACGCATGTCTCGCCGGAGACGCGGCAAGCCTCGGGCGATGTCGGCCAAGTATTTCCCGCAGGGAATCTTTAGGGGTATCATGCCGCGCATGTCCAAATAAAGTGTAGACGTAATGTATGGACAAGTTAAAGGAATTGTTTACGTATGCTACGACTCTCAATCAGAAAGGTGGCAAACGAAGGCGAAAACGGACACGAAAGCGTCGCGGTAAGAAAAATTGAACATTTACTTTCTTTTTACAAAGAAGGTAAATGGAGTCGTATCTTCAACAGTTGAATGACAAACAGCGCATTGCGATTGAGTTGGCCAAGAAACAATTGAAGACCTCGTATACCATGGAAAAAAGCAATGGGTTCATTCAAGCAACTCGTCCGGGGAAAACATCGAGTCCAAGCCAACCACTTCTCGGTCCTTCATGAACTGGCGCATCCACTGGAAGAACAACTGTTGCATTGTCATGCTTATAATCTAGATAGGATATTTTTTTTCCTTCTACTTTCTGTATTTCAACTTGCTGAAGACCTCCCTTCTTTTTGAAATGGTTCATCTTCTTTACAATGTCAAATTTTCTCTCTATCTTGGACTTGACAAAGGGGCCTTCCAGTTCAGCTTGCTTTCTCTGCGTATACTCTATTTGAGTCGGTGCATACCACTCTTGTTTGTCAAACACGAGTACGTACTTTCGGGCGACCGTATCCAAATAGCGTGTAGGAATGGTAGTGTCGGACCAATATAAAAAACATTGGTCTGTATCGTCGTATTGCATGCGAACTTTTCCTGCCGGTGTAATTTCTTCTACTTGTTCTTTCTTGTAATTGTCTTGGGTTTCCGTAGGACGAGTTCCCAGTGGATAAGAATCTTCATACTTGGGTAAAAGTTGCTTCTTTGGTTTGAACCACGAAGCTATCCATTGAAAGAACCAAATTAGCCACATGGTTCTTTATGAAGCCTAGTGTTTAATATAGTTTCCACATCCATTCTACCCACTTCATACATTTGAAAATCCAAATGGTCCGAATGAAAACAGACAATGTACATGGCATGTACACGCCGACCTTGTTTTTCCAAAAGGGCTCGGTAGAGGTTCAATTGAAGGCTATACTTCCAGTAGTTGGACGAGGGGACGTGGGTCAGTCCGGGATGAATGGCATAGCCGTAGGACGAGGTCATGTCTTTGCATCGTTTCCAATCGTACAAGTCCAGTTCGTCGCCGTGGGTGGCGACTCCATCTATGGTTCCGGCCAGTTTCCATTCTGTATCAAAGACACGATATTCTACCTCCAACATGGTCGGCTGTTTGAGCTGGACGAATCGTAGGAATTGCTGCATCTCTACCGTATCTAAGGTCTGGGTTTTGGTTTTGAAGTATTCTTCAATGGCGGCGTGAAGTCGTGTTCCTTGATTCGCGGCTTCTTTTCCATCGGCCGTCCATTGGTCCTTGATTTCCTGGTCCGTCAGAGCAGCATATTTGCTTTGAGGCCAGGAAGGTTTGGATTTCATCATGCGTATGGTTTCGTCAGGGTTGAATTTCTTGAACCATGATGAGAGGAGAGTGGTGACGGAAATGAGGGAGACTCCTCCCGCAGTATACGTGTGCGTGGCTTCGTCAAACTGCGCCATGTTGAAGGGGAGAATCTGCAAAAGTGTCTTTCAATTTATTTACGGCTACACGACCCGCATCCTCCGGTAGGAAGAACCAACTTCATGGAAATACGTTTCAGACTTCGTTGGACTCCGACGGACCGTATGCTTCGTTGGACTTGTGGAACTTGAGGAACTTGGGGAGCTGGAACTTGCTGGACTGTATGCATGACCGAACGGTGCGGAAGTCGTTTCAATGCAAACATAGTATAGATTAAGATTTAAACCTGGCTTGGATGAGGGCGCGAAGGTAAGGAATGAACTTCATGGTAATGAGTTGTTTTACATACATCAACAGGACAAGAATTCCTATAAAGGCATAAATATTTAGGACGGTATAGATATTCATATGTTAATGCAAGGTTTTATTGCGTCTTTCTCGGCACACCCTGAAATCTGTATACTCCCCGTCATCCTGTATACTGTCTATGGAACTGTCTAGAGTGGTATTTAATTGAAGCCAGAAATGAGTAGCAAAGCTAGAAATGAGTAGCAAAGTCAGAAATGAGTAGCAAAGTCAGAAATGAGTAGCAAAGCTAGAAATGAGTGAATAAGGGCGAATGTAAACGGAATGGTTTTGAATAGATTCTGTGTCAGAACCGTGGTATTGTAAGTGTGTCATCCATGCAAAGTACGCGGGCGTGGGTTCGCACCGTAGTAGGTATCCTCGTTCTGTTTTTTTCAAACGAACATGCCCTTTGATTTTATTGGAAAAAAAGGCGGAAAGGGTAGACGCGGGGAGGGAGGTTTGTAGATAGAGCATGGTCTGTATACGTGGATTGGTTTTAAGATAAAAAAGGTTGTAGTCGTTGTAGCTTCCAGAGGTTGTAGATGTCCGACGTGTATTACCTAGGCGAGTTTGTTGATGAGTTCAATGCGGAGTGCGGCGGGTTTTTTACCTTCTACGTCAATGCCGTTCTGGACGCAGGCCGTTCGTAGAGTGGAGGGGTTGAGGGCCGGGATTTCGTCGGCGGTGAGTTTGGTGTAGTCTCGTCCTTTGCGATGGCGCCAAGAATCTTCGTCGTCGTCTTGCGTCGGAGCAGCGGCCCCAGCGGTAGGCTTGGGCTCTGCTGGCTCTGATACAGGTTCTTCTTCCAGTTCTTCGTCATCGGGGATTTTCTTGGGGGAAACGGAGGCGGCGGGGAGGACGCCGAGGTCTACCAGGGTGGTTTTGATAGCGTCTTCGGCGTCGTCTTCCACGGGGGCAGGGGGGAGTGGCTTGGTCGTCATCTTCTTGACCCGCTCGCGCTTGGGTTTGATGACGACAAAGTTTTCAGGTGGAACAGTCCAGCCGAGGGCTTTTGCTGAGGCTTCCACATATTCTTTGGTCCAATTATTCTTGGCCATGAGGCGCGCAAAGGGGGCAACTTTACCGTCGGCGAATTCCATGGGAGCGACCTTCATGCGGTCTTCCATGGTTCCATACTTGAGCGTTCCCGTTTCGGTTTTCTGGGTGAAGCATGCACCGCAGAGTCCGTCTTGCTTGGGCTTCTTGGGACACTGGGTGAACAGGCCACACCGGAAGGCGATTCCGGAGCAGCACCCGGCGATGAGCTGGCCACAGAAAGGCAGGTCTTTGGCGGTGAGTAGCTCGGGTTCCACTGAGATTTTCTCAATGTAGTTGCGAGCTTCTTCGGCCGAGAAACCAAAGTGGTCTGCGAGTTTCTGAATGGCTTGGTCCACCGCGGAGTTGACCATGCCGGAAGCGGCAGAGGACATGGAGGTCGGGAGAGCAACGGTGATGGAAGCCATGGTGTTTGGGGTATGGAAATAGTAGAGAGGAAAATCTATTTCAATTTTTTTGTTTGCGTCTCTTTGAACGGGTTTGTCTACCGCCACTTATACCATAATATTTCTTATAATCACTTTTTGCGTCTGTATACTTAGTCTCAAAATTGTTTACATCCCTTGTTAGGGTTTCTATAGAAACCTTTCCGTTTTTTAACTCTTTTGTATAATAGCCTATATTGCTGTTTAGCTCGCCTAGATGTTCAATTAAATCCGTTATAATCATAGAAGCATAGGCGGTAGGTCTAGGGTTTCGTTTGGTTGGTTCCGTCGCAACTTTTTCTTCTATTTCTTTTTTTAATTTTAATAAATCAAATTTTACACGAAGCAATTTAGCAATTAATCGTTTTTTGATACCAGTTTCATCACGTGTTTCTTCCTGAGTATTTCTATTAGGTGACGTACGAACTGTTGATGCAGAAACTGATACTGTCCTAGGCGAAGCACGACGTGTCATGTTTTTGCTCCGAAAATCTATATTAATAAATCTCGTACTAGGATTATCTCTATTATATTCATCTCGTTTTAACTTCAGAAAATGTGTATGTTGGTCAAACTCATTTACATCATTATGAAACTCCTCAAATTTTTTTTCAAATAAAGATTTCATCATATAAAAATTTGGGTCATCTACACTCTTTTTCCACGATAATAAACGTTGATACAAGTCATCCGATCGATTAGGGAAGTATTTATATTCATCGCGGTATAATTTTTTATAACGTTCAAGTAAATCGTGTACATCTCTTTTTTGTTTGTCCCTGTTCATCCTGTATACTTGGATTTTTACAACGGCTCTAAATAAAATTGAAATAGATTTCCCTCAGAAGAGATATCACAATCCCACACGATGGCTCCTTACAGTTTCATGTTCATGGCTCTTGGTGTTACCACCGACGCTGAAGTAAACGAAACTATGACCGCTGTGTTTCCCGGGAAACCATTCACGATGGACCGCGTGGAGGTCACCGAGGGTCCCAAGGCGGGCATGGTCAAGTTCTTCCTTCACTTCGCGGAGGTGCCGAACGATACGCTGTGCAAGGAGCTGAACGACTTTGCCAAGCGCAAGGAGGAGGGGGAGATGAACGTGCAGCCCAAGCGGATTATTTACGGCGTCAACCGGCACGGTAAGGACATGTACTGGCAGATTTTCAAGTGTGCGACCCCGGCACAGCGGGAGGCGGAGCGGGCATCCAACGACGCAGGTAGGGCGGCTGAGTTTCAGCCGCGCATCGGGTAAACGATGCTAAAAAGGGGGGCGACCCCACTTTTTTCTTTTTTGTTATTTTTTGTAATAAAATTGAAGTAGACTTCCCCAAGAAGGGTTATCGTATTCCCTCATGGCTCCTTACAGTTTCATGTTCATGGCTCCTGGTGCTACCTCCGAGGCGGAGGCTCGTGAGATACTCACGACACTTGGACTGGGCTCCCAGCCGGTCATTGACCGTGTGGAGGTGACAGAGGGATTGAAGGCGGGCATGGCAAAGTTCTTCGTGCACTACTCGGACATGAAGGCGGACAAGCTACGAGCGGAGCTGGACGAGTTCGCGAGCCGAAAGGCGGCTGGCGAAATGAATGTTCAGCCCAAGCGTATCGTCTACGGCGTCAACAAACATGGTAAGGAAATGTACTGGCAAATCTTCAAGTGTGCGACTCCGGAACAGCGGGAAGCGGAGCGCGAAGGTAAGACGAAAGTGGTGGAGTTCACACCGCGCGTCGAGTAAGACCAGATTTAAAAGGGGGGCGACCCCACTTTTTTATTTTTTTTTCGAGTTCCGCCCATTTTTGTACCCAATGGAGGGGATGGTGAACGTTGTGGTCTTCTTGTAGAAGCAACAGACACTCTGTGAGGACGGTTAGGACGTTTGTATCGAGGTGGAGAGTAAAATGAGTTGAATTGAGTTAAACATCGTTGATATATATTTTTACTGCTCTGTACTATATGCATGGAACGCATAAGTTCATCAATATCTGTAGTCAAACGGGTGAGTATGCGAATTTGTTGGTCTAATTGGGTAATAATTTCAACACTATCAGGGTTGGTTGTGAGGTAAGCACTTACTTTATCCTCTAGTGCGTGCATCTTTTCTAATAAAGTTGTTACTTTACGTTTGTTCTTTAGAGTGGGGTAAAAAGATATACACTCTTCTATGAATTCGCCCAATTCTGATACATCTATCGGGTCGTATTGAGTTTTTTTTCCAGAAAACGATTTCATGGTTGAATCTATTCCATCTATAGTTTGAAGGATTTCGTCTTTCATTTCTGATGTTGCATCAACTAATAAAGCATTGTATTGTTCCCTAATGGATATCAATTGACTCATACTTTTGTTATATCGTTCTTTTATCGCAGCCTTCTTGTAGGGAGGTTCAAACGCTTTTTCTTGTTGTGCATATTCAAGTTCTTCATGTGTTTTGATACCAGGACCAACTTTAATACTCCTCTTTAAAGGTAAACGTCTCGTACGCGATTTACTAACTCGTGCGGATGCTTCTACCACCATAGTATAGATTGTTATTTAAAAATTGAAACGGTTTTGATTAATGAAAAAGAATACAATCCTGCGATGGATACTCCCAACGCATACCGCTTTCACTTTCTGGCTCCGGCCGACACAACGCACGAGAATGTGTTTTACACGTTGATGGATGTGTTCCCTCGGCGTGGATTTCGCATTCACAGGTTTCCAATTCACTACGGACTAAAGCAAGGTATGGTGAAATGGTCTGTGTTCTTCTACGATATTCCGAATCGGACCTTTTGTGCGGAGCTGGACGACTACACGCGGCAACGACAAGCAGGAAAGGTAGGTTCTCCTCTGTTTCTCACCTGCAACGACACGGGGCGAATCTGGCAACTCATCAAGAATTAAACGGGGGAAACCCTATTTTTTCTTTTTTCGGGTTCCGCCAATTTTTGTGCCTGCACCCAAAGAAAAGGTAAACTTGAATGGTTTTTTTTTCGGTAATTCTGCATATTTTTTCATAATGTCAGTATATTTTTCGTCAATGTACTTCATGGTATCGCTGGTTCTGGAATAACCTTGACGCAACCCCTTTATTGTATCATTCAATGTATTTAGAAATTCGTCTGTTTGGGTGGCCAAATCGTATGCTGGTTTGCCTGGTTTAAATATTACTTTATAAAAAATAGATTCAATATCTTTTTTATATCCTTTCAACTTTTCGTACCTCGCTGGGGTGTAGAATATGGCATAAAGTATTTGTTGCTTATTACCGGTAATAAAATCCGACATATGGTTTTTATAATTGTCTTTTATTTGTTGGCTTGGAGGAGAGAATCTAGTTGAATATATTAGTTCATGCGGTTTGAAACGTTTGTGGTATACGGGCTCCTCGAATGTTGTTATTGGTTTTTTGATTCTTTTTAGTCTTTCAAATAATATTTTATCTTTTTCATAGTCGTCGTTGTATTCCTCTACTTGTTCATTCGTAATATCTGGGTTTGTGGATAGGGATTCAACCATTTGGGTTAATTCACTAATTTTTTTTAGAATACTGTCAAAAAAATCATCAAAATCCTTTTCCTTCTCTGAAATCTCTAGTGAAAGTAAATCATCTCTTAAGGTAGAGTATAATTGTAGTATTGCTTTTATTTTGTTCAGTAAAAAGTGTCCTCTTGCAAATGTGGATTCTTGGGGTTGGGGTTTAATTCCTACCGTGTCACCCTCTATAAAAATAGGGGACGGACTATTTGATTTTAGTGGGGTCTTGGGTGTACGAACTGATACTGTCTTAACTTTACCACGTTGGTTCCTCGGTGTAAAAGTTCGTACACGAGGATTATCTTTGTTGGGTGCGTTCAATGAATCCATTGATGTCCCTAGTGGTAATGAAAGTCTATTGGGTGAATGGGTTTTACCGGTAGATGGTACAGGAGGAATTGCATCAGGTTGTCTCTGCTGTGCTATAGGTGATGCACGTCGTGTAGTTGAAACACGTTGCCTCCTGGGCGTGGGATGTCTAGATGGTGCAGGAGGTTGTCCTTGTGGTTCGGGTGCACGTCGTGTTTTAACTATTGGTCTTGGATGCGGTTTATCCATAGAGTATACGTGGAATAAAAAATGTATACAGGATGGATTCGTTAGACCCTTTGTGTCAAGAGACGTTGCCATGGGTTTCCTCGCAGTATACCGACATAGTCTCCGACGAGGGTGGCCACGTTGGAGCACCAAGGCAGTGTATACATCAAGTCGTCAAAGGAACGCACCGCTTGAGAGAGAAGAAGTTGTCGTTGATAGTAGTGTATACGGAGTCGTTGGCGTAGCTGTTTCCATTGGACGGTTTGAACGTAGTATTGTAAAAGGGTGGTAGTATACAGTCGGTCGCCGTCATGACATGCTCCGAGGAGAAAGAGTCGTTCCAACATGGAATCCGAAAGATAGTAGAATAGATTTTCATCGTAGGAAATCCCAAACGACCCTACCCATTCTACGACGTGTTCATGTCCTTCTTCCACGGCGTAATAGAGCGGTGAATGCTGAAGTGAATCTTTGTATTCATAGAGAGGTAGGTAGTCGTGCCCATCTTTGGGATAAAGGTCGTGCAAGAGTTGGGCGATGGCGAGATGGCCGTGTCGGCAGGCGAGTAGAAAGGGTGTTTGTCCAAGGTTGGTTTTGTGGTTGATTTTAGAGTGTTGGCAGAGCCAGGGAATGAGAGAAAGGTGTCCTTTGATGGCGGCTATGGAAATGGGAAGTTGTCCGTAAATGTCGGTATGGTGTTTTGCTCCGATGGAATGAAGCCATTGCACGAGTTCAAGGTTGCCAGATTGGCAGGCGAGGAACATGGCGCATTCGCGAAAGGAGGTGAACTTGTGTATACAGGCTCCCTGCGTATACAGGTACTGGCAAATGGGAAGACACCCGTGTAAACAGGAGAGTAGAAAGGGGGTAAAGTCGGACTCGTTGGGCGCCTCTAGGTTGGATTTGGGGCAGAGAAGTTTCACAAAGGGTAAGGATGGTATACTGCAGGCTAGGTGGAGAGGTGTGTTCAAGTCGTAGTCATAGGCGTCTTGAGTATGGTCTTGCTCTACGAGCCACTGGACGAGTTCTATATGTTTTCCGTGGATAGCCCAGTGGAGACAAATATGGTCGGAAAGTGGATACAACCATTGAACGAGGGGAAGATGGCCTTCTTGGCAGGCGACTTGAAGAGGGGTCATTTCCTCTCGGTCGGGTTCGGTGACGTTGACCAAGGGGAAAAGGTGTTGAGCGAGTAGAAGATGGCCGTATTTGCAGGTTATCCAAAAGGGGGATTCTAGTCGTTCGTTGGAACGGTAGAATTCGTAAAAGTGGGGGAGGCCGGTGAGGAATTGTAGTGTATCTAGGTCGCCCCGTTGGCATGTCGTCCATAGTGTCTTGGTCAAATCCATTTTGGAAGGGGGAGGAGAGATGAGGCTGTTCAATTTTATAGGGTCCACCCGGATTTGAACCGAGATTACGAGAGTCAGAGTCTCGTGTGCTAGCCAATTACACCATGAACCCACTTATCCCCTTTCAAAAGGGGAACCAAACATTTTAAGAGAAAGCGTTATTTTTTTTAATAAAAAAGAAAAAACCCGATGCGGGGATCGAACCCGCAACCTCCAGATTAGAAGTCTGACGCTCTATCCATTGAGCTAACCGGGCAAAGCCTCCTGGGAGAGTTGAACTCCCGGCCTTTGCTTTACAAGAGCAACGCTCTACCAACTGAGCTAAAGAGGCTTTTCTCCAATCGGGAATTGAACCCGAGTCGTCTGTGTGGAAAACAGACATTCTACCACTAAACTATTGGAGAATGTGCACGAAGTGGGACTCGAACCCACGAACCCGAAAGAATCGCTCTTGAGGCGACCGCATTTGACCGCTTTGCTATTCGTGCTTTTCCCTAACCGGGAGTCGAACCCGGGTCTCCCGCGTGAAAGGCGGAAATCATAACCGCTAGACAATTAGGGAATGCATGAGGCGGGATTCGAACCCGCGAACCCGAAGGAACAGCTCTTAAGGCTGTCGGATTTAACCACTCTCCAACCCATGCGATACGTGTATACCACCCGATATGGGGCTCGAACCCATGACCACTAGCTTAAAAGGCTAGCGCTCTACCGACTGAGCTAACCGGGTATAGAGTTGTAGAGGACCTACCCGGAGTCGAACCGAGATTACCCGGACCAAAGCCAGGGGTGATAACCATTACACTATAGGTCCATCTATTTTTTATTTATTGCTCACGGCCGGAGTTGAACCGGCGACTTCCAGCTCATAAGACTAGCACTCTAACCAACTGAGTTACGCGAGCAACATGCAACGATAGGTTTCGATCCTATGTCCTCTAGGTTATGGGCCTAGCGCGCTTCCTCTGCGCCACGTTGCATACTCGCGGACGGAGTTGAACCGACGACATCTGGCTTATTAGACCAGCACTCTAACCAACTGAGTTACGCGAGCATACACTCTATCTAGAGAGAATCTTTTTAAATGGAATTCCTTAAATATCAAAGTCGGCCACTTTCACACAACCCGAAAGGGCGCCTCGTGCTTGAAGCCGTTTCCGTTCCGAACGAGTATACTTTGAAAATCTACGAGGAGTTTTGTGGTATCCTTTACAGGTTGGATTACAAAATGTTTTGCGGCATACTTGATAAGAGAAACGAGTTGGACGGGCTCGGGGGTTTACTTGTTGAAA
>Ga0078894_10003191_pt1 | contig 12455 bp, 11 predicted proteins | sample LauGreSu1BDMLBSD_2_FD_67506 | JGI IMG/M metagenome (GOLD analysis project Ga0078894, IMG submission 67506) | Freshwater lake microbial communities from Lake Michigan, USA - Su13.BD.MLB.SD (version 4) (version 4) | ecosystem: Environmental > Aquatic > Freshwater > Lake | place: Lake Michigan...
TTTAAGCATGTAAACTACTTTTTGTAAGGTAAACACCAACAATAAAAGCACAAACAATAATACACCTAAAATAATCATCAACAACGATGAAAACGCTATTATTGGAGCGCTACTATTTGGCTCTGCTATAGCTGCCGATGCAAACAACATCAATACAGCTGTTAATTTTAATTTATTCATAATGGTGTATTTATTCATTATCTAGTGGGATATTTTTCATTTTACTGATGTAGCTTTTATCTGCGGTAAATACCCACCACAACAAGCCTACAAAAAATAGAAAGAAAACAATTAACGAGAAGATGAGATATCCATCTACACCTTGCACATTTGCTAAAAACTGTTTCATTATTTTGTTTATTACACTACTTATTATTTACCATTATAGTATGGTATTGTTATTAATTGCTTGCTGTACCTTGTTTTTTAATATCGGTACCCATGCGTTGTAAATAGGCAATAACTGCTATTAACTCTTTTTGGCTATCCAAGGCAATACCTTCTTTTTTAAGATTATCAGATATGGCTTGAGCTTGAGTGGCTAATGCATTATTACCATTATCAATTTCGTATTGTGTGTATGGTACACCAAGTGTTTTCATAGCTTTTAGTTTTTTAGTTGTAGTACTAACATCTAAATCTTGCTCGGCCAACCACTGGTATTTAGGCATGATACTTCCAGGCGACATGGTTCGAGGATCAATCATGTGATGGTAATGCCAGCTATCAGGATATTTACCACCAATACGCATTAAATCTGGTCCGGTACGTTTTGAACCCCATAAAAATGGATGATCGTATACGTACTCACCCGCTTTAGAGTACTCGCCCATGTAACGTTCGGTTTCGCTACGGAAAGGACGAATCCATTGTGAGTGACAAACGTTACAACCTTCTCGGATATAAATATCACGACCTTGTAACTCGAGTGGAGTGTATGGTTTTACACTAGCAATAGTTGGTATATTTGATTTGATTAAGAAGGTTGGTAACATTTCTACCGCACCACCAATTACAATCATGATTACAGCTAAAATGGTAAAGGTTACTGGTTTTTTCTCGAGTACTGCATGCCAAAATTCTCCTTTTTTAAATAGGGTTGATTTTTCTAAAGCGGGAGCTTCGGCAGGCTCGTTAGCAATTAAAGTACCTTGTTTAATGGTTTTTACAATGTTGTAAATTAATACCAAGAAACCAGCTAAGTATAAAGTACCACCTACCGAACGCAAGATGTGTAAAGGTAAAATTTGTATGGTAATTTTTAAGAACTCAGGATATTGTAATGTGCCTTCAGGAGTAAACTCTTTCCACATTAAACCTTGGGTAAAACCACTCCAGTACATTGGAATTGCATAAAACACAATACCAAGTGTAGCCAACCAGAAGTGGGTGTTCATTAATTTTTTAGAGTAAATAGTGGTGTTGTAAATACGAGGGATGATCCAATACAAAATAGCAAAGGTTAATAAACCATTCCAACCTAAAGCACCCACGTGTACGTGTGCTACAATCCAATCGGTAAAATGCGCAATAGCATTTACGTTTTTAAGCGAAAGCATTGGACCTTCGAAAGTAGCCATACCATACGCAGTAACACCTACAGCAAACATTTTCAAAATAGGTTCATCGCGCACCTTATCCCAAGCACCACGTAAAGTTAACAAACCATTCACCATACCACCCCAACTTGGAGCAATTAGCATAATAGAGAAAACAACACCTAAGGATTGAGCCCAATCAGGTAAAGAAGAATATAATAAATGGTGAGGACCTGCCCAAATATATAAGAAGATTAACGACCAAAAGTGTAAGATAGAAAGTTTGTATGAATACACCGGACGGCCAGCAGCTTTAGGTAAGAAATAATACATCATACCTAAAAACGGAGTAGTTAAAAAGAATGCTACCGCGTTGTGTCCGTACCACCATTGTACTAATGCATCTTGTACACCAGCATATACCGAATAACTTTTAGTTAAACTTATAGGCAACTCGATAGAGTTTACAATATGTAAAACAGCAACCGTAACAAACGTAGCTAGGTAAAACCAAATAGCTACATACATTTGTTTTTCTCTACGTTTAATAATTGTACCAATCATATTGATTCCAAATGTTACCCATACCAAGGCAATCATAATATCAATTGGCCATTCTAATTCGGCATACTCTTTTGAAGAAGTATATCCTAAAGGCAAAGAAATTGCGGCCAATAAAATGATGGTTTGCCATCCCCAAAAATGAATCCGGCTTAAAACATCGCTGAACATACGCGCTTTGCACAAACGTTGCAACGAGTAGTAAACACCCATAAAAATGGCGTTTCCTACAAACGCAAAAATAATTGCGTTGGTGTGAAGCGGACGAATACGTCCGAATGTCGTGTACTGATTTCCGAAGTTAGCTGCTGGCTCGTACAATTGTACCGCGGCCAACAATCCTACCAACATGCCTACCACACCGAAGATGATGGTGGCAATACCGAAATCTCTGACAATCTTATTGTCGTAGTTAAATTTTTCAATTTGCATGGTATTGATTTTTATTTGGTTTATTATTTTTTACTTCTTGGGGTAGATTTTTGGGCGCAATAGGCTCGTTAAAATCATCAAACAAAATGCGAACAGATGGCGTATAATCATCATCCATTTGGCCAGATTTCACGGACCATATAAAGGCAATTAAAAACCCGATGGCCAATAAAAAACTGCATCCTATCAATATAAACATTACGCTCATTGTATTCCTCCTTTTTTAGCTAAAAGTGCAGTAGTTATAGTGGTAAAAGCAATAACACTTACCGAGCTGATAGGCATTAAAACAGCTGCTATTAAAGGTGATAAAGTACCTTTCACGGCAAAACTTAAACCGATGATGTTATAGATTAATGATATCACAAAACTGATGTGTATAACACGTATGGTTTGTTTCGAAAATTTTAAATACTTGGGCAATTGATCAAACACACTGGCATCCATAATTACATCACTTGCTGGCGAAAAATGAGCTGTATTTTCGGTTACCGAAATACCAATTTGAGCAGATTTCAAAGCACCTGCATCATTCAATCCATCCCCTATCATTACTACTTTTTTTCCTTGTTTTTGTAGTATTTGTATAAATTTAAGTTTATCAGTTGGAGCTTGATTAAAGTGCATATTAGCCGCTTGTTTAAAATATGGCAACAAACTTTGTTTTTCTTTATCGTTATCACCCGAAAGTAAATACTGCTGGTAGATTGGTGCTAAAGCATTAAGCACATTAGCCAAGCCATTACGGTAGGCTTGTGGCATTTCAAAAAAACCTAACAATTGCCCATCTATTTTTACATAAACACGTGTAGCTAAATTATTCATCTCTATAGCTTGTACTAAGTATTTAGAGCCAATTTGTATTTGATGATTGTTAACTACTGCTTCCATTCCCTTTCCAGTAATTTCAGTAAAAGCAACAACGTCAAGCAATTTATTTATGTGTAAATACGATTTAATTTTTTGGCTTAATGGATGAATAGATTGCGAGACTACCGAAGCAATTAATTGCTTTTGGCAGATGGTAAGTTCTTGTCCGTAAAAAGTAATATCCGATACAGAAGGTTGTGTTAATGTACCTGTTTTATCAAACACTAACGTATCCATGTGAGCCAATTGCTCGACAACTGCAGGCGATTTAATGTAAAATTTATTACCTCCTAAAATACGCATTGCAGTGCCTAGGGCAAACGGGCTTGATAAGGCCAAAGCGCATGGACAAGCAATAATTAATACTGCAGTAAATGCATTTAACGATAAACTTGGGTTAAAAATAAACCACCAAGCTGCACTACCAAATGCAATAATTAATAAGGCTATGGTAAAGTACTTGCTTACTGTTTGTTGGAAACTTTGAATATGGCTTGAGTTTTCTTTAGCAAACGCATCATTATTCCACAATTGGGTTAAGTAACTTTGCGATACTTTTTTGCAAACCTCCAATTCAATTGTTGCTCCTTTTTGGCGACCTCCTGCATAAATCATTTCGCCAATTACTTTTTGCACTGGCTCCGACTCGCCAGTTACAAAACTAAAATCCACACTAGCGTTTCCGTTTAATAAAATTGAGTCGGCCGGAATTAATTCATTATTTCTAATTGTTATTCTATCGCCAATAGCTAAAGCCGTAACAGGAACAGTAATTTCCTCGTTATCTTTTAATACAGTAACTGCAACTGGGAAATACGATTTATAGTCACGTTCAAATGATAATGTGTCGAATGTTTTTTGTTGAAACCATTTACCAATTAACAAGAAAAACACCAACCCAGCATGTGTATCAAACCAACCTATACCATTACCACTAATTACCTCGTAGACACTTCGGGTAAACATTACCAGAATGCCTAAAGCCAAAGGAACATCGATACTTATAAATCTCTTTTTAAGGCCACTCCAAGCAGCTCTAAAATAATCTTGTGCACTAAACAAAAATACGGGTAACGACAGCACCATGTTAATGTATCCGAACAATTTAGAGAAGGTGCCTTGCGTAAAACTATCTAACCCGAAATACTCCGGGAAACTAATCAACATGATATTGCCAAAACAAAAACCAGCTACACCAATTTGATAGCTTAATCTGCGGCTTTCGTCTTTTTTAACCGTTTTCTCTAAATCGTTTAAACTAATAGCAGGCTCATAACCGATGCTACTAAGTAGTGTAACTAATTGGCGTAAATTGGTTTGTGCCGGATTATAATTTACTTGAAGTTCTTTTTTTAGGAAATTAACTTTTGCTAAAGTTACCTGTGGGTTTAGTTTATACAAATGCTCCAACAACCAAATGCACGAACTGCAGTGCATAGTAGGAATAAAAAAAGTAACTTTTGCTATTTGTGCATCGCGATAGTTTAGTAGTTGAGCTTGTACTTTCTCATCATCAAGGTAAGTAAATGCACTTGGCAAAATAGGATTGCGTTGGGTAGCTCCCGGTGCGGTTTCGTAGTTATAATAACTACACAAGTTGTTGGCAGATAAAAGTTCGTATACGCTTTTACAGCCCACACAACAAAATGTGTGGTCATCATAATGCAACTGGGTAATACACTCATCACCGCAGTGAAAGCATTTTACAACTGTTGTGGGTTTAGTTGTAGTTGCCATTTTTCTTTTCATTAAGTGGAGGCTATTTAGGGCCACCCCTGTTTCAGCATTGTTAATTTGGGGTTGATTATTTGTTTTGATCTTTCAAAAACAACTTTCTCAACTCCAGTTCGTTATTATAATCACTTACAGCAGTTGTAGTAAGCAATGCCCGAATTTTTTTGCGGATGGTTTTATACTCATTATGCACAGGACAAGGATTACGTTCGGAGCAATCTTTTAGGCCTAAGCAACATGCAGTAATAATTTTATCTCCATCCAAGGCAAATACAATATCTAACAAAGTGGTTTTACGTTGTGCTTCATTTACTAAAAACCCACCATTAGGACCTTTAGCCGAAGTAAGAAAACCCCGTTTAGTTAAATCTTGTAGAATTTTAGCTATGAATGGTTGCGGTGCATCTAATCCTGATACTACATCTTTAATGCCCACATACCTGCCATCGGCCGACATTTGTGCCACTAAAAACATAGCTCTCATTGCGTATTTACAAGTTTGTGAAAACATCTTTATCGTTGAATTGCTCTTCAAAAGTAAAAACACAATTAAATAATAAAATACCTTTTTATCTTCTATTTTGTAACTCACTTATTTTCAGTTTATTATTTTTACTGATATTAATCAACAAAAAGCTAAACAAATGATTGGCAAGCCCAAATAAAACAAGTATTTTCGCACGCATGATGAAAAGAAGTTGTGCTATTTACATGGATGATCATTTCGGCTACCATTTATTGCATCAACAACATCAAACCCACAACAATTTTTAATACCATACTATGCAAGTATTAAACGGCAACGAAGTTTCTAAAAAATTACGCGAAGACATTAAATCAGAAGTGGTCACATTAAAATCGCAAGGCAAAAAAACACCTCATTTAGCAGCTATTTTAGTTGGTACAGATGGAGCCAGCATGACTTATGTTGGTGCAAAAGAAAAAGATTGCCAAGAAGTAGGGTTTGATAGCACTGTACTTAGGTTTGATGCAACCATGACCGAAGCCCAACTAATTATCGAAGTAGAGAAAATAAACAACAACCCTGACATTGATGGATTGATTGTTCAGTTACCTTTACCTAAACATATTAGCGAAAAAAAAATTACTGAAACAATTTCCTATAAAAAAGATGTTGATGGGTTTCATCCGATGAATGTAGGTTTAATGTTTAAAGGGCTACCCTGCTTTTTGCCTGCCACACCATATGGAATTGTTAAATTACTTGAACATTACCAAATAGAAACCAGTGGTAAACACTGTGTAGTTATTGGACGAAGCGATATTGTAGGAAAACCCATGAGTGCTTTAATGCTACAAAAAAACTGCACCGTAACAGTGTGCCATAGTCGCACGGTTGATGTTGAAGCACACATACAACGTGCTGATATAGTAATAGCCGCTTTGGGTATACCAGATTTTGTAAAAGCACACATGATAAAAGATGGAGCTGTAGTAATTGATGTAGGCATTACACGAGTAGCGGATGCATCAACCAAAAGCGGTTACAAATTAAAAGGCGATGTAGCCTACGAAGAGTGTGCTGCAAAAGCTAGTTTTATTACACCCGTTCCAGGAGGTGTTGGACCAATGACACGTGTAGGTTTATTGTTGAACACCTTAAATGCGGTAAAAAACAAATAACCTTAACATCAAAGAATACTACATGCAAAACACCTTAAACAGCGCACAACTATTACCTGTAATGGAGCACTTTTACACCATACAGGGCGAAGGCTATTACCAAGGACATGCAGCCTATTTTATACGTTTAGGCGGATGCGATGTGGGTTGTGTTTGGTGCGATGTAAAAGAAAGTTGGGATGCGGATGCACATCCTAAGTATAGCATTACTGAAATAGTAAATTGGGTAATTAATGCCCAAGCTCCTTTAGCTGTAATTACTGGTGGCGAACCTTTATTACACAATTTAGATGCGCTAACCTCAGCTTTACAAGCTGCAGGCATAAAAACAAATATCGAAACCTCTGGCTCTTCTCCCCTTTCGGGTGCATGGGATTGGATTTGTGTTTCGCCTAAAAAATTTAAAGCACCATTGGCTGATGTAGTGTCAAAAGCCAACGAACTTAAAGTTGTCGTTTTTAATAAAACAGATTTTGAGTGGGCCGAGAAGCATGTTGTAGAAGTAAACAAAACATGCAAGCTATATTTACAACCCGAGTGGGATAAATCAGCACAAGTATTGCCCCAAATTATTGAATACGTAAAACTAAACCCTAATTGGAAAATTAGTTTACAAGTTCATAAATACATGAATATTCCTTAATGGTGCGGTTGTACTTTTAGGAAAACAATTTACACCGCTTACTATCGTTAACAACACACACATGAGATATATTATTGCCCTTATAACCTTTTTGTTTGTTACCTATACCTACGGCCAAAACCAACCGTTTACAGGTACTAATAACAAAAAAGCAAGTAAACTTTTTGGCGAGGCATTGCAGGCATTTACAGCTTATGATGGCAAAAAGGCCAACGATTTATTAATTAAAATTATTGAAATTGATCCTAACTTTATAGATGCTTATATGTTGCTTGCCGATTTAAAAGAAGGCAACGAACGCTATGAAGAAGCACAGCGTATTTACGAAAAAGTAATTGGTATTAATGCGGAATTTCAGTTGCCCTATTACAAACTAGCCATTGCACAACTTAATGATGGACAGTACAACTTAGCATTAGATAATTTGAATTTATACAAGCAACGAAACGGCAATCAAATTGATGCCAATAAGGTTGAACGAGCTTTTATGACTGCACAGTTTGGTACACATGCTAAACAAAACCCAGTACCTTACGACCCTAAAAATATGGGCGCAGGAATTAATACGCCACTCGATGAATACTTTCCTGGAGTTAGTGCAAATGGAAAAACCCTGATTTATACCCGTTTAAAAAGTAATAGAACTGAAGATTTTTACATCAGTAACCGCGAACCAAACAATACTTGGGCACCAAGTAAAAATATGGGTGCGCCTATTAATAGCGAACTAAATGAAGGCACCATATCAATTAGTAGCGATGGACAATATGTGTTTTTTACGGGCTGTAATTGGCCCGAAGGTGAAGGCAGCTGTGATATTTATTTTAGCATGCTTGATGGTATGGATTGGAAAGAACCACGCAACTTAGGTTTTCCGGTAAATACACGTGCTTGGGAAAGTCAACCATCTGTATCGTTTGATGGTAAAACCTTGTATTTTTCGAGTGCACGACCAGGCGGTATGGGGGGTATGGATATTTGGCAAACCACCTACACCAAAGGACGATGGAGTGCTCCACAAAATTTAGGACCCGATGTAAATACAGTGGGTAATGAAGAATCGCCTTTTATTGCGAAAGATGATGCTACACTTTATTTTACTAGTGATTTTCACCCGGGTATGGGTGGGGTAGATATTTTTTACAGCCGCAAACAAAATAATGGACGATGGAGTAAACCTACCAACATGGGCTACCCTATCAACACCAATAAAGATGAACGTTGCATGGCTATTGGCGCTAATGGCATTGATGCTTACATTGCCTCGGAAAGAAGTGATGGTTTTGGGGGATTAGATTTGTATGAATTTGAATTATACAACGATGCTCGACCAATTAAAACGGGCTATGTACAAGGTACCGTGTTTGATTCTAAATCGTTAAAAAAATTAAAGGCACGTGTGGAGTTAATTGATTTAGCTACCGGAAAAACCATTATCGAATCGCAGAGTAATAAAATTACAGGTGAGTTTTTAGTGTGTTTACAAGGCAATAAAGATTACGCGTTAAATGTAAGTGCCGATGGGTATTTATTTTACTCAGAAAACTTTGCGCTTAAAAACCAAACCGCTACCGAACCATTAAAACTTAACATTCCGCTTAACCCTATCATTGCAGGTGAAAAAGTGGTGTTAAACAATGTGTTTTTTGAAGTTGACAAATTTGATTTAAAAGAAGAATCTAAAGTAGAATTGAACAAGTTGGTGACTTTTTTAAAAAACAACCCAACTCTTGCTATTGAGCTTGGCGGACACACCGATAACACGGGTATAAAACAAAAGAATTTTGACTTAAGTACAAACCGTGCTAAAAGTGTTTACCAATATTTAATTGCCAGTGGTATTGAGGCTAGTAGATTAAGTTTCAAAGGATATGCCGACACACAACCCATTGCTGATAACAAAACCGAAGTTGGACGCAAATTAAACAGAAGAACAGAGTTTAAAGTGGTTAGGTTGTAGTTACCCCCTCATTGCCTTAATTAATTTTAGTATTATTGAAAAGAAATTTAATCCATGAAAGATTACATAAAATACGCTAAAGAAGTATTTACCATTGAAGCCAAAGCATTGGCCGACCTAAGTAAACAGTTAGATACTAATTTTAACAAATCAGTTGATGCAGTTTTAAAAAGCAAAGGTCGTTTGGTTATTACAGGCGTTGGAAAATCGGGGTTAATTGGGGCAAAAATTTCTGCAACATTGGCTAGTACAGGTACACCAAGTATGTTTATGCATCCCGTGGAGGCTTTTCATGGCGATTTGGGTATGCTCAAAAAAGATGATGTGGTGGTGGCCATTTCATACAGCGGAGAAACGGAGGAGTTGTTAAAGTTGATTCCTTACATCAAAGCAGCACAAATTAAAGTAATTGGTATGAGCGGTAATCCACAATCAACACTAGCCCAAAATGCTGATTTCCATTTAAACGTAAAGGTATATAAAGAAGCTTGTCCGCTGGAGTTGGCGCCTACTTCATCAACCACAGCTACTTTGGCTATGGGCGATGCATTGGCAGTTGCTTTAATGAAAGCTCGTAATTTTAAACCCGAAGATTTTGCTAAATTTCATCCAGGTGGAAGTTTGGGTAGAAAACTATTAACTACGGTTGAAAATTGCATGTTTAAAGATAGTTTACCTGTTATAAAACCAACCGACAACATACAACAAGTAATACATACCATGAGCAGCGGCCGTTTGGGTTTGGCTGTAGTAGTTGATAAAAATAAAGTAAGTGGTGTAATAACCGATGGCGATTTACGTAGGGCTATGGATAAACACACGGCTAAATTATTTACGCTAACTGCTAAAGATATAATGACTGCTAAGCCACGTACCATCAACAAAAAAATGATGATGGCCGAAGCAGAAGAGTTGATGAACACCCATAAAATTACTTCACTTTTGGTAGCTGATGCCAAAGGTAAACTGGAAGGTGTGGTACAGATTTATAGTTTGAATAAATAAGGAAGGAATTAATCCGGAATGCTAACGAGTGTGCTTGTAATGAATTACTTCACTTGAGACCAAGGATTTGTTGACTTGAAGACTCTAAAATAATTTTGCATTTTTTACTGCATTCATTTTGACCATCAAACAACCACTTATTACACTTACTTTTACAACATTGGTTTATCTTGTTATAATACACTAGAATGGAATTTGAATACCTTGAAACCGAAAGGTTGCGCTTAAGAAAACTCACCGATGAATTGTACGAGCTGATTCTAACCACCAAATCAGACCAAGAAATTATGGACTTATTGTGCGTTGAAGCTACCGATGTGGAGCAAGAAAAACAAAGAGCTATCAGAGGCTTCGGTATGTTTAACAAAGCCTTGTTATTGTTTCAACTTATTGAAAAAGAAAGCAACAAAGTAATTGGCTGGTGTGGTTATCATACGTGGTTTACCCAACATCACCGTGCCGAACTTGGTTATATGCTTTATACCGATGAGGTAAAACAGAAAGGTTATATGAAAGAGGCGCTAAAGCCCATTATTGATTATGGTTTCACCCAAATGAAACTAAATCGTATAGAAGCTTTGATTGCACCAAACAATGTTCCTTCGCTTAAACTGATTAAGTACTTTAAGTTTAATGAAGAAGGATTACTCAAAAATCATTATTTAAAAGATGGTGTGTTTGAAGACTCCGTTATATTCGGTTTACTCGCTCAACATGATCAAACAGCAAAATAAAACTCACCCATAAGGGCAACAAAGAAATGACTAAAGAAATAGAAAATATAAACCGTGTACTTGAAGCGTACTTTACTAAAAACGCAGACACGACCATTGTACCCGTAAAAGAATTAATGCCAGAGTTAATAGCCGCAGGTGTATTTACTAAAGATGTAAAAAATGGTAAGCCTATTCGTGATGTATTGAAAGCACTTCACAAATCAAACGAATTAGGGCAAATACCATACGCGCATGCCATGCAAAACGGTGAAGACACGTATTGGTATTTTATACCTAAAGGTGCTCCAAAACCAACCTCATTGTACAAGCAAGAAGTAGTTTCGGAAGAAAAAATAGCGTTAGAAAACAAACGTTTACTTAGTGATAAATATTACGTAATTAATTTATGTGATGAAGCTCTAAACCAAAAAGCTAAGCGCCAGAAACGCTTTGATTTTTTATTGGGTGATTTGCACAGAGACGGCAAAACCAGAACAGAATTGCCTGTTGATGCCTTTTACAACGATTTAAATTTGGTTATTGAGTTTAAAGAAGCGCCATTAGCTGAGCCTACTGAGTTTTTTAATAAATTAAATGTACGCACCGTAAGCGGGGTAACTCGTGCAGAACAACGTAAAAAATACGACCGCATAAAAGCGGCAGAATTACCTCAAAATGGAATTAAGCTCATCGAAATTCCTTATTCTATTTTTACCTATGATGAAACGAACCGCATGGTAAGAGATCATAAGGATGATTTAAAACGTGTAATTGATTTTATAAAACCAAACCAATTGCAGCTACCCGTAATTACGGAGTAATGCATACAAAAATAGCATCGAATAAAACATGCCGAAACTTACGTTTACCACACCACGACTTACCATCAGAGAGGTTGAAAATAGTGACCAACAAAAAATATTTGAAGGCTTTTCTAATCCTGTTGTAACCAAATATATGGACATCACCTACCCTACTTTTGAAGCTACTGCTGAACAAATGTTGTGGTATGAAACCAAACGTAAAAATGGAACTGGAAACTCGTGGGCGGTTATTAATGAGCACCACGAATTTATTGGTGTAGTTAGCACTTACAACCTGCATCCTTTGCACAGAAGATGCGAAATTGGTTATTGGTTTTTTCCTGAATTTTGGGGCAAAGGTTATGGTAAAGAAAGCATGGATTTACTGTTAACAACTTCGGCTAAACAACAACACATACATCGCTTTGTAGCCGAGGTTGAACCAGAAAACATCGCAAGTATTGCCTTACTAAAAAGTTTAGGATTTAATCGTGAAGCTGTTTTTAAAGAGCATGAGTTTAGAAACAATCAATTTGCCGATTTAGAGAT
>Ga0078894_10003193_pt1 | contig 12452 bp, 14 predicted proteins | sample LauGreSu1BDMLBSD_2_FD_67506 | JGI IMG/M metagenome (GOLD analysis project Ga0078894, IMG submission 67506) | Freshwater lake microbial communities from Lake Michigan, USA - Su13.BD.MLB.SD (version 4) (version 4) | ecosystem: Environmental > Aquatic > Freshwater > Lake | place: Lake Michigan...
GGGCAGCAGGGCAGCAGGGCAGCAGGGCAGCAGGGCAGCAGGGCAGCAGGCCCTTTGGATCTAACCAAGATTGGTCAGGTCCTCAGGTAGGGGCGTAATCATAGTCTTGTAGTAGGTCTCAATGTCGCGCAGAGACCGCATCTCCTCATTCACCACTAGATTAATTGCCACACCCTTGCGACCAAATCGCCCTGAGCGGCCAATACGGTGAATGTAGTTCTCACGCTGTAGCGGCAGCTCATAGTTAATCACCATACTCACCTGCTGTACATCAATACCGCGTGCCAGCAGGTCCGTGCAAATCAGTACACGTACCTGACCCTTACGGAAATCATCCATGCGCTTCTTGCGCTCCGCTACATCCATCTCACCGTGAATGCACTCCAGCGTAAATCCATTCTCCGCTAGTCGAGCCGCCAGCCACTCTGCTCGCGCCCGCTTATTGACAAAGATGAGTAGCTGGTTGATGTTCAGATGCTTATACAGGTCCATCAGCGCCGCAAACTTCCAGTCCTCGCGGTCCAGTGCCACAAAGTACTGCTTGATACCCTCCAGAGTCACCTCCTCAGGCGGCAGTAGAATACGGCACGGGTTCTGCAGGAACTTCTCAGCGACCTCCGTTACCTCGGGTGGCATCGTAGCAGAGAAGAGTGCAACCTGTGTGGTCGGCGGGAATTTGAACTCCAGAATGCAGTGAACCTGCTCGCGGAAGCGGTCCTCCAGCATCTGGTCCGCCTCGTCCATAATCAGCACACGCATCGCATCCAGCTTTAGAGCGCCGCGACGAATCAGGTCATACACGCGACCAGGTGTACCAACGATAAATTGAGCACCGCGCTGCAGTGCACGAATGTCCTCCGCAATGGGCGGCCCACCCGTCGCAGAATGCACCTGCACCTTCATATAATTACCAATCTCTCGTGCAACCTTCTCCGTCTGCTGAGCAAGCTCGCGCGTAGGAGAAAGCACAAGCACCTGTGGTGCCTTCAGAGCAGGGTCCAGCACACTCAGCGCACCAATGCTAAATGTACCTGTCTTGCCAGTACCTGACTGGGCCTGTGCAATAATATCACGACCCTCCCTCATTGGGACAATGGCGCGCTGCTGAATCTTTGACGGCGTGTCAAAACCATGTGCGTATACGCCACGCAGCAGGTCTTCAGGCAGCCCCATATCATCGAAGCTATTGAATACCTTAATCTCAGAATCTACGGAAGGAATCTCCATCGTATGTGTTGGGCTTGGGGAACTGTCAACTACTAAAGTTAGGCTTGTTGTTGCGTCGGTCATACTACAGATACAACAATCAAGTTTTTTAGGCGGCTCGGCAAACATATGATAATGTAGCAAACTTCATTCAACAACAATAGAACAGCTACCTTACTGAACTATTGTGTGTCTTTTTTGACAGCGTACTATGTATGAAAATTGATTTTAACTTGTGCTTAGCAATTAGGCACTACACGCAATGGCAGACGCAGAGGATTTTGATTATGATGGTGAGGAGGCTGACGAGTTCGCGGCCCAGGAGGGATTGGGTGAGGAGGAGGTCGATGTTGCAGCAGCGGTGACACAGGATGTTGCATTTAAGAAATTATACAGTGCACACCCTGAATGTTCTCTTGATTATATTGAATCAGTTGTGCCAAAGCTGCATTTAGAGATTATTCCGGCTGGTCCGCGTGCTGAAGGGGCGACTGTTGATTCTAGCCATATTTCATACCCATTCCTAAATAAATACGAGATTACCAAAATTATTGGTCATCGCGCAAATGAACTGTCACAAGGAGCACGCCCTTATATTAACCTTGAAGCACATATTACTGACCCGAAAGAAATTGCACGTATGGAACTTGAGCAGCATCGGCTGCCATATATCATTAAACGCCCAATGCCAAATGGCAAGTTTGAGTACTGGCGCCTAACTGACCTTGTTATTCTTCCATCTTAGGTTGTCTTTATAATATTTCCTTTAAAAACTATAGCGTAGGTGCCTTCGGCACTGAGCTGGCCACTGGCTCTGCGCTTGCGCGACAAGAGCTGACGCCCCCTAAAAAATACGAATACGTTTATCAACAGGTATATATAGCGGGTCACTCGTACAAATATCAAAAACATCATACCATTCTTGAAAGTGGCGGACGACATTATTAACACGAATAATTGCAGGCGCGTGCACATCAACAGTCAACTCTCGTAGCCCATGGGCCCGCCGTTCTTTTTCACGCCACGAAATAGCGTATGCGGTAAAAAAGTCCCTATACTCTTTTAGGCGCGCCTCATCACTAATTGTCGGCTTACGTGAATTTAATTCATTTTTCAATGCTTGCAAAGACACTGCAAGTCCCCCTAAATCTGCAATATTTTCACCCAATGTATCATCTGCATCTACATGTTGGCCATATAACTTACTTTGTTTATATAATGCAATAATGGCATCCGTTTTTTCATTATAGTGGCGTTTATCGGCAGCAGTCCACCATTCAGCACGATTTCCATGTTCATTAAAATCTTTTCCATAATCGTCAAATGCATGAATAATTTCGTGACCAATTACACAGCCAAGTGCGCCATAATTCCAGCCAGTACTTGCATGGTCGCAATAAAAGGGCCAATTAACAATTGCTGATGGGATAAATAAACGATTGCCAGCCGACGAATAATATGCATTTACATTGAATACAGGTACATCGTCCCATAAATCGGTCGTAAATTTATTTGCAACATCTTCTAAATCCTTTTGTATAAGTGACTTGCCAATAATTTGAATATTTTTAATAATATTATTTGTAAGGCGAGGCACTTTATAATTGTATGATTGTGTCATATACAATACACCTAAATTAATATTTTCTACTTTTTTTGCAGCAGCTTCACGTGTTTTAGGAGCAAGCCATTCTGTTTGATGAATACGTTCAACTGCCGCTTGTTGAATACTTTTAATAAAATGTTTTATTTTATCACGAAATCCTGCATTATGTGATTCGTCTACATATACGCGCGATAATGGTATTTCTAAATAAGATTTTGCAGCACGAAGAATTTCTGATATACGCTTTAGTGGTTTACGTTGACCATTTAGGAGATAGTTATATAAATGGAATTCATATTTTCGAATATCATCAGTTAGGAATTGTGTATAACATAGTAGAATCATTCCACGTAAATAAAGTTTCCATTCATCTAATGACATTGATGTAAACATTGTATTTACATGTTTTAGCCATTTTTGAGAATATACAACAAATTTTTGGTGACGCCATTTTTCTGGTTTCATGTTAAACTCCTCCCAAAATTCTGCCCAATTAATATGCTTATATGACTGTTCAAGCTCCGCGCCAGTACGTACAACTGTTTTCTCATCTTCAGCTTCATCAATAATTTTTATATATTTACGCTCCATTTCCGCAAAATGGTCCATATTCTCTAAGTGAAAAATAGCGCCAATCTGTTTTAGCATATATTTATAATAATCATATATGCGATGATTATGCGGAGTTTTAGGATTATAATAATCTTTATCTGGTAGACCTGTACGTGCCATAGAAATACGAATACGAAGATGCTGTGAGTTTTCCTCTTCAGCGCCGCTCGATATTGTAATCAAATTACATACACCCTTATAGGCTGTTCGACCTAATAGGCTGGCAATTTGATTTGTGGATACTATACAGTCAATTTGGTTCAATAAAATTTGAACTGTTTTCTTTGCAACTTCTTTTGATTTTTTATTCATTAATGAACTTACAAATTCTGCTATCATGCGCTTATCAGGCGTATTTGGTTTACGTAAACAGCTTGATATAATTTTAACAAGCTGCGTGTTTATTTTACTTTGTATTTCACTGGAAACACTGCGAGCTGTTTCATTGTCTTTTAAGTTTACCGAATTCATCCAACGGCCGTTTATGTGATTATAAAAATCCTTGCCTGGTTTAATGTTTTTCATAGTATCGAAAACTTTTGGAAATGTCGGGCATTGCTGCGACTTTTTATGCATGCTCTTTTTGTGGCTGCTTCTGCTGCTGCGCTTGCGACTGCTGCTGCGCTTGCGACTTGAATGCCGCGGTCGCTGGCGCTGCTGCCGCTTGCGTGTATGCCGCATTGTTCAATAAGCTACTATTGCGCATCATATTTTTTGCACTTTGCGCTTTTCTATTAATAGCAAAAATAGGCGTATATATTGTCATTTGTTGGAAAACTCGCCGTTGTTCATATAGCCGTGACACGGCTATAGGTGCAAAATACTTGATGTTGTGTATATTTACAGCGGCGGCCATCTATTTTAAATGAATTCTATTTTTTGGGTATTTCTGCCGCTGCGACTATCGCTTACTGCCGCCAACGCTTGCCACAATTGAGACAGCTGATGAAGATTGTCATCGGCTCATCTGCCGACCGTGTCTGCATCTCGTAATAGGTGCACTCACGCTTACCACACCGCCCACATTTATAACGATCCGTAGCCATCCCCTTATTGCCCTCCAGTAGTTTCTGCTCTCGAATTGCCTGCCTATCTGCCAGCTCCTTCCAATTCTCTGGAAATAGCTCCTGGGCAGTTAGATGGGGCAGATTCTCAAGTGTAATCTCCTTTGCTCGTATACGCTCAAGTAGGCGCTCATTCTTTAGAGGAGACCGCGGGTGTAAATGAGTACATACTGTCCTAACTGTCATTTGATATAGACCGGTAAAGAGGGCATTATCCCAATGCTTAATAACATTCCTGCGGTCTGCCTCTGCAATTGTTGCTGCATAAATACCACCTTCCAGTTCTTCAACTCCCTTTTCTGCAAATCCAAGGTCAATTAGGAAACGCAGTAGGTCCTGCGTCTTCTGCCTCAGAGGCTGTTTGGCTGCCTGGTCTGCAGAAGCTCCGCCAGCACTCAACTCCTTAAAGCCAGCTTGGCCCAATAGTGCCATTTGTTTCTGATAACCGGAAACGGTGGCAGTCGATGATTTCTTTTTCTTCGGCTCCACCCTCACTGGTTTCTCATCCTCTTCACTCTCTGGCTCTTCATCAGGAATTGCCTCTTCCTCCTCTTCTACATCAGATGGCACTGCATCAATCTCCTCCTCTGATTCATCCGCCTCTTCAGACAGTTCATCCTCTGAGCCAATTGAATCAAATCCACCCATGGCCTGCTCATAAAACGCCTCCCATTGTGCAACCGTATATGCAATAGGAGCTGTTAGGCTCTTTGATTGGGATGCAATTAGGAGAACATCGCCGAATGGCAACAGTGAATCGTATGGCGGGGCGAACTCATATTTATTCTCGGAGCCAGCCTTGCCGTCCTTATAGCCATATAGGAAGATGGTAGCGCCTTCATGTGTATATTTTCCAAGCTGCTCGGGCACGGTCTTCTTTTTCAGATAGGCCTGGATTGCTTCAACGGTGACTGCACCATCCGTAAGTGCAATCTTTGCCTTTTTGAGCTCTCCTTTTGATGTAATACATACTGTCTGGATTTCAGTCGGGTCTGCTACGGGCTTGCTCTTCTTGGGTGGCATTCTTAGTTTTGCTGGTGTGGCTAGTGCTTAAATCGGAATCAAATTTACTAGGTAGGCCTGGACAACTTGTGGAAATCATGTCGCGATTCGTCCAGATTTTACTACAACCTTCGGGTGACATGAATATGGAGGGAGACCTTGTGCTGTTTTATTTTGCCCCTGAAGGATGGATTGAAGAGCGGCATGTAGATGGTAAGAAACATGTTCAAGGGTATCGCATTGTTTCCCAACGTACATGTAATTATGGTCGCTGTATTGGGCAAATTGTTGAAGTTATGCCCGATGGTTGGACCCCGTCAAAGATATATAAGAATGATGTTGCATTTATAAAAGACGAAGGCGCTGGGACAAACTATAAGGAGGCTGTCGTTGGCACATGGATTCGTCACATGATTGATATTAATACAGAGGAAGCCCAGGAGGAAACGCCGGTACGGTCTTTGCTTGGCGCGGGTCCTTCACCGATGCCCGTGGCTCCAGTAAAGCAAGAGCGGCAGTCGCAGCAGTCGCGGCAGTCGCAGCAGTCGCGGCAGTCGCGGCAGCACCAGCACCAGCTCCAGCACCGGCACCGGCAAGGCCAAGGCCAGCATCGCTTTCAGAACCACAACAACCAACTCCTAATTGCTTTATCTCCTTTACCGGCACAACAGACATCTTCTAAAAGAAGATAATTCATTTGTTTATGCCCGCATGTAGCTTTTAGCGGCTTGTATTTTTCGCCATTCGATTCAGATATAGAGCTACGATGTTTGAATTCCTCAAATTATTTGCAATAATTGTTCTGTTATATTTTGCATACCAACTTGTTCTAAAACACACTGGTTTTCTGGATAAAACTACTCCAATTTACAGAGCCCCCGATTTACTGGAAGAGAATTTCCAGGCACTTCCCAGCCCCCCTGAGATGCCTGCGACAGTCCTAACTGAATCTGTACAGCCGATTCCCGTAGAAAAAACAGTTGCTCCGGCTGGCCCGAATCCTCCTGCACAACAGGCCCCTAATGGTGTCCGTCATGTAATGGCACAAGAGCAACCTACAGACCCTTATGCAGAAATGCAGGAAGATGCATATGCACCAGAGAAACTGCGTAATCCTGAGCGCATGTTCCGCCCTGCCCCTGAGAATAATAATACAGCAATTGCTGCACAATCGGGCATTGCTTCCACAATGAACGCTGTTCCTCATAATGTAGGCGCATTTACCCCTGAGACGGCGCAAAATGGAGGATTCTTTATGGACGGTGTTGCAGCAAACGACTTAGAGATGCATGTGAACTTTTCGGAGTATTAAGCATTCACTAAATATTAAGAAAATTATCGTGTCATTCACTCCAGCCTAAATCCTCCAGCCAACGAACAGTTAGGAAGATGGCCACCGCCTCCACAGCACAGCCTCGTCAAACTCGCACAATCAGTTCATCCAGCCATGTCGCACAGGCTCCCCTATCGCTACGCCCTGTCCTACCCCAGGTACGAGAGGCCGTTGCTAAAGAGGTCGAGGGACTTCTCGGGACTGAATGGAGAATTAGCCATCGTTTTAATGAAACAAAGGACGGTCATTTTTTCCGAAATGAAACAATCTACGCCTGGAAACGCGAAGGACGTGAGCGCCCTGGCCTTCTAATTATTGGCGCAGCCAACCAGCCCGCCATTTATTGGGATATGGACCGCGACGAGCCTTATGCGCTCCGTTTTCAAATCCCATATGGTATGCTTGCGAATGGTTATATTGCACTTGCTGCAACTCTGCTTCGAGGTGAACGCCGACTCATCCTTGAGGATGTTTGGGTCCACAAGGGGCGGCGCACAGATAGCATGCCATTCTCGGCTCGTTGGCGAGCCCTTTGTGAGATTTATCAACAAATCACTGCACAACAGCTGTTCCTCGGTTTTGAAATTGTCCTAACCCAGCCATGCTCACTTCAGCAGTTCCTAACAGACGCCGAGCCAGGTACAATCTGGGATTTCCAGCCTGAATCGGGTGGACGGCGTAGAATCTATTACGTGGTGCCCGGTGCACGTGTTGGGCCATCCGCGGGTGCCCAGGCCCGTGCTGCCGAAGCAGCAGCACATATCAAGCTTCCTCCAACAGTCAATAAGAATGTCTTGAAGAAGACCACACAACTTCTAACTGCTCGTTTTGCAAAGTTGCGCCCTGACCGTTCCACAACACTACCCGATGCATATATCCTTGAATCGGCGGATGGTACAAATGTTGGGCGCGCATCTGTTACAAAGCTCGCACAAAGCCAGGAGTTGCGGACAAAGATGGCTGCATGCCCCGATGGTTTCCCTGTGGAGGTTGCTTGGCATTCCGAGTTTAAGAAATATGAGATTCTACGACTACTGCCGACTGATTCGCCTCTAACAAGTACAAGTTCATTCTTTGAGACCCAAGGTACGGGTGCTGAGGCTGCTGATGCTGCTGATGACAGCGATGAGAGTGAGTAAATTAGCGCGCGTTAGATGTGGAGCGCCGGCTCTGCAGAGAGGGCAAGACGGAGAGCGCTGTGTCCACTGCTGAATACACTGGAAATGGAAAAAATGGCCGCAAAAGCATTTTGATAATTCTTTTACGACAATTGGTTGCAAACATATTGCACATTCCATCAACTTCCTAAATGCCTGATTCTCCGGTCCTTAGACTTTTGCACGGGCCCTAAAATCGTGTATGCAATTAGAATGGTAGAATCGACGCGGAAAAATAGGAAGCAGCGCAAATGCTTTCGTAACAGAAATCTGGTTGGTGGCGGTCTAGGTAGTGGATATACAAATGGCCCTGAAATGCTTGCTCGTGGGTATCCTGTAACTGAGTCTTATAGCAGCTGCGGTGCCGTGAGCCGTCCTGGCGCACTCACTACTGCACAGATTAGCAGCTTCCAGGGCGGTCTTCCTGGCCTTTCTGGCGGTTCTCGGCGTATGCGTAAGGGCAAGGGTCGCAAGTGCAGCCGTAAGAGCCAACGCCGTCGTAGCACTCGCCGCATGCGTGGTGGCCGCTACACCATGGCTCTAGACGGCGCCGAATTTTCCGCCCTCGGCCCTCGTGGTGGTATGATGGCAACTGCAGAGCGCATTGCTTGTGAAAGTGGTGTTCCCCCTCACGTTTCCCAGACAACCCCCACTGCACCCGCGCTGCGTGGAGGTGGTGCCCAGCTAGCCCCTGCTCCCTTCCTGCAGGAGCCTACTGCAGGATACAGCCAGAGCCCTAGCTCTTTCCTAACTGCTACTGGCTCTCCTATCATGCTAAATATTCCTGTAAATGGACAGGAAGGAGTTCCTGCATGCAAGCAGACTGGGGGTCGCCGTCGTAAACAACGCAAATCTCGTAAGCAGAGAAAGCAGCGCAAACAGCGTAAGCATTAATCTTCCTCCTCCTCAGCCTCTTCCTCCTCATCAGCTTCACCCTCCTGCAACCCTAAACCCACAAACATACATCCATCCGCGTTACTTGGAATCTCTGCTACAACCACACGTGCAGGTCGACCTTCTTCCTGAATGTTATACCCGCACTTTTTATAATATGATAAACGAACCTTCCACTGACGCTTATATGTCTCATGTGGGTCAATAATATCAACAATGATAGGCTCAATACTGCGCTCTTCAGGACGCATTCGCAAGATACGGCCAGTACTCTGTTCCACCTTCTTGCGCGGCGAGGCCAAGATAACGGCATTTAGTGTCTTAATATTCAGCCCTTCATTGGCCATTGCATATGTTGCCAAAACAACTTGCGAGTCACGCGCAGTTGCATCAAGGTCCTCTTGTTTCATTCCACCAACATAGTAGCCAACCGTCGGCGGCTTCTCCAGTGCCCCAAGCATAATCTCTAGATTCTCTAACAGGATTTTACGTTCACTTAATACTAGAATCTTCCGCTTTGGCTCTGCACACAATTCAGTTAGGATAGCCAGGATACGCCGAGTCCTTGGCTCAAACTCAACCACTTTGCTCAGCAGCCGTGCCAAGATTGGTTCACCTCGCCAATTGGTCGGCACCTCCCTGTACTCAGCATCCTCGGTGTTGAAATAAACACCGCGCACAACGACGGTCGGGTCTGGCTCGCGCACCTTGTCCCAATGAAACGGTTTCCCCAAATACGACTCAAACACAAATGTCATTCCATCATCCCTAACCGGTGTTGCAGATAGGCCAAGCAAGTATCGTGGCTGCACTTTCTGGAGTGCCTTACAGAAATGCGGGGCACCTAGTTTGTGACATTCATCAAAGATTGCCAGACCATATCCATTGAAATACCCTTCAGGATATTCATGAAGTGCTAACGTCTGTAGCATGCAAATCAGACAGTCATAACGGTCAGGGTCAATTTCGGCACGCTTTCCTTGCAGAATACCAACTCGCAGACCATCCACAAACGCTTCCATTTCACCCTTCCACTGATTCAAGAAGAACTCCTTATCAACAATGACCATAAATCGCCGTCCAGTCCTAACTGCAGCAGCAAGTGCCATAAATGTCTTGCCTTTCCCACACGGAACACAGAGCAAGCCGCAGCGTCCCGCAGCATCGAATTTATCCAAGATTTCGGCCTGATAATCGTGCGGCGTTCCTTTAAATTTAATGGTGGCTGGCAGGGCCAGTCCTTCCGGTAAGAGGTTCACTTCAGGTGGCCCATAAGCTGCCAGACCCCAAGCGCGGGGCACGTAGTAACGCGTAGCAGATTCCATGTAGATAGGAAAAGGTTTCACAGCTTTTGCAAATCTTTCCGGAAGTTTTGGGCTCACATTTAGTTCTTCTTTAAGGTGCTCCTCCTGTACGGCAGTTAGGGCACTTTTCTTAATCGCGTAGCCGCGAACACTAAGGATACGGTTATGACTGAGGATATTGGTTGACATATGGCTTGGTTGTTGCGTGACATAACCTGCTGGCGGATTTCAATTTGTTAGTGTGAGCATGGTTTAGAATGAGACAAGACGTTGTCGTCCTAATAGGAATTTTATTCTTAGCATTCATTGCTATTCCATTTGTGCCCCACGAGTCCTTTATGGTATTGGACAATATTTTGATTCGTATTATCTTATTAGCCATTTTATTGTATTCTGTCAATTATGGGCCTATTGTGAGTGTTGCAACATTTATGCTGATTGCAGCGCTACTCTTAGAGCGCCATTACAGAGTAATGTCACTGTCGAAGTTAATTTTTCGGTTGACGCCACGTGGTACAAGGCCGTTAGACGAAGTGGAGAAGAAGATGGATATGCCAGAGTCGGCCGAGTTGTATTATGTAGAGGATGAGACCGGTGTTGCGGGTGAAAGTGAATTTGGTCCGAAAGACTATTCGGGTCAAAATGACTTTGAGCCATTAGGGCTGTCTGAGAATCATAAGATAGTGCGGGAGGCAGTGCCGTTAGGTGAGGCGGCAGGCGCTGTTTTTGCCTAATGGCGTCTGCGACGTTTTGCTGATTTTGATATATTACAATGAAACCGTGTAAGAACTCCTTCGCGTATATAAAAATTAATATCATAACGTGGTATTCTAGTCGTATCTATCATAGTAAGAATTTCTTGTAGTAGTCCTGTATCTAATTGATATGTTGCTAGCAATTTGATACTGGCAAGGTCGCGTTTGGAAGTTATAAAGATTTCACCTTCATTTGGCGCACCTGTGATGTTTTTGTCTTGTCCATTTCTATTATAAAGTAGCGGAAGCATTTCATCGTTAATATGTCCTATTTGGCGATTTGATGCTGCAGAATTTTCATTGGGCTCACCTGGTCTTATATCTCTAAAAGAATATTTTCCTTTATACACACTAATATCTCTCGTAGTAATAAACTCACCTAATTGCATATTACGCCCATATTCGGTTGCCATTGCTAAAGACATTAACAAATAATTTGCAAAATATACACCTCGTTTACCTGTATCACTGCATTTACGCGTTGTGCATTTAATGTTTGATAAAGTATAGACACATACTTTATCAGCAACACGGTATAAAAATGACCCTTGTGGAATTATAACTTTTTCTAGGGACGCCGCAGCCGACATTCTATTATGCAGCGCGTTTTTCTACCAAGATGCGTTTTGCAGCTGCACAGTAAGATGTATCGGATGTAAAATCATATTCGGGCTTATTTGTACTACGCCAATTTGGCTCAACCGTATCTAAATAACGCTGCATAGACTCATCGTCCGTGCAAACACGCGCCGTTGTTTCATCTACAAGTGTATAATTTTGCATAAGTACTAAGGGGGCTTTATCTCTCTTTTTCTGGAATGTCTTAATGCAATTAGGAGTGAGGCACTTCATGTCCTCTTTCCGTTTTATATTCAAACAGCTATGTTCATTTAGCAAGTCAGCATCAGGGCCTGCATTACCAATGATACACTTTGGTGCATCTGTATGTAATGGCTTATCTCCTAAACTTGAAATTGCGCTAGATGTACAACCCTTCTGGCCGGTCGCATGATTCGAATAGTAATTGGGCATGGATGTTGGACAGAATCTTTCTGCAAGTTTTTTCATCATTGCATTATGCACATCAGTACAACTGGGGATTTCACTAGAAATTCGTGACATGGTGCATATTATATTGCCTCGGCATATACGATTCCTAATTGGTCCATCGCAGCACATAGAATCCCCATTATTACTGACAAAGTAGGTGGAATTGGAGGGACAGAACGTGATATTTGTTTGAAGAGGTGTCATATTTGCAGGTGGAGGAGTTGCAGCTTGAGTCGGGTCAAGGAATCCTTCAATTTCCTCTTCAAAACCTTCTTGCCAATGCCGGAGCCGAACATATGCTACAGTAACTGCAGTTAGGAATAGTATTAGTCCTAATATACCAACGGTCGATGAATTCATCGTCTAATATTCGGCGGTTATTTTATTGGGGGTGGGGGCGGCATGTGGCGCAGATGGTGATGGGTTTGCAGGCGGGTTGGCAGATGCAGGCGGGTTGGCAGATGCAGGC
>Ga0078894_10003194_pt1 | contig 12444 bp, 13 predicted proteins | sample LauGreSu1BDMLBSD_2_FD_67506 | JGI IMG/M metagenome (GOLD analysis project Ga0078894, IMG submission 67506) | Freshwater lake microbial communities from Lake Michigan, USA - Su13.BD.MLB.SD (version 4) (version 4) | ecosystem: Environmental > Aquatic > Freshwater > Lake | place: Lake Michigan...
TCTTATCAAATGGCAAGTATAACGTTTGGGAGTATTATCATGGATAATCTTGGTTCTGGCCTATATAACTTTAAGGAGTTGGTAGCTGACAAATTAGATAGATATGATTTAGATCATTTAATGGATACTCTCGACCCAATTATTGATATAACTGCTGGTGTTGGATTGAGGCAATTGGCAGGCTGTGCTACCAGCATCCCTTTACCTAGGCCAAACTTCACAACTAGCGCTACAGGCACAAGCCTTCAAAATAATACAGAAAAAAACCATTTCTCATCAGGAAATGAAAATCAAAGTCTTTTTGCAAAGATAGGTAGTGGAATTAGCTCTGTTTTAAGTATAGGTCAAAGTTCAAAATATAATGAAAGCAACTTAATATCTAATGGATTAGACTTGGCTGGTGGTAATATGGTGATATCTGGTTTATTCAAACTTGTAAGTAATGGATGTTCTGCAGTATTGAGATTATGGCAAGGAGATAAGGTTAAACTATCTGTATATGATATAAAAAGTATTATAAAAGCACAAGGCGGTGACTATGACAGAGCGCAAGTAAAGGCTCAGGCAGAGCATATCTATGCTAAAATTGAACAGTCTGAAAAGTATTATGAGAGCTTTAGTAAGAGACCTAATATGAAGAAAAGCATTGATATAGTCAGTAACCTATATAGAGAAAACTTCGGTCCAGGTCTTAAAGAGCAGTATGGATCTGCACTCTCAAATAACCCTAAATTATTAGCAAAATCTTATAAGCTAGTTGATACTTTGATGAAAGTTGAGGTTACAAGCAGACTTATAGATGCTAGAGAAGCTTACAGTAAAATTATTCAGTTCAAGCAATATGGCATCTCTATGCCAGAAGAAATGCGTGGATTCATTAAAGATGCAGCACAACAAAAATTGGCGCAGGAAGCAAATTCACTAAATGCCACAGAAAAAGAAAAACAAGTTTATAAAAACTTATTCTCTAAAACAGCTGAGATTGAAATAGAGTTTGCGCAGTTATCTTACTTATTTATGGCTATGCAGCAGGAAGCAGAATTTAGTCCAGAGTTTGCTAATGCCTAATTAGCAATTCAAATATTCCTATACATACCTCAATGAAAATCAATAGTATAACAACTATCTCTAGACGGGATGAGTGAGCATGTTTTAGCTCATCTGACAAAATGCTATATAGATCCCTAATTATATCTAGCTTTGTATTGAGGACATGTATCCTCTGAGTTAAATCAAGAAACTTAATTGACATTTCATAGAACTGCTCATATCTCGGATGCTTCCAGAAGAACTCAGGTGTGTCTAAAATATTATTATTGAGGTTGATATAGTTCCTTTCAGTAAAGAGAGCACCAATCTTCTTAGATAAGGCAACTTTAGATAGAGAAATTTTTCCTGAACTAATTAACTCTTGAGGTATAGCTTTATTCTCCTCAATAGTTTTGTCAACTGAGTCCTCAAATACACTTAGCTTGACCGATTGAGATAATCCATAGGAAAAAGATGTCTTGGTTAATTGGACATTTTCATCTTTATTAATCATTATTACGTCATTTTCCATATCAATATAGGAGGTAGCATCTTGTGAAATGAGAGTATATCTACATATATCTGAGATTGGATACTTGAGAGGCTCAGATGAAAACTGCTCGAAGTTCCCTATAACTTCAGATATCTCCCCTTCATCTAATCCCCAAAAGACTATACAGCCATAGCTAAATACAACTACATCAAATTGAGAATCTCCTATATCATATAGAAAATGCAATGCTTCTCTATTAAAAATTCTACTTTTAATTGCCTTGCCTCTAAGGTAGTCTGCTATACTTGTAAGGTTATAACTATTGCAAATACAGTAAAAGGTACATTCGTTTATTTTGTCATCTGACATATTTTGCTTGAAAAAGTTTTTTTAATATATACAATTGAGGATGTTTTTGTGAAATAACTATATACATATCTCAAAGAGAAAAACAAATTATTTTTCATATACCTTACAAGAAAAAATTTATAGGATGAACTTAAGTCGCGAACTCAGAAGAAAATTCATGGCATCTTGCCTAGCTCTACTATCAGTTACAGCACCAGTATATGTCAGTGCAGAGCCTGTCAACTCTTACGATCTCTCAACTGTAGTTGAAAAGATAACACCAGCAGTTGTAAATATATCAACTACTCAAAAGCCAAAGGAGAAAAAACAAAATATGCCAAATACTCCCTATGATCTATTTAGAGAATTCTTGGAGAGGGAATTTGGAGTTCCAGAGCAAATGAGAAAGCTAACATCACTTGGCTCAGGATTTATAATATCAGAGGATGGCTATATAGTTACTAACTACCATGTAGTAAATGGTGCAGAAGAGATAGAAGTAATGCTTGCAAATGATGACAATAAGAATTATCCAGCAAAGTTAATTGGCTATGACCAAAAGACTGACTTAGCACTCCTCAAGATAGATGTGCCTGACAAGTTACCATATCTTGAGTTTGGTGACTCAGAAGAAGCTAAGGTTGGTTATCCAGTAATAGCAGTAGGTAATCCATTTGGCCTAGGAGGCACAGTAACTTCAGGAATAATTTCTGCCAAGGCTAGGTACATTACAGGTGAAACATTTGATGAATATATTCAAACTGACGCAGCAATAAATAGCGGTAACTCAGGAGGACCACTATGTGATGGCGTAACTGGGAAGGTATTGGGAGTTAATTCAGTGATTCTAAGTCCATCCGGTGGAAATGTAGGTATAGGCTTTGCAATACCTGCCTCAATAGTGAAACCAGTAGTAATGGAGTTGAAGGAAAAGGGGAAAATCACTCGCGGATGGCTGGGAGTAATGGTACAACCAGTAGATGAAAATATAGCAAGTGCCATGGGACTAGAATCACCGAAAGGAGCATTAGTAGCAAGTATAGTAGATGGCAGCCCAGCAAGTAAAGCAGGCTTGAAGATTGGAGATGTAATTTTGAAATTTGACGGAAAAGCTATTGACATTACAAATAAGCTCCCAAGAATCGTTGCAGAAACACCAATAAACAAAAGTGTAGAATTGGAAGTATTCCGGGATGGCAAGATACAGAAACTATTTACAACAGTTACAAAGCCAGAAAAAGATGACCCATTTGCAAAAGACGAAATAAATGGTGATAAAGGAGAAAAAATAGTGCTAGGAGTAAAAGTTGCTAACATTACAGATGAAATGAGAAGGAATTTCCAAATAGATAGCAGTGTCAAAGGAGTAGTTATAACTGACATAGAAAAGTCATCAATGCTAGCTTTTACTGGAGTTAGACCAGGAGATGTAATTGTATCTGTCAATCAGAGAGTAGTAAATACACCAGATGAGTTTGAAAAGGCATTTGATGAAATAAAGAGAAAAGGCAAGGGCTCAGCAGCACTGTTAATTTCTAGAAGAGGAATAAATCAATTTATCGGTATTGAATTGAAATGATGAGATATATGTAGTAAGATCAACAAAGTAATGAAATGAAAAAAATTCAACTATGAATAAAGCAGAAATTGTTGCTCAATATGGCAACTCAGCAAGTGACACTGGCTCTCCTGAAGTGCAGTGTGCAATTTTAACTGAAAAGATCAATTTATTGACAATCCACTTAAAAGTTAATAAAAAAGATTTTCAAACTCGCCGCGGACTAATAGCTATGGTTACTAAGAGGAAGCGTCTCCTTTCTTATCTCCAGAAGAAAGACCCTATGCGCCATAGAGAATTAATGGTTAAACTCAACTTAACCAAAAACTAAAAATTCCCACATATTGCATTAGCCCCCTCTAATGGACAAATTCAATCAACAGATGAATCTGTATAAGCAAAGACAAAAAATAAAAAAATTTTCTTAATTTAAGCTGATTTGCCCTTGCACAACTGAAGAATAAGTGTTATAATGTAGCTCGACAGTGTGTCAGGTTCTTGCATATTTGTTCTATTTGTTTTTATCCTACTTCCAACAACCCGCACTGTCATCCCAAAACACGAAAGAACCAATTTTATTTTGTTCCAGTTGAACCGAAGCCACCACTTCCCCTGGCAGTACTATCTAAATCCTCAACTATATTCCAATTTACTTGTGAGAATTGACTTACAACCATCTGTGCAATTCTCATACCTCTTTCAATTATGAAGTCTTTATTGCTGAGATTAATTAGTGGAACAAAGACCTCTCCACGGTAGTCGGAATCAATTGTACCGGGAGCATTAATTACTATAATCCCATTTTTATAAGCTAGTCCTGATCTAGACCTTATTTGAGCTTCGAAACCTTCTGGTAATGCTATTGCTATTCCTGTTGGGCAAAGATATCTTTCCATAGGTTGCAAAGTTTTCGAGACATTAATTGCTGCCAATAAATCCATCCCTGCACTGTCAATAGTTGCATAAGATGGAAGAGGCAGTCCTTGTGAATGAGGAAGAGTTTTAATTTTTACTTGTATGTTTGTCATTTTTTCACAGAGAGTATAGTTTCATATCCTCTAAAAATCAATTTATGGCTAGATTGATTTATTTTCCAAATATAATATTCTAACTTGAATTATAAATCTATGTTAATCAATCTTAAAGATGACAAGAGTATGTGTTTTCTGTTCAGCAAGAACTGGCGCCAATGAAACTTTTAAAGATATTGCCAAAAGATGTGGCAGACTTATTGGGGAGAATGGCTATGAAATGGTCTATGGTGGGAGTTCAAGAGGCTTAATGGGTATTACAGCAAAGGAAGCTGCTAAACATGGAGCAAAAGTTATAGGAATATTCCCGACACCACTGTCACCTGAAGATAAGCAATTGTATTTTGCTGAACATAAACAACCTAATTCAACTATAAAGTACGAAACTCTCAATACAAAGATGGATGAAGCTCTATTTGTTAATAATATGTTTGAAAGAAAAGAGAGGATGTTTAGCATCTCAGATGTATTTATAACATTACCCGGCGGATTAGGCACAATAGATGAGTTTTTCGAAATATTTACAATAAAAAGTCTTGGCTGGCATAGTAAAGAGATAATATTAGTAAATACAGAGGGATATTGGGACAAGATGATCTCTATGATAGAACATACAATTGACATGAAAATGGCTTCTAAAAGTTGTAGAGACTTCTTCAAGGTTGTATCAACTCCAGAAGAAGCATTTGAATATATAAAGTCCCTAGCGCAATCAACAATCCAAAAAATCACAATTTGTAAAAATGAGCTAACCCTTTAAAGAGTGCCAGGCCTTGCAACACTCCCTCACTATATTTCTTATCTCAGCTATATGGGCAGCGCGCTCAGCAACACTAAATGCTCTCCCAGTTATGCTTGTGATGGAGAGAAGCAACAATCCAAAAAATCACAATTTGTAAAAATGAGCTAACCCTTTAAAGAGTGCCAGGCCTTGCAACACTCCCTCACTATATTTCTTATCTCAGCTATATGGGCGGCGCGCTCAGCAACACTAAATGCACCTCTAGCCTCAAGTAGGTTAAATGTATGTGATGCCTTAAGACATTGATCATAGGCAGGCATTATATTATTTGCCTCAAGCAACCTCTTGCCTTCATTTATATAGATAAAAAATCTCTTATTGAGAGAATCTATATCAGCTAGCTCTAAATTGTACTTGGAATATTCAACTTCAGATCTATAGAAAACATCTCTATAGGTAAAGTCCTTATTCCATTTAATATCCCAGAAATTATCTACATTTTGAATATACATGGCTAGTCTTTCAAGGCCATAGGTAACTTCAGCTGGAACAGGCCTCAATTCAATTCCTCCTAGCTGCTGCATATAGGTAAATTGCAGAACCTCCATGCCATTACACCATACTTCCCAGCCAAGACCCCATGCACCTATAGTTGGGTTTTCCCAATTGTCTTCTACAAAGCGCAAGTCATTATTTTTCATATCAATACCTATAGCTGCAAGGCTCTCTAGAGACATTTCCTGGATATTCTCAGGTGAGGGCTTCATTAGCACTTGCAACTGATAGTAATGTTGTGTTCTATTGGGATTCTCTCCATATCTGGCATCAGATGGCCTTCTTGATGGCTGTACATATACTACATTCCATGGATTTGCATCGAGACAACGGAGGGTTGTAGCTGGGTGTGAAGTACCTGCCCCAACTTCAATATCATATGGCTGTAGCAAAATACAACCCTGTTTTACCCAAAATTCTTGGAGCTTTACAATGATTTCCTGAAAATACATTTTTTCTGAGACTATACCATATAGTGAGACAATATGACTTACATGACTTTCCACAATATATTTTGAAATACTTACATGGCAATGATGTTACTACTTGAGAAAATTTTTCATCTAAGGTATTTATATGTAAGAAAAAGATTTACTTTTATAGTGAATAATACTATATATTAGAATCTGAAAATTAAATCAGCTAATACTGATTTTTCTTTAACTTAAAAAATTTTTTATAAATGGCTACATTTGAACGTACAAAACCACATGTCAATATAGGAACAATTGGACACGTTGACCATGGTAAAACAAGCTTAACAGCTGCAATTACAAAATATTTTGGTGTTTTCGTCGACTATGGATCAATCGATAAAGCTCCAGAAGAAAGAGAGAGAGGTATTACAATCAATACAGCTCACGTTGAATATGAAAGTGAAACAAGACACTATGGACACGTTGACTGTCCTGGACACGCCGACTATGTGAAAAATATGATCACTGGTGCAGCTCAAATGGATGGTGCAATATTAGTAGTTAGTGCTGCTGATGGTCCTATGCCACAAACAAGAGAGCACATTCTACTTGCTAGACAAGTTGGTGTACCTGCCATGGTTGTATTCCTCAATAAAGTCGATATGGTTGACGATGCTGAGCTAGTTGAACTAGTTGAAATGGAAGTTAGAGAAATCCTCAGTAAAAATGGCTTTGATGGTGACAACATTCCATTTATTAAAGGATCTGCTCTTGCTGCACTTGAAGGCAAGCCAGAGGGTGAAGCTGCAATTCGTGAGTTAATAGCTGCAGTTGATTCACATATACCAATCCCTGAGCGCCCAACTGACAAACCATTCCTAATGCCAGTTGAAGATGTATTCTCAATACCTGGACGTGGTACAGTTGTAACAGGTCGTATTGAACAAGGTACAGTAAAGGTTGGTGAAGAGATAGAAATAGTTGGTATTCGTCCTTCGGCAAAGACAACCTGTACAGGTGTTGAAATGTTTAAAAAGCAATTAGACCAAGGTATGGCTGGTGACAATGCTGGTATTCTACTCCGCGGTACTAAAAAAGATGAAGTTGAAAGAGGACAGGTTCTATGTAAGCCTGGCTCAGTTAAACCTCACACTAAGTTTAAAGCTGAGATCTATGTCTTAACAAAAGATGAAGGTGGTAGACATACTCCATTCTTTAAAAACTACCGTCCTCAATTCTACTTTAGAACAACTGACGTTACAGGTAGCATTAACTTAAAAGATGGAGTTGAAATGGTTATGCCTGGCGATAATGCAGAGATTTCAGTTGAATTAATCTGCCCTATAGCTATGGAAAAAGGTCTACGCTTCGCTATTCGTGAAGGCGGTAGAACAGTAGGTGCTGGTGTAGTGGCTGAAATTATTGAGTAATAGGTAAATTATGAAGCCAAATACACAAATAGAAATTAAGTTTCGAGCCTTTGACTATAGAATATTAGACATTGAAGTTGGTCGCGTCGTAGATACAGTTAAAAAGACTGGCGCTACAGTCCACGGTCCAATTCCAATGCCTAAGAAAATTGAGAGATTTACAGTTAATAGATCTCCTCACATTGATAAAGAGTCTCGTGAACAGTTTGAAATTAGAACATTTAGAAGGAATATGATTATCACTCCTTCTGACCAAACAATTGATGCACTTATGAAGCTCGAATTAGCAAGTGGTGTTGAAGTTGAAATTAAAGTATTAGATGGAAGCAAATCATGACACAAGTAGCTCGTAGAACTGGTCTTATCACTACAAAGATTGGTATGACCCAAATATTTACAGAAGAAGGCAAAGCAATTCCTGTAACACTACTTAAAGTTGATAGAAACATTGTTCTAAAGTCAAATGATGCTGCCACATATAAGTCAGTACAGGTTGGCTATGGCACAAGTAAAAATATAAAGAAACCTCAGGTTGGTCTTGCTAAAAAGGCAGGAGTTGACTCATTTAAAATATCTAAGGAATTTAGAGTAACTGATGGTTTCCTATTAGACATTGGAACTGAGCTAAAGGCAGATCACTTTAAGGTTGGACAAGTTATAGATGTAACATCTACCAGCATTGGTAAAGGATTTGCTGGCGGTATGAAAAGGTATGGCTTCGCAGGTCTAGAAGCATCTCACGGTGTATCTATCAGCCACAGATCCCTCGGTTCAACTGGTCAAAGACAAGACCCAGGAAAAACCTTTAAAGGCAAGAAAATGCATGGACATATGGGTGACAAGAGAGTTACAACCCAAAACCTCAGAATAGTTGACATTGACATGGAACTGTCAGTTATTGCAGTGAAAGGAGCTATACCTGGACATAAAGGACAAACTGTCTATATAACAGATGCAATAAAATTAGGCTACTTTGAGTAGTTTAATTGTTATCTGTCTAGCCCTTTTCCTTTTAGACCTAATTCTGATTCTGATCTCTTAAGATCAGCCACACTAGGTTTTCTCTTTATATCTTCCTTCACAATTTTGACTGCTTGATTTTTAAGAAGGTTTGTTCCTGATGGTTCTGAAAAAGACTTAGATCTTGACCTCTGATTTGCATGCTGCTTTTCTTCGCTACGAGCATCGTAAAAAATTTCCTCCTCGCTTTGCCCTTTCCCATCTACCTGCCCTTGCTTTTTTTCTTGGTCTTGCCCATTATTTTGCACAGATGCTTCTTGCCCTTTTTTCTCTTCTTGCCCTTGGTCTTTCAAGGAATCAAGATCCTTCTGTTTAAAAATCCCTGCAGTTACAGCAGCTTTTTGCATTTTTTCTAGATTTGATTCTTTGTCAATGTTTGGTATGTCAGCTGCTTTCTTCTTATCTGTGCTACTTGATTTAAGTGCTACAGCACCAATTGCAAATGCTCCTAACAGTACTAGCAATGCTGCTCCTCCAGTTAAAAATGTAATTATTAACGCAGCACCAATTGCTCCTATTCCAAGCTTCTTTTTTTGCGATGCACTCTTTTCAAATGCTTTCTGTTTTTCTTGGATTTTTGCCTTTAGTTTGTCAACATCTTGTGCATCTTTTGTTCTTTCTGCTTGTCTTTCCTTTGAATTATATTGCATTCCTTTAGAGCCAAACGACGATGCTATCCTTGGGGTGGCAACACCGGCACTAATAGCAAACACTGCTGCTGCTAGTGGCCCGACAAGTGGAGCAGCTAAAATACCAACAGCAACCATTACACCAATTACTAAGCCAGCTTTCGCTAAACCTTTTATACCTTTCTTTTTATCTTTAGTTATTTGCCTTAAGTTTTCAACTGTTCCACCCCCAAAAATTGTTCCTGCAACAGTCTCACCAGCTTTTTTTATTTGCTCACTATTATTTCGAATTTTATTACCTGCACTACTAAGTCCGTTTTTGATTTTATTCCATCTGCTTTTTTGCATATTTGTTTTATTTTTATTTTCTATCCGAAATCAATTGTAGCATGGACTTATTCTAACTACAATATAATTTTTCACTCTTTAATTGAAAATTTAACTGAACAAATATGCAATGTGTCAAAATGACTTCTATAGTAGGGATGGCCCTGAGGCGAAATTTGTATGTTATCTACTAGCTTCCTCCTCCTCCTCCACTGATACCTTGATGTTGACCTCCACTTTGTCCTAAATTTGTCGATTGACTGAGAGCATTTTGATCAACTGGAGCTTGCAAACCTTTTCCTGCCTGTTCTGCTTGCTGTTGAACCTCTTTGAGTATGTCAAGATCCTTTTGTTTGATGAGGCCAGCATCCTTTTTTTGTTCTGGAGTTGACTTTTCATTTATCCCCTCTAACGCCTTTGCCTTACTACTGTCTTTACTACTTGAGTTAAGTGATGCGGCACCTATTGCTAGTCCTATAAATAGTAGTGGTAATGATGCTCCTCCAGTTAATATAGTAATAAGTACAGTAGCACCAATTGCTCCTATTCCAATATTCTTTTTCTGTGATGCACTCTTTTCAAGCTCTTCTTTCCTTTGTTTTATTTTTTCAATATCACTTGCAGCCTTTACCCTTTGCTCTTGTCTTGTCTCTGAATCATATTGCATTCCTTTAGAGCCAAACGACGATGCTATCCTTGGGGTGGCAACACCGGCACTAATAGCAAACACTGCTGCTATAAGAGGGCCGACGAATGGTGCGGCTATAATACCAACTACAATCATAATTGTAAGGACTGTTGCTGCCTTTGCCAAGCCTTTGAAACCTCTTTTTTTATCAGAGTCTTCACCAGTTAAATTTTCTATATCTTCAACAGTTCCTTTACCAAAGACTGCTTTTGCTCCTCCTTTTACTGTTTTTTTAGCAGCATCTTTTACTTTTTCCCTATCTGGCATTGCTTCAGCTACTGCTTGAACTGCTTTTGTAGCTGTTTCTTTAATTTTTTTCATTTTTAAGATTTTTTGTTGTTGTATACAATTTTACTATAGTAGTGTTTTTATTACAACAAAATTTTGTCTCTTATGTGAACTTAGGAATTGCTAAGTAGGTATACTAAACTATGAGAAGAATCCTAGCCAAAAAAAATATGTTATATTTCAAGAAAAATGCAAAAAATCTTATCTGAATATTTACATGAAAGCCCTGCAGTCCGTGGTAACCTATATCGTTTGTTAAATCACGGAAAGCTATCTGGCACTGGCAAAGCAATTATACTACCTGTAGATCAAGGGTTTGAACATGGACCAGATGCTAGCTTTATGAAAAATAGTGAAGCTTATGATCCACTCTATCACTTACAATTAGCAGTTGATGCTGGAGTCAATGGCTATGCTGCTCCTCTCGGTATGTTGGAAGTTGCTGCCTGTCATGCCCCAGGCCTTATACCTATGATACTTAAGTTAAATAGTAGCAATAGTCTTAAATCAAAGGAAAATGAGCCATGTCAGGCAATCACAGCTTCTGTAGAAGATGCAATTAGACTAGGTGCCATTGGAGTTGGATTTACAATATATCCAGGATCAGATCACTGCGACTCAATGCTTCAAGAGGTCCAGGACATATTTCAAGTAGCAAAAAGCTTAGGGCTAATTTGTATAATATGGTCTTATCCTAGGGGAGCAGCTATAAAAAATGATACCTCTCTAGATGTAGTAGCATATGGTGCACATATTGGCGCAATAACTGGTGCCCACATAATTAAAGTAAAAATACCAACTAACAATGGGGATAAATATAGTTATAGTGGAATTGACACAGTGGCCAAGAGAGTAGAACATATAAGAAAATGTGCATTTAATGGTAGGAGAATTGTTCTATTCTCAGGAGGCACAGCGAAAGATGAGAGTGTGCTGCTGAGTGAAGTTGAGGGAATCAGAGATGGCGGTGGTAATGGATCAATTGTAGGTAGAAACCTATTTCAAAGACCAAGGAAGGAAGCAATTGAACTCGTAAGCAAAATGGTACAAATATATAAAGATAATAATGACAAATAGCTCTCTAAGTGATACTGTGACTCAGTAAATTAATTAAAAACAATGCAAAAGATAATTTTAGCAATAATTTCACTGTTACTAGTAAATGATATAGCCGCTGCAACTGATTTGACTATGAGTCTAAGTGATAGTTCTACAGATATATCTGGAGGTTTTAGCTCAAAGATCATACAGATGATAGTGATTATGACAATTTTGAGTGTTGCTCCCTCAATAGTTATAATGTTTTCATCATTTGTTAAAATATCTGTTGTGCTATCAATCCTTAGAAATGGCCTAGGACTACAGCAGACACCTCCCAATTCAGTCTTGGCTAGTCTCGCTCTATTTTTAACATTCTTTGTAATGGAAGGCACTATAAAAGAGATATATGATGAGGCAGTTGAGCCACTGATTGAGGAAAGGATCTCAAATGAAACCGCCTGGGATAATTTACAAAGGCCAGTTAAAGCATTTATGTTGCAAAATACAGCTGATAAGGAGCTTGCATTGTTTAGAGGCATGGGAAAAATTAATGACGACATCTCTAGAGACGAGACACCATTACATGTCCTAACACCTGCATTCCTAATTAGTGAGCTGAGAAAGGCATTTGAAATAGGCTTCCTCATATTCTTACCATTTTTAATAATTGATCTAGTTGTGTCATCTGTATTGATGGCAATGGGTATGATGATGCTGCCTCCAGTTACTATCTCACTCCCATTCAAATTAATATTTTTTGTATTGGTTGACGGATGGTATATGATATGTGGGAGTTTAGTGAAAAGCTATGGCTTGTGAGTCATTTCAATTGCCAAATACAGCTTGTAC
>Ga0078894_10003196_pt1 | contig 12432 bp, 8 predicted proteins | sample LauGreSu1BDMLBSD_2_FD_67506 | JGI IMG/M metagenome (GOLD analysis project Ga0078894, IMG submission 67506) | Freshwater lake microbial communities from Lake Michigan, USA - Su13.BD.MLB.SD (version 4) (version 4) | ecosystem: Environmental > Aquatic > Freshwater > Lake | place: Lake Michigan, USA...
GTTCTGCCTGTACCATCTGAAATCCGCCGTCACCAACAACTGCGATCACCGTTGAGTCAGGGCGGCCGAACTGCGCTCCAATTGCCGCAGGTAGACCGAACCCCATAGTGCCTGCGCCGCCAGAGGAGAGCCAGTTGCGGGCCCCATCAGTGAGCATAAATTGAGCGGCCCACATCTGGTGCTGACCAACATCGGTAGTTACAACTGAGTCACGAGGAGCGAGCTCATCGATTGCCGACAGCACCTGCGCTGCTCGCAGGTGGTGTTCGCCGCCAGCGACGACACCTTCACTGTGATCGGCCAACAAAGGGTTGATCTGCCGATATTCATTAAGCTCTCGCAGCCACTCGCCCGTATCCAAGGCGCCAACCTGCCGCAATATTTCATCAACTGCTAAACGGGCATCCGCCACCACGGCAGCGTCGGTTCTGACGCTACGCCCGATTTCAGTTGGATCGATATCGATATGAAGGATTTTGGCGTGAGGACAGAATTCTTTCGGACAGCCATTGATACGGTCATCAAATCGCGAACCAATTGATAGGATCAGGTCGCAGCGAGTGGTTGCATAGTTTGCGTATGCTGTACCGTGCATGCCAAGCATGCCTAGGGATAAAGGGTGACTTTCTGGGAATCCCCCTTTGCCGAGAAGGGTGTTGGTCACCGGGCTCCTTAGCTTTTCTGCCAGTAGCCTCACGACTCTCTCGGCGCCAGAGATCACTGAACCATGCCCAACAAGAAGCAAAGGGCGACTGCTCTTCATGATGAGATCAGCCAACTGTTTGCAGTCAGCGAGCTGCTCGCTATTCAAGGATGGTGCTTTTTCAGGCGTTAGGTTTAGGTCTACTTCGGATGGAGCGAGGTAGTTGGTTTTTTTAGCCGAGATATCCTTTGGAATATCAATAAGCACCGGGCCAGGGCGCCCCTGGGCTGCTAAATCGTGAGCAAAACGCACGGTCGGCGCAATTTGGTCGACATCAAGAACTAAATGATTATGCTTTACTAGTGGCAGCGTTACTCCAAAAACATCAGCCTCTTGAAACGCGTCCTTGCCGAGATTAGTGCTGTTGGTCTGGCCCGAGATTATTAAAAGCGGCACGCTATCCATTTTGGCAGTAAGGAGTCCTGTGACCGTGTTGAGAGCCCCAGGCCCGCTAGTCACTAGAACCACGCCGACGCGACCAGTAGCCCGTGCATAACCGTCGGCCATGTGGGTAGCGCCTTGTTCATGACGTACAAGCACAACCTCAATGGATGAGTCGTACAAGGCGTCGAATATATTAATGGCAGCGCCGCCAGGGTAGCCAAAGATGTGCGTTACTCCTAGGCGCTCTAGTTCGCGCACCAAAATCTGGGCGCCGCTTAATTCCTCCCCGCCTTTGGTGTAGGATTTCGCGTCAGTCGCAGCTCTGGTGCCCGATGTAGTTAAAGGTGTTAACATGGCAATGGACTCACCGCTTGTACCCATTCACTGTTAGTCACGACGCTACCTCGCTGGATCCCAGTCAAAGATCTGCGCAGTCTTAAACTGATGGACTCATCGCCAGATAACTCAGGCAATTCGTAGAGGGAGCCGTCGCGCTCGGCAAGAGCGTGAACTGGGGAAATAACCGCCGCTGTGCCGCAGGCAAAGAGTTCAGAGCACTGACCCTCTCGGATGGCGGTAACCAGCTTTTCGACATGAATTGGCACCTCGTGAACTTGCATTCCCATGCCGCGCGCGAGTTGGATCACTGAGTCGCGGGTAACGCCGCCAAGAATTGAGTCGCTGAGCGGCGGCGTCCAGAGTTCGCCATTAATGATCGCGAAGAAGTTCATCCCTGAAAACTCTTCTACGTACTGCTTTTCTACAGCATCTAGCCAAAGTGTCTGCTGGCACTTGAGGCTAGTTGCTTTGATATCAGCGCGAATGCTCGAGCCGTAATTACCAGCGACTTTATAAGCGCCTGTGCCTCCAGGGGCAGCGCGACAATCCTCCCGTTCTATGAGCGCAGTCACTTTGCCACTGGCAAAATAGGCGCCAGATGGACTGGCAATGACTAGGAACTTGTAGGTTGATGCGGGCTTAAGGCTGAGCCCTACATCGGTAGCAAGCATGAGTGGGCGCAGGTAGAGCGATTCACCGTCTCCCTTTGGAACAATGCTTCTAAGGTGGTAACTTAGACTTGTCACTGCCTCTAAAAAAAGTTCCTCGGGCAGCTCGGGCATAGCCATGCGTCGTGCCGAACCGTTAAAGCGCCGTGCATTTAATTCCGGACGAAATAGAGCCACTCTTCCGTCCTCAAGACGGAAGGTTTTCATCCCTTCAAAAATTAGCTGCCCGTAGTGAAGAGACTTACATGCCGGATCGAGCGTGAGGGGTTCGTAGCGGACTATGCTGAGCTTCGACCATTTCCCCTCCGCGAAATCCACTGTAGCCATAAGGGGCGCCATGACCTGTCCAAAGCCCAGCGTTGACGGAAGTTCAAAGTTTGCCACTAACTGGGAAAGGTGCGCTGGAAGCTCAGACAAAAGTGGGGGCGTTGATGTGCTGGTCATTGCGGTCCTAGATATTAATTTAAAATCAAAAACCCCGAGTCCTCTGTGGGATCCGGGGTTTGGTGAGCATTTGCTAATGCGCTCTTAAATCCGGTCCCTGTGTAGGATGGAGCTAATAATCGCAATAATAATAATTTGGAAGTTTGGCACGGCTAGTAACCTTGGCATTTGCATAACCATTTGCAAGCGCCGGCAAAATAACACTTTAAAAAATAATCGCAAACAAAAAATCTCAATTTCAGCTGAATAAAAAGGCGAGCACCTTCACAGCAGTAGTTTGTAAGCGGGATTATCGGTTTCGCGTTTAAAGGGATATCCGCTACCAGTCAGATACTGCTCGAATAGTTCCCGCTCTTTTTTAAGGAGTTCGAACGCAATGAGGACGCGGCCGTAGTCTGCTCCGTGCGACCGGTAATGAAATAGCGAAATATTCCATCCGCCGCTGATGGTACTTAGAAAATTGGCTAGCGCCCCTGGGCGCTCGGGGAACACAAAGCTGTAGAGCTCTTCGGTACTTACGTGCTGGGCCCGACCTCCAACCATGTGACGCACATGTTCCTTAGCCAGATCGTTATTTGTCAGGTCGGTAAAGAAATATCCTTTATCACGCAACTTAGCTGTAAAGTCCACGTTGTCGCTTGGTTTCTCAACGGCGATACCAAGCAGGATAAAGGCATCATCTGGCCCACTTTTGCGGTAATTGAACTCGGTTATACTGCGTCCGCCTAGGATATCGGAGCAAAGCGCCTTGAGGCTGCCCGGGCGCTCGGCAAGACGCACGGCGTACAAACATTCTAGCCCCGCACCGGTCATGGCGCGCTCGGCTACGAATTGCAGTCTCTGGAAGTTCATGTTGGCGCCCGAGTTGATAGTTACGACTTTGAGGGGGCTCCCTTCCCGATTGAGTAGATGCTTCTTGGCGCCTGCCCATGACAACGCTCCCGCTGGTTCAAGCAGCGTGCGCGTTTCCCGGTAAATATCATGAATCGCCGAGCAAATTTCGTCTGTAGTGACCCTGACGTAGCCATCCACTAAAGGTTGGCTGAGGCCAAATGTGTTAGCGCCCACTTGTTTGACGGCGACACCATCGGCGAAAATCCCAACGTCCTGTAAGACGATGCGCTCACCTGCCTCGACAGATCGAGCCATCGCATCGCTGTCGCTAGGTTCGACCCCGTAGATCTTTACGTCCGGGCAGAGCTCCTTGACATAGGTAGCGATACCAGCAAGGAGGCCGCCTCCACCGACCGGGACAAATATAGCGTCAACTTCCGGTAAATCCTCGAGAATTTCTTTCCCAATAGTGCCCTGTCCAGCGATTACCAGGGGGTCGTCGAAAGGATGAATCATGGTGGCGCCGGTAGTTTCTACAAGCTCCAGCGAACGCTCGTAGGCCTGCGAGTAGTGATCACCTGCAAGGATAACCTTGGCACCAAACCTGGCTACCGCCTGCTTCTTTATGTCGGGGGTCGTGGTAGGCATAACGACCCAAGCTGGTATTCCTAACCTTTGGGCGGAAAGAGCCACTCCCTGGCCGTGATTACCTGCCGAGGCGCAGATGACTCCCCGTGCACGATCGGTCTCGGCCAATGCCGCGATACGGTTGTAAGCCCCGCGAATCTTGAAGGAAAAAATGGGCTGCAGGTCTTCCCTCTTGAGGTACACCCGGTGGCCAATCTCGTGCGAAATGGTGGGTGCGAGCTCGAGCGGAGTCCGCTTTGCTACCTCGTAAACCCGTGCTTTTAGAATTTCTTTCAACAAAGTATTAGTTACCTAATCCTGCTAACGATCCCCTTTTAGGGCATTTAGCAGGAATCACCAACAACTAAGTGGATGACCTCTAGGCGGCCTTGTGAAGCCAAACAACAAGTTGGTCGTCATGGCGTGGTAGGTCGTCAAGCGCAGCCTCACCGCTTGCGGCGAAAGTCTGTTGAAGCTTGACGATATCGCGTTTGCGCGTCCGTACACCTCGGTCGAATATACCGTCAGTACCAAGCATCAATCCGGCAATTTCCGTCACATCGATTTCGAGTCTTACGGGTTCAATATTGAGCTCTTCTTTGAGCCCAAGTGGAGTGCCACGGCCCACCACGGTTTCTACAGCATCGACTCCGCTTGTACCCTTTTTAATAGCAAACGCGGGGACGTGTCCCGCCGAGTAATAAGTCAAGAACTTCGGTTCAATTACCAAAAGGCCAAGAGTCATCGTATGGTCACGGCGGTGACCGAGTTGAAAAAAGACCTTGTTTACCGAAGTCAACCATGGAATTGGTGATAAACTCTGCTGATCCTGAATGGTTGCCCACATCGTCTTCAGTGCTTGTATAACTAATGCGGCTTGGATGCCTTTGCCCGTAGCATCGGCAACTACTATGACTATCGTGCCGTCAGCGAACGTCTTGTATGCCCCCCAGTCACCACCCAATGCTGAGAATCGTCGCTGAAAGAGTGAAAGGGTCAGGTCGTGTGCTAGTGGCTTTTCACCGCTTTCACGGTCATTCTCAGTTTTAGCCTCTGCGGCTTTTATGTCCATTTGCAGGGATTTTTGTTTAGAAGTTTCGTCGTCAATGAGAATCTGCCTCGCCCGATACTCTAAAATCGCTTCCGAGTGGAGTCTGTGCATCCAGGAATAGTAAAGACCCACGGCGAGGCCAGAGACTAAGACCAACTCAGCTATAAGGTCAGGGACTTTGAGCTCAGGGTTACTACTAAAAGCAAAGGCGGCAGCTGCGACCTGAATCCCAGCCCAGGGCAAAATTAGGGCTGATCTATAGGGGAATATGCGGATATTGAAGATCAAAGAGACAATGTAGGTTTGAGTCACAACAATGGTCGACTCTGGATCAAATGGAAGTTGGAACGTTTGGTATAGGACAGTGTTTGATCCCACAAATATGAAAACCGAAGCGACCGAGATTAGAGCCTGGATATTTGGTACTGTTAGGCTCCTAATAGATGTCATGGCCCAGCTGATAATCGATAGAGTGATGAGGACCGAAAGTTCAATCCAAATTTTTCTCAATTCCGCAGTGCTAAACATTAAACCTACGAAAATAGGTATCATCCACCGGCAGAACTTTGCTACGGCAATCATATTGTTCATTTGATTGCGTATCAGCCATTCGTCTGTGAATACCCGCTCTTCATGAGTTAGATCTGCTTGACGAAAAAAGATCCAATTAGCTAGCTTCTGCATAGGACACCCATACCACTAATCGATCTGCCGTGCGTTCGGTAACACTGATATTAGGCTCAAAAATATTTTTTTGCCCTGCAACTACTTTGGCTCTTATCCCCTTTAAGGTTTGTTCAGTCGATGCTAGATCGTCTGAGAATACGTTCTTTGTGGTTACGATGATGGATTTATCATTGGAGCTTTTTAGTGCGAACTCTCGCTTGGTCACGCCCTTGGTGATTACGCCTATGTTTTTGTTCATGTCCTGAGTGAGGTAGGAAGTTTCTAGTGCGCCGTCCCGATCTTCAATAAGCCACAAATAGGATGAATGTGTGGCATAGAGGCATGCACAATTCTTTTCTAATACCACTAGCGATAAAGAGATAGCGCTCTCGACATCTTCGCTGACTGCACCGAGTGCCCTACTTGCTGTGCCAAGCCAGGCCTCCGGCGCAAAGTTCGAAGCAGTAAGACTCAGTACCCAAAGTGCCTGCAGCGAGTGAATAAGTAGCCCTGCTTGCACTCCAAGAGTTGTGGCATCCACCAAAAAAAGAACGGTTTCCCCCTGGGGCAAGTGGCGCACAGCGCACCATGCAGTTGCCAGGCGTTCGGCACGATTGTGGTAAATATCGATCGTGAGACCCGGGATGTTTGAGTGCTCGAAACCGGAGGTAAAAGAACTTTGCAGCTCCTCAGCCTCTCTCAGTTGGCGTTCTACATCTCCCGACTTCTCGCGGTGTTCCTCGACAATCATGCGTCTCACAGTGAACTCAGTTAATGCCTGATTTCTGATACTCTGTACGACCGAATACCTAAACCACGTGGCGATGATGATGGTAAATGCCGACATCTGTTCAATACGCGATAAAACTATCGAGTGATCCGTGGAGATCGATGAAACTGCGATCAGGAATAGTGCCCCAGCCCACAGAAGCACCGAGCCGTTGGCGAAGGGGAAATGTGTGATTGTGAATACGGCTATCGCCGACTGCACGGCGACTAGAAACACCACAGAGTTAATATCTGCACCCTGCGCAAAAGCTAGGGCTATGGCAATGCCGTAACCCACAGCAGGAATAGTTGTCAGAGACAGGGTGATCCAGGGCGTCAGCGCTTTTAGCTTTTCGTGGCGATAAGCCCAATATAAAGCTATCGCCGACATCAGCATATGAGTGGGTATCTGCGCGTATCTCTGTGGAGCTGGACTAAGTATCGAGATCGCGATTGTCGAAATCGGTAAGATTACCGACAAGACCTTTGATGTGTAACGGCCTAGTAACCATAACTTTTCTCGTTCCCATCGCTGGATAAATGCAACCTCCTCCGCCGAAAGTCCCGCGTTAGAGACGATCAGATAGCGAAATATGGCGCCAAATGCTTCTACTAGGGTTTGCATCTTATCCTGTGCGTGAGGGGTATTCCTCAATACCCAGGATCGGCAAAAAGCCCTGTAACATTAGATTTTAAGGGGTTTTAAGTCAGGTCGGAAGAGGGGTGTGAGACACCAGTCTAGGGCAAGACTGGCGTCTTTTAAGCGAAAAAGTTCAAGAGTTATTATTTCGCAAAAAAATATCTATCGTTTTAAAGTAGGGGTTCAATCAACGGCCACATGTGATTTCCGATCGCTTCCTGGACAAATTTGTCAGGATGAATGCAGTCGGCAGCGATGTGATCTGCGCCATCGTCTCTGGTCGTGGGTGGCACAAACAGTGCCCTGCCTTTGAATTCAGGATAAGCATTGCGGTTGTCGTTCAACCTATCGGCTTCGTTTGTCAGGATTTCGTTCATCTCGCGAATCTTTTGGCGTGCGGCCGACAGATTCTCCTCTGGGGCGCCCGGATAAAGTCCGGTCTTATTGCCAAAGCGCACTATCTTGTAGAGCTGTGAACATGTGATCGGTCCAGCCGGTGAGTTTGGTATAGTTACGCGGTCGGGAGCCGTTAAAAGTGGCACTGGATCGGCAAGGCCGGTCAATACGATATTTGCCTCGGGAGCGAGGCGCGTAAGTTCAGAGTAAAATGAGCGCACACGCTCGGTGTACGATTCAAGAGACCATCCCTCCATGAAGTCCATTCCATTGAAGTTCACGATTACTAAGTTTGGTTTTTTGATGAACGGATGCCGTGCTAAAAATTTCTTGAAAGTTGCGAGATATAAATGTCCAAAATGATAGGCGCCAGCCATTCGGGCGCCGTTATAAACGAGCGGCTTCTTGCCGCGAGATTCTTTGATTAGTACTGGCAACGAGTAATCCTGACTGCCAAAATATGGTGACAAATTGAGTCGAGCCATATTGCCGAAAAATGCAGTTAAAAGGCGGTGCTGCTCATCCTCCGTGCGCTCACGCTTCAGCTTCCCGAGAGTGGCATCGTAAGCAGTTGCAGCGGCTATGGATGCGAGGAAGTCTGCATAAAATCTGGGGCCTGGTTGGCCTAGCTTGGCATCGGCCATGGTTGCCATCGAGACGCTGTCACCGAAGACAGCAAGAAATATTCTGTCATCAGCAGCTTCGCCTGACACCGAGTCGTCAGGACCAACCGCGACATTTGGGCTATTCCCGTCGTCTGCTGTCGCTCGGGATGACACTGCCGATGTAAACAAAGATATATTTGAAATGATCAAGAGCTTACTAAATATGCGCATACGCTGCCTCCTTATACTCATCCGAGTACTGTTCATTTTATTCGACGGTATTTATCTTCGAGCTAACGCCAACCGATATGGCCATCGTCGCTGCGACTAGCCAACCCACCACAGGGAAGTCGGCCATGCCCTTAGGGCCGCTTAGTATCATCCCACCTGCGTAGGCGGCTCCACTCGCGGCAAGTTGCTGTACGGCTGCCACTAAGGTCATGAAACTGCCTCTTCTCCGAGCTGTAACACTCCGGCTGATTAGGTCCATCGAAGGTGTCATCCGCCCGATACCGACGGCAGCCATAAGGGTGTTAAGGCAGATGACCGTCAGCAGTGTCGCCGCCTCAAGGTGGGTAAACCAGGATACAAGGACCATACTCATAAGCGAGCAGCTCACAAATACGGTCTTTGCTCCAAAGCGATCGGATAAACGACCCATTAGTGGGGCTGCAACCATAGTCGCTAGCCCCTGAACTAGATAGATTTGCGGTAGACGCGCCTCGTCTATGCGAAGAATTTGGACGATAAACTGGCTGATGAAAGGAAACATCCCAAAAACGCTCATCATGGACACTATCAGCATCCATGCAACCCAGGTTGTTCTGCTTTTCATAAGACTCGTGAACTCGCTGCCGATAGAGTTACCTTCACCGAGCCCGATGTGACCATCGAGTTTGGGGATCCGCCAGGCCACGAGCCCGAGATTTAGAAGGCTGAAAATCGCTATAGCTACGAAAGTCGACTGCCAGCCGGCATAGTTGGCGATTGCAAGTCCGAGTGGTACACCGACCACGGATGAGACCGCAAAGGCAGCCATAATGAGACCGGTAGCTCGCCCGCGGTGATCAGGTGGCACAATATCGCCAACGATCGCCAAGATGATGGATTGGAGTAGTCCACCAAAGAACCCTGTGATTACTCTGGCCGCAAGCAAGAGTTCAAATTTAGCACTTACAGCGCACATAAATGTACCGAGCACTAACCCGCTGTAGATCAGCACTAACACTTTCTTTCTGTCAAATCTGTCCATGACGAACGCAGCCAGTAGACAGCTAATTGCTGCGCTAAGCGTGTAGACCGAGACCAGCCAGGAAAAGCTCTGAGTGCTAATGTTTAGCTCTCTTGTTAACAGTGGCCCAAGAGGCATGAGAATCACAAAATCAAGAATGTGTGAGAGTTGGACGCCAGCTAGTAAAAGCACAGGTACGAGGTAATTAGGACGAGCCAACCTTCACCTCCCCATTGAGTTAGTTGTCGAGGTTACTTTTGATTCGCTCGAGGTCTCTTGACTGACGACAAATGCGGTTCCGCCTTCTACTTCTACTATCCGGTCTACTAGCGTTAGTACTGCTTTTGGTCCGCCAGCTTCTTTAATGGCCTGCGCCATAGAGGCAACTTTGGCCGCGATGGCTTGGGAGTTATGCACGTGTGCGACCGCCTCTGCGAGTAGACTGGTGGTTAGCGTTGGTCGCTCAAGTTTTAGTCCAAGACCCATTTCAGTAACGTTCCGGGCAGTGATCATTTGCTCTTCGATCTGAGGGATCACCACCAATGGCACCTCATAGGTCAAAGCTTCCATCGTTGAATTCATACCGCCATGAGAAATGAAAAGATCAGCGTGCTGCAGCAGAGCGACTTGAGGTATGTGGGGGAATACGGCGATATTAGGAGGCAGAGGGCCCAGGTCGGCTGCCTTAAGGTGCCTCCCTATGCTCATGACGACCCTCCAGTCAGTTCCACCAAAAGCCTCTATGACACTTCGGTAAAACTCTGGCCATTCATGGAACAAAGACCCAAGTGATACGACTAGAACTGGACCATCACCTGCGGGTATGAGTGAGTTAGCGTCACTTGCAGGGGTTGGTAAAAAGCAGGGACCAACAAAATGAAAGCGTTCATCAAAGGTGTCGCCAAATGGCTGGAGAGCTCGCGGTAGAAACACCAAATTGTGAGTGGCAATATCACGCATGGATATGGCTAAATTTAAGCTGCGCAGTCCCCATGTCTTGCACTTTTCGTCGACCGTGTGCTGGGCTGCCGTTAGGGCTTCTAAGGTCATCGGTTCGCGTTTGGCGAAAGATGCAGCCATCAGATCGTAGTGCTCGTTTGACGCATAGGTAGTGAAAAACTTAATTTGAGGGATATTGAGATTCTCGGCGATGATCCTTGCAGCCAGTGAGACGAAGTCGACAATCATCAGATCAGGCCTGAGCTCTGCCATCGCTTGATAAAGAGAATCGAAGGTCGCGTTAAACTCATCAAGTCCACGTTTTAAAGGAGCCAACTCCTTCGGAGCTGCCTTGCCGCTCGTATCCGCGACCGCCTGCATTTGAGCTGTTTCGGCTATGGCTTTGCCGATCGTGGTCGGGTAGGGGTGAAAGACTCCCCCGGTAGGCAGTACCGTTTGCCTGAATTCTTCTGCAGAGTAGAAGTGAACCTTATGACCGGCACGAGTGAGTTCGGCTACAAGTCCCAGAGTGGGATTCACGTGACCGTGCATGTCGATATTGATTAGGGCAATTGTAGCCATGTACAGGGCCTTTCCCAGTGCAAGTGGAAGTGCAATTAGGGGGGGCATTGCTCAATAAGCCTAGCATCTATGGGACGGTCTAGCCTTGATCATTTGTTTATAAAGTAATGAATTAGTCGTTTAACGCAGCAACGGCTGATGGACTTAGTCCACCAGCCGCTCAGTCTCACCTAAGTCGAACCAGGGTCAGTAAGGAACTCGGCACGAGCCGTTAGGCCCTCCTAGCTCTGGCTGATAACCCCAACCACCGCCGTTGTTGCTACCGTTGGTGCAGTAGGGGTAGCACTGGTGGGTGTAAGGATCGCACCAATACCCCGGATTCGGCCCTGGGTTTGGATACGGTGCCGGAGCCGGATAAGGTGGCGGATACGGTCTCGGATAAGGAGCCGGAATTGGCACCGGAACTGGCACTGGAACCGGAATCGGTCCAGGTCCCGGCCAAGGGCGTGGTCCTGGTCCAGGGTAAGGTCCTGGGCCTGGTCCTGGGTAAGGTCCCGGTCGCGGTCCAGGGCCTGGGTAGGGGCCTGGTCGTGGGCCAGGGCCGGGTCCAGGTCTTGGTCCGGGTCCAGGTCGAGGGCCGCCAGGATGGAATCCACGTCCGGGGTTGCCACCGCCATGAAACTCGAAGGTCTGGTCCTCAGGATAGGTGCCCTCTTGCCATTGGCAAACGTTCTGGTCGTCATCGTAGACGCAAGCGTCTTGAGCTTCGCATAATTCCTGCTCCTCGATGAGGTCGCAGGCCTGTACATCTCCGGTTTGGGGTTCTTCTTCACTAATCACCGGTTCGTCGTCATTTGCGGCTGCAACTGGACTTGCAAGCGACATCATCGCTAGCCACCAGGGCGCGACGACTAAGGTCAGCGTCCTCCTCATGCCCACTCTCCTGATAAAAAATGTTTATTGATAGTCGCACTCACTGGGTAGTCGCCCCTCTTCAGCTATGGCACCATAGGCGACGAGGGGTTTCTTGGGACCATCATTGAGCGAAATCAAATAAAAAACAAGTTCCGTCATTTTGACGCAAACTATTGAAATAACCAAATTAAATGAGGTCTTGACGAAAATGGTTAAGGCGTTCCTCGTGTGCCTCCTCCGGCTTTCGTCAGTTTTACTTGGGGCGGTAAGCTCCGGCGATGCCTTTGCGGCTGTCTACGAGATCAAATTAGCTGCTCGCATGGTTGCCGTCGGCTCGAAATATGGCAGTTACGCTATCGACGAGGGTTATTATCCAGCGTTTCATCCCGTGGTGATAAACGATGACGGCGACTTGGCGCAGCCCATGCTGACTGGCCCTAATGGCAAAGCGGCACTTTGGGTACGTAGGCATGACTGGTTATCAGGTCGCATCGTCTTCGAAGTTACCAGCACTAATCAGCAGATAACTGAGGTTACCAAAGATGGTGATAACGGTGTCCTATTTACAGTTTCTGAAGAGGCAACGGCGCTAGGAATCTATCGATATAGTTATGATTCGAGCCAGGTTAATTTGGTGACGACCGGGCCATTGGGAGTTGCTGCTTATCGTAGCCTTAGCGTTATGGCTGGCGGGGGTTTT
>Ga0078894_10003199_pt1 | contig 12430 bp, 8 predicted proteins | sample LauGreSu1BDMLBSD_2_FD_67506 | JGI IMG/M metagenome (GOLD analysis project Ga0078894, IMG submission 67506) | Freshwater lake microbial communities from Lake Michigan, USA - Su13.BD.MLB.SD (version 4) (version 4) | ecosystem: Environmental > Aquatic > Freshwater > Lake | place: Lake Michigan, USA...
AATATGGAAATAATAAAAAAAAACCAGATATATTCAAGTGTTATCGATAATTCTTCTTACTACGACATGCAACATGATATTAAAAAAACAAGCATCGTTTCAAAAAAAATGAAAGATGTATATGAAAAACTGGCAGAAATTCGCCAAAATATGGAGGAATATTCCAATACAGGAAATAAAAAAATATTAGAAGCAGTTGCTCAAAAACAAAAACATATTTACGATATGATGAATGTTATCCGGTCTATTAAATATCCTGTGCACGAGATCGTAAAAGAAACTGTATATAATTTGATTGATGATGAAGGCAATTTCATTGACGAATCCAAAGCGCCCAAAATGGATTTGAATGTTTTGAAACAGTATCCTTATAATTTTGACGATCGTTTTAATCGATATATGGAAGATTTGGTTGTTGAAAACTATGTTACAAATGAATATATAGATTCTAACTCGTCATTGTCATCGATGGGTAAATATTTTGACGCATCAATATCGTCATCGGAACGTGCATCAACACCGTCATCGATGGGTAAATATTTTGACGCATCAACATCGTCATCGGAACCTTAACGTGCATTGGCACCAGCATCATCGTCATCATATGATTAAAAAAATAAAAAAAATAAAATGTCGAACTTTTTATTTTTTTGCTATTTGTAAATTTCACCACTCTTACTATATACCAATGATTTTTCCTTTATTTACAACATTATTATTTATTGGCTTAGCATATGCCTCAAACACAAACGACACCCAGTGCTATACGGTTGTCCCCAAACCCTTTTCTCAATCTACTGTACGAATTATGCAATACAATGTCGAGTGGTTTTTCCTGAAAACATACAATGGTTGCCCCGGTTCCAGTTGTAGTTGGCCAAATTTATCGGCAGCAACATCTCATATGAACTCTTTAGCAAAGGTGATTGGTGATTTGAATCCCGATATTCTGAATTTGTGCGAAGTGGAGGGCTGTTATGAGCTCTCTCAACTCAATGGATTATTGAACAATCAATATACGCCCTATTTAATTTATGGAACGGATACAGCCACTGGACAAAACGTGGGGCTTCTTAGCAAAATGACCCCGACCACGGACCTGCAGAGAACTGGCGCAACCCATAGTTATCCGGTCGCAGGTTCGCAATGCGGATATACTGGTTCGCCCGGTTCTTCCGGAGTTTCCAAGAATTATTACACTACGTATAAATTTGGCGAAATGACTGTGCATTTGATTGGAACCCATTTATTAGCATATCCCACCGATGTTTCCAGATGCGCTTCGCGAGAAGCACAAGCATCCGTATTACAAGAACTGATTGTATCATTAATTGGGTCATCATCCTCGGATGGTCTTATTTTGATGGGAGATATGAACGACTATGACGCGGAGGTCCAAGATTTGAACAACGACAAACCGTTGTCCATGGTTTTGAATATTCTGAAAGGATTGTCCGGAACCTATGCGGGTCAATATGAACTGAAATCGGTGGCTTCATTGGTGAGCCAAGACCAAAGATACACAGACTGGTGGGACAAAAACAGTGATTGCACAGCTTCTCTCGGGGAAATGACTATGATTGACCACTTTTTAGTGACACCCAATTTAGTAGATAAGATTACCAAAGTGAGTTTCCCGCATCCCTATACAGAGACGTGTGGAACCACAAATTCGGATCATTACCCAATTGTTGTGGATTTTCAGTTTTAATTATTTTATGTAATCTCAATATATAAAATAAAAAATGCGAGGTACAAAAAAGTTTCAAAAAAACAAACAACAGCGTTTAAAAAAATCTTTACGTAAAAAGGGAGGATTGAAAATTAATCGTGAAGATATTAGTTTTAAACGATTCGGTGAATACGAAAAAATTAGACAAATACCAAAGAAGGATTTAGAAAAAAGATCACTTTTTAGGAAAATTGCAAATACGGCTGGTATAATGACTGTTGGACAGAAATATGAAATGCAAAAAAAAGAAGAAAGACAGTGGTATATGGACAGGGATGTTAATAATTATAAACATAAGAAGGCTTTCTTTATAAAGGAAATAAATAAAAGAGATTCTCCTCCCTTCCGTGAAAAAAAAACTGGGTATATATCTATTTATGAATTATACATTATAATTGAATTTAATATACCGGGTATACCCTATTATTATGATCAAGACGCTATAGAAAAAAAGTTGAAACCATTTATTAAAAATGAAGATATGATTAAATATGCTGGAAATGAAGATGAAATTTTTGAAATATTATTTGGCGATGGCTATTATTATATTCCTGATAACCATCCCGTACGAAAGGGAAATGACTGGGAAAGAGAAGGAATTGAGGGATATAAAGATCTTAAGACTCTTTTTATAAAGGAAATAAATGTAATAGACTATCATAAAACTGGGTTTATATCTATTGATGAATTAAACTTTATAATTGAAAGTGTAATACAAAAAGGTGTTGATCCAATAAATATAGAAAAGTTGAAACCATTTATTAAAGATGAAGATATTATTGAATATGATGGAAATGAAGATGAAATTTTTGAAATATTATATGGCGATCTATATTATTATATTCCTGAGAACCATCCCGTACGAAAGGGAAAGTAATATAAAACACTTATTGAGGTTTTTTCTCTATTTTTATTTCGTAAAGACTAATATATTTTAATGTCATCAAAACAAAATATTTTTTATTACAGCAACTATTGCCAACATAGTCAGAAAGTCTTGCAATTCCTGGTTCGGGCAAATTTAACGAGCGAGCTGACTTTTGTCTGCATCGACAAGCGAGGCAGAGACCCCAATACAAACCAATTGTTTATTATTATGGAGAATGGCGACAAAATTTTGATGCCACCCAACATTCATAGTGTTCCCGCAGTTTTGATGATTGAACAGAATTATAAAGTCATTTATGGCGAAGAAATTGTCAAGCATTATGAACCAAACATTGTGAATGATAAAATGATGGCGACCAATTTCAATGGCGAACCGAGTGGTTTTACTTTAGGCGGACCAAGCACGGGTGTTCCTTTGAATGCCACATATAATGGCAGACAAACAATAAATACGCCCCCGATAGATGGCGGGAGCAACAAGATAAAAGATGGGGACACATCTATGACAAATAAGATGGAAGAGATGCGAAAGGCACAAGACAATCAATTGGGGATTGGCGGACCTTCCAAGAATCCGTTTTTGCAACCGATCAAGTAAAGGAAACCGACGGTTTCCTTTAAGGGAACTTGCCGTATTCAGAGAAGCAAAGCTTCTCTTACGCCTTATGAACCCATGCTAATAAGGGAAGGTTCAAAAAGGAGGGGTTATAGGGGAACTACGTTCCCCTAAGAGAAACCGTAGGTTTCTTTTATAAAAAATATAAAAACAACTAACCATATTATTTAATAACCAATGTCATCCGAAGATTATTCCTCCAAATTTGCAACCATGATTGTCCGTATCCCAGAGACAATGTATATTTTCGAAGTAACTAAAACTTGTGGATACAGCGAATTCGTGTTGGCTTATAAAGATTTCTCTATTGCTGAACTAATCAAAATCGTATCAATTCAGTTTCAGGACTCAACCATCGATTCTTTATTTTTTATGAATCCGGAAACACACGAACAACACACCCTCTTGAGTACCGATCTGGGTACCATTCGCGAAATGATAACCCAGTTTCAAAATGATGAAACCATGCAATATGCTACAAGACCTTTATACCCAAATATCAAAGAATTTGTGGTTTATCGCATTTATTTACCAGACAATAATTAAATTATTGAAATAAGAAACCCAATGAGCGAAACAGTAAATAGTGATAGTTGCCATAGAAACGCATTTTCATATTTAATTAATTCTTCGTCATCGTCGTCTTCATCCTCGTCTTCATCATCGTCTTCATCGTCGTCTTCGTCCTCATCGCAAGATGTTGGGTATCCATCTAACATTCCATTCTCGCACTTTTTGCACATAGGATTCAAGATTGATATTTTATTTAGTAACAAGCAGTTTCGATGGAATACATGTCCGCATTTGTATTTTACGGTATTTGAATCTTCTTTAAAACTTTCTGAACACTTGTCGCACATATTGATTTATTATACTATAAATCAATATTGTAAAAAATATATAAATATATTTACTAATAATAATATAATTATGTCGTCTGATAAATCATTTATTGTAAAAACATTCAATGACCATTTCTTCGAATTTTTCGAAGATGTTTTGAAAATTTTGCCAGATAATATGCACATCAAAACTGCACTAAGATCATTCAAAACCGTATCAGACTTGAACAAAAGCGTTTTAATAAAATGCTGGCATAAATTTGTTTATATGAAATACACTGATGTCATTAACACCGGCGATATCACATTCTTTTTTGAAAAGGATTATTCAACCGATGTTTCCCATTTGGCAAATTCAAATAGCATAATGGATATTATCAACTCGGTACGACAACCGGTGAAGGATGCGTGTGAGAATCCGACAAATAAACAACATGTTACCACTTATATACAAAATTTATCCAAACTATCGGTTGCATATCTCGATTAAAGGGAACTACGTTATTCAGCGAAGCTATAAACCGTCAGGTTTCACCTTTTCCGCCTTATGAACCCTCCTTTAACTTAAAAAATCATAAATATAAATGTAAATATTTATGATTAACCACTTGCATATTTAAAAGGGAGGGATCATAAGGGAACCGTAGGTTCCCTTAAAAGGGTATCATCACTTTCTCTCCATCCAACAGCTTCATAACTTCCTTTCGATTAATGAAAAACTTCTTGTCTTCCTTGTGTCTTGGCAAAAACACTTCATAGTGTAGTTTCTCCACAAAATACTTGTCATGTTTTTCGGGTATTTCTGCGACAGGAATTGTCTTCTTCACATGCACCTGCCAATAAAGTTTGTGAATGCGTTCCGCAAACAAGGTAAAATGCTCCAAAAACTTGTTGAAATGTTTTCGGTACTGAGGAAAATAACGCAGAAACTCGGAAACCTTCCCAATTTTTCGCAACATCAAATACTGGTAGTGCAAATTCGGATTATTCCCTCGAAGACTTTTTGCTTCCAAATACATCTTGTTGTAATAAGCGGTTCTAAACCCGGTTTCCTGATCCGTTATCATAACACCAATGTTGGTATATTCATTCAACGGATTGGAAAGCGCTTCCTCCAAATTAGGAATATGGTCTAACACATGATTTGTGGAATCTACAAACTGTTGTTCCAATGTTTTCCCGGGTGCCAAAACAAAATCACGCGAAAACTTGACCCCAATCTTTACAAAATCCTCGTAATTAGGATGCGATTTGGGATTTACATATGCATATGTGTTATCGTCACCTATTTTATAGGTATGCACAAGATACACAGCCGGATTAACAATCGGTAGCACAATATGATTGGAAGGATGTTGCATCACAAAAGAGTAGGAATACGACTTGTCAATCTGCAAATTATTTAGTGCAAAAACCTCCAAAAACATTTCACGAAATGTTTTCTGCTCAGGTTCTTCTAGGTCGCCTTCATATTTGTTTCGGAAAAAAAAGTATTTTCCACCAATACCTTTCTTGGTTGCAATTTCCCACTCCTCAAAATTTGGATCCCAAAACAAATTGATCATAGTGCCCTCAATTATTTCATTTGCAGATACCTTATTAGAAGAGACAAAGTTATCATTTGGCAACGACTTTGCTGGCGCCAATGCCAATAGTTTATGTCCAGACATAATTGCGCTTCGGTATATGCGATTCTTCAAATCCGCATTAGGAAGAAATTCATTCTCCAAATTATAAATGGAATAATGGTATTTAGTATGTTCGTTGCCATATTGTACGTGCTTTACTTTAACAAATTCACTAATCGATTCAGTTGTAAATTTTTGCATATTTGTTATAATAAATTGATTAAAAACGCTTTAAGTTTTTTGTATAAAACAAAAATAAGAATATAGTTTATTATACTATACAATGACTACGGAATCAATTGAAATATCAGATTTAAATTTTAAACTTGGGGATATTATTAAAATAGAATCTACAAAACCGGACTATGATTTGAAACACTTTTTTATCGAGTATATTGATGACCGTGAAATCAAGATTATTGATATTAATGATGGTAAAAAAGATTCACTGAATTTAGATGAGGATGGATGTTTAACAGACACAACAATTCACAAAATTTTTTTACTTTCTAGGAGTGAGGAAGAAGGGTATGCCAGACAAAATGGGTTATTGTCTGAAGTTTTTGTTAAAATTGTTTTTGAAAACGATGCAGAATATACTGGAAAAATTGTAAATTTAGAAGAAGATGCTGACATGATTGAAATACAAGAAGTTGGCAATGACGAATCTATTTTTATTGATTTTGAATACAAAGGTGTTCCTGCATTTATCAAATCAATCAAAATTGTTGATCAACCTACAATTCGGGATGTAATGGTAGATAAGGCAGAAAAACAAGAGAAAGAGAAACAAGAGACATCAGAGACATCAGAGACATCAGAGACATCAGAGACATCGGAGACATCGGAAAAAGCATCCATTGAATATTCGCCCGAGGGTGACATTATTGTAAATATTCCAGATAATGCCGAGGTGGATTCTGTATCATCAACCGACCAATTTATGGTTGGTGAACGTGTCGAGTTTTTCGCCGATGTCGAAGTTCGCGAGTCTGAACAACGTTATGGAATTGAAATCCAAACAACTGATTTGCTGGACGAATTGCTTTCAACCATCCCCGACAATGCACGAACTTTTTCCGTTATGGAACGCATTCACCGGACAATCAGCCGATTCAAGGAATTACGCGAGAAGTTCTCTACATTTGACAAGAATGGAAACATTACCGGATTCAACAACTTTAATTCAACTTATAAACCATTGGTTGAACACATGAACAATTTGGATACCAATTTGCGATGGATTATTCCGGTGGTGAAAGAGAAGGTCAAAGTTTATTCCGAAAAAGCAATAAGCGATGAAACCTTAGTAAAATCATATTTGAATGAAGATTTGCAAGATTACAAAAATAACATGGAGGTTTATAAAGGAAACAATAATTATTCGTCTTTTTACAACGGGATTAACGAAATTTTCACACCTTTTGAGAAATTTAAAGGAGACGTATTAAAATCGGACAACGTACAAACCGATTTGGAAACGATTGTTGATAATTTGGATAACTATTACACCCATGTATATAAAAAAGGTAATGATATTCAGGTAAAGAGATTCTTGATCCAAAGATACAATTTGGGAATGACCAAAATTGGCAACAAAGCTTTGCGATCTGGCAAATCGGTTTATATGAGAGAACCCATTACCAACAATGATTCAATTTCCATAAAATCAGTGATAATGTTGCCCAAACCGGCACTCGAGTTTTCCAGGGTGAATCTTCCTGGAACAAACATTCTGACGCGTACAAATTTAAGTCAAAACTGGATGCACCATTATAAAATGCTGACGGAAAAGACAAATTTTACAAAAATTGATATTAATAGGGACTATGGCGAAATTGATTATGAGGAAGAAAATTATTTCCTAGAAACTGGATTGTCATTTCATATTCCAAATTCGGAGTATCCGGACTACAAAACTGTATTGGACGCAATTATTCCGCGTTCTGCATCCATCATTCGTTTGTTAAAATCTCAGTACGTTGGTTACAATTTTTACGATATGCTCGCATTTTTCGAACCATTTCTGATGTATGCAGACAATATTACGTATGCAGGAAGTTCCAAGGGGAGCAAAAATGACACCCCGTATCAGGGTAAAGGCGGACCTTACCAAGAATTGAGAATCCGTGTTAAAGAAAACTTGGAAAAATACAATGCACGATTTGGAGATCAAAAGAAGAAATATCAATTATTGGAAAAACTCAAGTCCGCAAGTCAGAAGAAGAATGCCATGTTTGAACACATAAAAATGGAAATGCAAAATCAAATTGTAAAAGAATACGGAATAAAACATAAAAATGCAACAGCAACCGAGATTCTTAATAAATTAATTGAACTTGATAATGGAAACTTTTATACGAGTTTATGCTCTCTCATTATGTCCCATTTGTATTCACCCGACTTGGCCGAATTATTGGATTCATCCGAATATGGAAAAGACTCGTTTTCAAAATCAAAAAACTGTTCTTCGCACATGATTGTTAAAAAATACACGTCTCTCGCGTCGTTGCAAAAGGACAATGGCAAAGAAGAGGTTTATTTTGACAAAGAATTTGACACAACTCCTTACAGCATCTTAAAGAAGTACGAGGAGTCCCAGAAGAAAATGTCAAGTGAAAAATTCATCGAGTATTTTACAACAGTCTTGGAAAATGAACACAAAATCAAATCTGCAGAGACAGTTGCAAAAGATATTATTCGAGGAAAAAAACTGGTGGAAGAAGACAACTATGCAGTCCTTATTATCTATCCAGTTTTAAAATCTTCATTTTCTGATAACAGTCTATCCACGGAAGAAAAAGAAAGCATGGAGATAGAAGCAGATACAAAAAAACGAGTATCTTATTTTAAAAGAAAAGGCGACAATTGGGTACTAGATAAAGAAATGGAAAATTCGGAAATGTCAAATGAATTTTTTTGCAATTCGGAAAATAGTTGTTTTTATGACAAGAGCAATGAAATTTGTGATATGGCAGAAAATGCGGCCAAGCGAATGAAAAAAATTGCAAAAAAGAGTTTTTTTGAAACCGCAGTTAAGCTTACGTTGGACGAATTCAGAAAAGAATTGAACAAAATTTATGAATCGAAAGAACGTGAAATTAAAAAAATTCGCGCAATAAAAGAAGCAAAAGCCGAAGAATTCTCTTTGCGTGCCTATCACATCGGAAATAAAGTAAAAACTCTGGACATAGTAATATCGCCCCATACTGCATTAAGAGACCAAATTTTGGCACAAACCGATTTTGTACAAAAACAACAAAATATTATGCTTTTTGCAAAAGAATATTGCAGAAGCCCGATTGAGGACGAATCCATTTTTTGGATGTATTGCAAAGAAACGAACACAAAACTCTTGCCCGGTTTTTTGATTACTTTGGCATCTGCATTTCAAATTGGTTTATATGAAGACGTTTTGGAAAATATAATTGCCCAACGAGGAACTCTCAGCGATGATGGCGATGCAATCGTAGACAAACACAGTGGATATATAATTCGATATCTGGATTTTGTTGCTCAAGACGAGTTTGACGATAATGGATTTGTCATTAAAACCCACGATGTCGTGAAGAAAGACGATTCCGAAATGCTTGAAGAAGCAATCAATGCAGAGATTGAAGGAAATAAGCGAAAATCCAATAAATCGAAAAAACGCACATTTGAAGACCAAACCGACATATATATTTACAATGTTTCGAGTGCAATTTGCAAAGCTTTCGGAATTGATATTGATGAAATTGACGACCAGATTCTTTCCATCACATCAAGAATTGTCCAAAACAAGATGGATTCCAAAGAAGACTATGAGCGCAAAAATGAAGGAGCAAAGAAAAAAACAACTTATGAAAAGTACAAAAATAAAATGATTTTCACCATTACTGCAACTATCACATTCATTGTGATCCAAACTAGAATTCCATCTTTCCAACCCAAGAAAACATATCCGGGTTGCACCTACAGTTTGGCTGGATACCCGCTTGATATTACGTCGGATAATAAATCTGGTCTGAATTATTTGTGTTGCATCTTAGAGAAGATAAAATCTACCGCATCTGAACCCTGGAAAAGCGTCAGTAATATTAAGGCTGAAGTGTGGATGGCAGAATTACCCAAATACATAGATAAACTTTTGAAAGATGCGGTTATTTCAAAATTGTTGAATATGAAAAGAGAATTTTTAATTATGAATCCAGAGAATGAATTTATACCGGATGTGCATAGTGTAGAGAAATGGAAGCTGTTTCAACCCCCGCTCCTTCCTTCCAATATTGAGAAGAAGGTGTCCGGTGTTTCATCTCCATTTGCAAACGAAATCAAAGAATCGTTGAAAACTGGCCACAGAGATCAGCACCAACATATTGGAAACATGTACAAAAAAATTGTTGAACATACTTACTCTACCGTTGATGATATCAATAAAATCGTTTCACAAGTCGGAAAAGACGCATTATTAAAAGCTGGTAACATTGTATTTTTGGAGAATTCATGTTGTGAGGAATCCAAAGTAGATAAAACAATCACCTACTTTTCGGAAAAAGATGAAAATATTAAAAAGAGCATCGAGTTTGTCCAAAAGTATGGACAAATTTATGGCGAAATCAAATCTCTCTCTGTTCCGGCATTTGCACATTCGCATCTAAGAAAAACCGAATACGTTTCGTCGGATTCCAACAATTTCAGTGATGAAAATATTTATCGCGCTTACATTCATTATTGCAAACTGAAATCAAACTTACCAATTCCGGATGATTTGCGAGATATTTGTCCAGAGAAAATCGTCGGTCTAGATACAATGTCCTTGGAACAGTCGATCCAAGTATTGAACGACAATGGAAGAAATCAATCCAAAGAAACCTTGGCAAATTTAATGGGCAAAATATCCATGAGAAACCAAGTGGATATTGTCTTTTCGGATGAGGACGTGCCTACATTTAACGATTTGATAATTGATGATAATATTTTTGAGAATATTCGAACTGCAATCGAATCCAAAGAGACCCGGTCTCTCCATATATTCTTGAATAATTTGAACAAACGAATGCAAGAAGAAATTTTTAAGTATTTATACAAGTATGCGAACTTGAAAAAACAACAAATTAATAAAAATGAACAAAATCAACTGGGTTACACAGGTAGTGTTGTGGATTTTATTGATAATATAGCAGTTTGGTCTGAGCCCAACAAAATCCCAGCATTTATCAAAAACACGATTCACTATATTGTCCATGTAATTCCGTCTATTTTAGAAAATGGTGGCATGAAAAACATGGAACTCACAAAAAACCACTGGGACTTTGCACCCAGACATTATGAGAATCTTACAAAATTCGTTGGTGATTATTTCAAAGATATCCAGTCATATAGTAATGAAAATGTAACTTTTCTATTTCAAGATATTCGCAGAGACATTGAATTGGGGGATATTGGATTGTTAGTTTCCCAACTCGTTACAATTGCACCGGAATTTGACAAAGAAACAATGATGAAAATATACAAGTATTGTTATCTCTCTATCTTTTCCAAAATAATAAGCAAGAGCGATGAGACCGAACCCGATCTTATTCCGACGGAACAAACCACCGACGAAGGTATTGAGATAGAAATTGCAGATAACCGACAATTTTTATTTCAACAAGTTTCCAAACTACTTGTCACCATTTTAGATACCGATATGTTGAATAAACAAGCCACCAACTTTAATTACAGCGATTTGGCTAATAAATATCACAAAGAAGCACTTGCAGAGAAAAAGAAAATTACTGACCGATTGAAGGCAATGACAAAATCAGACCGTGATGTTGAAAATCTTTTGAAAAAATACAAAATGGGTGAATGGTTTACCGATGATAGTGTCTATAAATATGATAAGGCCAAATACGGAAAAGAGATTGGAGAGAATGAAGGCGAAATATATGACGATCCTCGTCCAACACCCATGTTTTTGGGAGCGGATGAAGGCGAGAATGAAGGGTTTGTTTTAGAAGAAGGCGATGATGAAAATATGTATGACAACATCTAAGGGAACTCGCCGTTCCCTTTGGGGAAACCGTAGATTTCCTTTATGTTTGTAATATATAAGAAATGTTTGAAAACAGATTGGTATCAGCAATTATTATTTTTTTGGTTATTTTCTCTGCGATTCATTGGTATAAACCATCACTTATCTATAACGAACATGGAGGATTCAGACAGTTTGGTATTGGATACAAACAGAAAACCGTCGTGCCAATATGGGTCGTTTCCATCATTTTAGCGGTATTTTGCTATCTGACCATATACTACGTAGGGAAACAGTAAATTATATTCCCCCTACAACCAAGTAAGTAAAAAAAGAAGAAAATTATTATTTACAAATGTGCAAATAATAATATAATTCCCATTATAATCTCATACTAAGGGAAGGGGTCGTAGGGGAAACCGTAGGTTTCCCTACAGGGCTTTACTGCAGACCGAATACATCAATCTATTGACGAAATAAGAAATGAAATAGGCAATTGAAGTTCCTAAAACAGAGATGTAAAAATACATTCCCTTGCTACCCTGCAATCCTCTGACAACACCACTAATAATGGCAATTGCTAAAAGGAAGAATGAGATGATAGAAAAAAAGTAAAAGTAGAGACAGTACTCTCCAGAGAGAGGCCCAAAGAGTGTGTTCATGAAATCCGACATTTTTATAATTATGACAGAGAAAATAATTACATAAAAGAATGTGTATTGGTAT
>Ga0078894_10003201_pt1 | contig 12425 bp, 6 predicted proteins | sample LauGreSu1BDMLBSD_2_FD_67506 | JGI IMG/M metagenome (GOLD analysis project Ga0078894, IMG submission 67506) | Freshwater lake microbial communities from Lake Michigan, USA - Su13.BD.MLB.SD (version 4) (version 4) | ecosystem: Environmental > Aquatic > Freshwater > Lake | place: Lake Michigan, USA...
TCTTGGTCAAGATATATGGGGTTGTGTAAGGTAAGGTAAGGTAGCGGGATGGAATGGTATGGGATGGTATGGGATGGTATGGGATAGCTTATGGTGGAAGAGGAGGCTTGCTATGAAATAGATTTATACTTGTATATATTCATAATTACGCATATTATTGTTTCAATTCTATCCATTCGATTCCTTTCCTCATTCATTATCACATAAACATATCTCATACTATTCATTATATTCATACTATCAAATGTCGTCGAACGACCATTATGAAGCGACTAGTGCTCAAACTGTTAATAATGCAATGCCTTGGGTAGAAAAATACCGACCATCATGTTTTGACGAAATTGTGCTTGAGCCGATGAATCGAACCATTTTATCCAACATCCTAAAAACAAACTATTTTCCAAATCTATTATTCTATGGTCCACCTGGAACGGGAAAAACAACAACCATAATTAACCTCGTAAATGCGTATCAGGCAAAGTTAAATATGCAAAACCGCGGATTAATGATACATTTAAACGCATCTGACGAACGTGGTATTGATATCATTCGGAACCAAATTAATAACTTTGTCAGTACCAAATCGATGTTTGGTAATGGAATTAAGTTTGTTATTTTGGATGAGGTGGATTATATGACCACAAACGCACAAATCGCACTTAGATATTTACTAACGAGTTACACAGATAATAACGTCAGGTTTTGCCTTATATGTAATTATGTATCCCGTATTGATGAATCCCTTCAAACCGAATTTGTTCGTATGCGTTTCAATCAATTGCCAGAAGCGGACATATTTGCATTTTTGTGTAAAATACGTGATAATGAACGACTTAAATTGTCCGATGAAAACCTCGTAGCAATTCAACGTCAATTTCATTCCGATATTCGAAGTATGATTAATTACATTCAGACAAATCAAGATGACCTACAGAATTTACATGTTATTACGAATGATATATGGGACAATCTAGTCATATTGTTTCAGAATTCTTCTTCTCATGAAAACGATATCACAAAGTATTTTCGAGATATTAGTTCAAGGTATTCAATTGACCCAAGAGCTATCATTAAACAATTTTTGTATTATATTGTGCGTCATCGTACAGACGAATTTGTAACAAATGATATTCTAAACAGCATCGAACATATCATTCATCTACATCATATACGCACTGAATACATTATCCACTATTTTATACTTAAATTTCGTAGTTATTTCAGGTGTACATCTTCTTGTGTCACGAACGCTGCGGTTGTATCACCCGAAACCATAGTAACAACGCGAAAACGAGTCATAAAAATCAAGAAAACCGCCAAGTAATAAAAAAGTATTTCATAGGATTATATCACATAGAATTGAAATGAAATGAAATGAAACCGTTCAAATGCATGTATAACATCGTGAAATGTCTGAACTTGATACAGAATGGATGAAATTTATGTCTCGGATTTCGCGACAACAGAATTGTGATAATATGGATGAATCGAGCGGATGTGAAGAAGATGATTCGGTTTCCGCATTTCCGTGCTCCTCGTGTATCCCATCACCGTTACAACAACCAGCAACCCAACTAATGACACAGAGTCATTCAATGACACAGAGTCATTCTTTGTCATCCATTGTCACGACAAAATCAGGTTCTATCAAAAAGTCATGTATATCAAAAAAGGCACAGCGTCGAACCTATTCGTTTTTAGACACATCAATAAGTGTACCTATTACGCCAACCACAACTCAGTTTCATTCAACAATATCTCCAATTTACATCTCGACCAAGACAAAAATTGCATACTTGAATAAACCGGTAAACATTTATGAAGCGTTTTGGAATGTACCCGTACAACATTATTATGAAAGAAAGGAAGGCGTCATCAAGAAACAAATTAAATTCCAAACAACTGACCCCGCGTTCATTGCATCTGTAAAAGAGAAGCTTGAACAACAACCACGGTGTTACGATGAGTTTGTCATTGAACATATCGAAAATCCAAACGGACGTATTCCATATAAAGACCAGCGTAAAGTAAGTATTGGGTTATGCCGAAAGGACCTTCAAGGTAACAATATGAAAAAAAAGCGGGCTTTCTTCAATTGTTTTGTACTCATCCTTCGTATCAATGGCGGTATTGCCCCACCAGAAGAACGAGCCCCTGAGGACGATGTTCTCTACAAAGAGATGCATGTCAAGGTATTCAATACTGGCAAACTGGAAATTCCTGGTATTCAAGAGGATAGCACGCTTATTCATGTATTACAACTTCTGGTTTCTGTATTACGCCCACAATTAGGTGATGACCTCAACTATTTAGAAAATCGATGTGAAACCGCACTTATTAATTCTAACTTCAACTGTGGATTTTATATCGACCGCGACAAACTATTTCAACTTCTCAAATACAAATATCGAATGAACTGCAATTATGACTCGTGTTCCTACCCGGGAATTCAAAGCAAATTTTATTACATTCCAGGTAAGAATCCGGATGACCAACTCGGACAACAACCGATTTCAATGGATACGTTGTATTATGAGGTTTCATTCATGATTTTCAGAACGGGGAGTATATTGATTGTAGGTAAATGCAATGAAGAAATTCTTATGGTGATTTATCGCTTTATCTGTTCAATCTTAACTGTAGAATACTCTGGAATACAAATGGGCGACATCCCTTCAGTTCTTCCGGGTGGCGGTGCCGGTGGCGGTGACGGTCACAGTGCCAGCGGAGGAGGATTGTTGGATAAACCAATGAAAAATAGTAGGAAGAAAAAACTGAATATAAAGAACATTCGATACTATGAACCGGACCAATCTCTATGAAAATCGCATATGGTGAATTCATTTCTCGCAATGTTTAGGACATTCACGATTCGAGAATGTCGTTCGTTCCTTCGTTCGTTCGTTCGTTCGTAAAGAATATAAAGATTTTAAAATTGAGTATTCTATATACAGGATATTTTTTACGTGTTATGTCATCTACACAAAATGGAGGAGCCGCAATGGCACCGGGAGGTCAGGCATCGACAGCGGCGGCGTCTGGAGATACACAACAGATTAGTCGTATTCCAACATATGCTTGTTTTCAGCACGCAACAAAGGTTGCTATTTTGGAAGATAAACCTATCATCCTCGATTACTGGACAAGTTCTCTGGATAAAACATGCCTCATTGGCGTGCGTTCGAACAATGAAAAGCTGCTTGTCAAGAGTGAAGATGAATATACGAGTCCTATCGCGAAGATTTTCAAGGTTGATACCGAATACATTATTGTAACTGCCAATTCCGTTTATATTGTTTCTGCTGATATTAGCACTAGACGTATTAATTAGTATGACGTTGCATGGCATAGTGTGGCGTGGCGTGGCGTGGCGGTATTGCATAAATTTTTTTAAAGGCAAGATTACATTCTTATAATCGATATAATTATTATAAGAATTCATATTGCAATAAGTATTTCTATACAATAGAATGACGTCAACAATTGTATATTTAAGTGATTGTACTCCTTTATATACGACATTAGGTGCTCCCGAACGTATTTTATCTGTCACCGGCACCCCATTGAATCGGGCAGCTCAAATAGACTGGACAATACCGCCAAATTCCGATAAAATACTTGTGGAATCATATATTGTGCGTTATAAATTAACGGGTGCACCAAATACACATACTCTAAACGAAATATTAACATTTTTTCCCACAGTCGTTGTAGGTGGTCTAACGAATGGGGTATCCTATGATTTTTGGGTCGTTGCGAAAAACCGCTTCGGTGAAAGTCCTACCTCAGCTACAATTAGTGTAGTTCCTGGTGCATCACCGTCCGCATGCCAAATTGTTCGTCGTTCATTTCATTCTACAATTACCGGTAATGGCATCACCTTTATTCGCCCTCAAAAAATTGGTATTGAATTTACACCAGGTCTTATACAAAATGGAGCACAATCACTTACGTTTACTGTGAAATATACCCGACTTAACGGCGGTATGATAACAGATGTATCATACATACAAGTATATAGTGTTCAGTCAAATGAATATGCACTGGATATATCCGGGCAAATTGCAATCAATACGAATGGCATTAAAGGCAATTATATACGTAAGGAAATAACACTGCCAACTGGCGTACCTGGATTTCAAAGTGGGAGTTACCGTTTCCACGTCTTTTCATCGAATATTTATGGAATATCACCGTTACCTGACCTATCATTTGATACGTATGTTTATTCAAATGCGGATGCCAATAATGGAGGAATGATGATTCCACGATTTACTGCACCAACATTCGCGTCATATACAATTCCAGCGAATGGAGGTATCGTCGGCGTCGATGCAAGCGATTCATTATTTCGATTCAGATGGAAACAGTATCGCGGGAACGGCACGGGTAGCACCGGTGAAAATGCTTATGATGGTTGGACGTATCGTATTCAATACACGGATGATAAAGACAACTGGTATTACCCTCCAATTACAGTAGGAACACCCCTTACAGCACATTATCCAGAATATACACGAGCATATGACCGAACCAGCGTTGGTTCCGATAATGCGAATTTTGAATATTTTATCGATATCAGCCGTAATGTCGTAAATGGTCGTATGTATTATGTTCGATACTGTGTTGTAAATGCCTCAGGAGACACAAGCGAGTACACACAAGTTACAACCAATAATCTCTCGATTGTGTCATGTATCCCCGGCAAATTGCCGAACCGCCCTGATATTTTAAGAGCAAGTAGTGCTGACCGTTTAGTTCGACTTTACTTTGATTGGTTTCAACGACCACCTTCATTAGAGTCCACCGGCGGTTTGCCTATTTTAGACTATCGAATTGAGAGATATCTAGTATCACGGATAAATGGGAATATCACCATATCCAATGAACCGTCGGTAGTTTTTGATAACATAAAGGGGCCATTTTATGAGGATAATTATGAAATCATTTTTAACGGGTTCGAATATGAATACCGCGTTTATTCAAGAAATGCGTTTGGATATTCAACTCAGTTTTCTAGAGTACGTGCGGCACCTTTTTTTCCGTCTGATGTCATTCGTAATGTCACTTCTTCGCTTGATACTGGCCAAATCACACTTGTCTGGGATAACCCAGAAACAATCGAATCGGAAGCACCAATCGTTGAATACTATATTGAATATAAATTATTTAATCTGTATCATATATCCGATATTCCATCAGGGAATATTCTAGGGGTACCCTCAGGACAGACTACATTTCAGAACACTAACCAAGATATGAACTTAATTTTAGTAGATGATACATTATGGGACAAAATATCAGGAATTCCCGATTTTACGTATACAAGGTCATTACTGCGTTCATACACAATTCGCAACCTTTTGAATAATAGAGCATATGTATTTCGTGTCGCGGCAGTTACACAAGATGTTGCACGTCGAAAAATAATTGGACTACGAAAGGTGATTGCTTCGAATAGTCCGTACCTTCCACGACCGGCTGTTATTGGAAAAGTGCCGTCTAAATTGTCGAATGATTTGAACTACATTAATGAAGACAGTAGAATATCGATTCAATGGACTAGTACCGATGTACAAAATAATGAAGATATTACACGTTTTATTGTAGATTATGATGTTGCGTCAAGTAGTGGATATTCACAGCGTCAAACATTTGATTATACAAACAGTATCATTCTAAGAGATGGTAATAATTCTGTATCATTTAAAATAACCGTGTTAGGTCTAAATAATAATGTTCTGCAACGTCCAGATTCTAGGGACAACAGTTATGTCATGAAGGTTTACGCTGAAAATTCAATTGGTTTTACAAATGAACAGAATAAGATTAATCTCCATGAACTAAGCGATTTCAAAGATGTATTTGAAGGTCTCATCATTCCTCGTGTCGTTCGCCCAAGAACATTACCGTCAGTTATTTATGAGATAAGAACGTAACGCGGATAACAATCGTCTTTTACAATATTATTATTATGTATACAATAATACAATAGGGTTCATAATAATACATACGCAGTAGTTATAAATAGATAGCATACTTGCATCGAATGACTTCGATTACACCAACGTTATCGAATTTTTCAATTACATCACGTACATATGGTGATGCGTCATTCAACTTAACAAATCCGGTTTCAAATAACACAAATCCATTGGCCATATTCACATTTACCAGCAGTAATACTTCTGTTGCAGATATTTCAGGAGTACGAACTGTAAACATTCGCAACGCAGGACAAACGATAATTACAGCAACACAAAGTGCGACAAACGGATACACAACAGCACAAATCACCGCTGTTTTCACGGTGAATCAAGTTACCACGATGATATCCAATTTTATTATAACGTCGAAAGAATGGGGTATTGGTTCATTCGATATAGTCGACCCGAGTTCAAATAATCCCACCGCATTTTCATACGAGGTTCTAACACCCAGTACAATATCATTATCCAGTCGAACTGTAAGATTACTACAAGTTGGTCGTGCACAAATTAGGGCGACTCAAGTCGGTTCAACGAATTATACCACTGCAAGTGTAATCGCAACGTTTGATGTATTGACAAGTATTGTTCGCGTTGGAATACAAAATCGCATTGATTTGTCATGGAGTATTCCGCCAGAAAATGGGGCAACCATCAAAAATTACCTATTTTACACAGAAGAACGGCGTATCAATACAACTCCTGCACCATCTGTTAGCACAGTCATGGAAACCATTCCTCCGACAAATCCGTCCTATTTATCATATGCACTTCCGTATCCATACAATGCTAAAATAATATCTGCTACGTCGCCGGGATTGCCCACCGGTATTGACGTGAATTTTGCAAATCAATCGTTTAATATAAACACCTCATCATCGGCCAATTACACGACCTCGAACTTTTTTGATTTGGGATATTACGGTGAAATTGAAGTCAATTGGGAATATCATAATGACCGTCCCATTGCTACACTAAATCCGAATGGAGTCGCTTCAACAACAATGACACTTTCTATATTCAAAGAAGCCAGTCGTCTCGTCGGAGATAAACGTGTAGATTTAATATTGAATGCTACGCGTACTTATGATTCACTTGTCAATTGCTTCGGGCCTATGCCCCAAAATAATAATAAAACAATGACTGATATATTTACGATAACATTTCCAGGTATCTCCGCAACAGATACAAGTGCAGCAAGTCGTGACCTAAAATATCTAAAATTTACCGATGTAGTTTCAGGTCGAGTTACCATCTCAAGTAACACATATTCGCCAGCGGATGACCCAACTGCAAATCGCGAATATAGTATTCTCATCAAAAGCTTACGTATCGCTCCGTTCCGTTTTCCGATTTCGAGAGATTTTACTTCATTACGACTAGGTCAAGGATTATCTACCAGTGGTCTCGGATTTTCAGTTTCAACATTCAATGCATTAATGCTTCCCGGAAATAATCCTACCGGAGGTACATTATATCATATGCCCAAAATGACGCGACCGCTTACAGATTTCAATAAGGCTTCATGGACATTTTCTTGGAATTACGCGGCCAATCTCTCTAAACTTGCGACAGACATATCATATTTACCATTTAGCGGAGGAAACACTGACCTCTCTTCTAATCTAAATATTCCGTTTCATATGCGAATTCGAGGGTTTTCGCGTCCTTACGCAATAACTGGCGGTTCTATCTCCGATATCAGTTATAATACAACTTCAGTTGCGGAATTTCTGTCATATGCTTCCCTTTCATCTTATCAAACACGACTACTCTTAGATGTATCTTTCACTGATACTGCAAATTATGCAAAAATAGCCGCGACAGCCGCGACACCAGATGCATCATTCGGAATCGTTTCACGAACATTTGATATCGAAGGGTCATCGGGATTTCCTGCATTTTCTCAAGGAGCCGATTATTCACATACACAGTTCGTGTTTTTGTTCCAGCTTACAATAACCGACCCAAGTTACAATGCGTATTTTAGGATGATGACAACACAATCGGACTCATTTCAAGTCAAAATGTTATCACAAACATTTACTCCATATCAGATGTATCGTTTTGATGGACCCGACCCCACACTACCTTCATCCTATGATGTAAACAGCTCAGTGAACACATTATACAACATAAGTGATTATTATACACCGTTAAACCCATTTTACTCATTTTATAACTTAACCAATGGTGTCTTTTATTCATATCGTATTGCAGGACATAATATTGTCGGTACAAGTTCTTTTTCGAATCTATTGACACGCCGATGTGGGTCAATTCCGAACCCGATTGCGAATCGTATCAATAGTCTTGGTGCTGATACATTTACGATTGAATCCGAACGTACGTCAAACCGTGTAAATATATATTGGGAGAAACCAGTATTCTCTGGCTATGAAATAACTTATTTCGAGATTCAGACGTCGATTGACATTTCTGGTCGGTGGGTCAATTCAATCGAATATACACCGGATGTTTCATCTAATTTATTGACATTTAATTTATTCAATGATATTATTGTACCGGTTAGCGATGAAACAAAAGTTGAATACGACCAGCCGGTTTCAACTTATACATATAATTCGTTAGCAGCACAGCAGTATATCAACACGACTATGAATTTAAATTCCGCATTATCTGGTTCACTTATCAACGGTTACAAGTATTATTTTCGATTGGCTGGAATAAATGAATTAGGTCGGTCTGCATATTCAAACGTTTTATCTGGTATTCCATTCGCCAAACCATCTAACTCTCCGATTATAATTATTGGTACGCCAATCATCGGAAATGAAATGGCAATTATTACATGGAAAATTCCGCAAGATGATGCAGGTTCACCCATATTAAATTACATTATTGATTATGAGGAGGTTATCGAAACATCCACAGTACGGAGATACATTAACAAAACTCGTTATAGACAAAGTACTGTAGAAAATAGTCTATGGGAAGCCGGAGGGTATCCTTTTGACGCTTTTCGTAAGGTTTATACTGGATACAAGAATTTATCGTCCCTAACTACACAAGAACGAAATAATATTATCACATTACGAAACCAAATATCCGAGTTTGTCATAAACCCTAGACCGATTAAACTGAATGATACAGACCGGTATTTGAATCGCGATGAAGACCCCTCCAAAAATATTATACTTAGTTTTACGAAAAATTCGTTTCAATATAAAAGTGGATTATTGAACCAAAATGTATTCGACCTTTCAAATATTCAAATAAAATGGTATTATGTACAAGATGGACTCGGTCAAACATGGACACCTGAAATTACGTCGTCATTTCATCTTTCGATACGCGGCCATTTACAACATAATAGTAATAATCGTTCGAGAGATATTTCGGGTATTTTTGATATTTCCGGAACATATATTGTTTCCGCCGATAAATTTTCAACCCCAGTGGCTACAATCAACCCAGAATATAAATATATTGATTACTCTACAGGAACTCCAATCGTAAATAATGTTGTCCCGTACAAAGTTGTCAATTTAAAACTATTATCACCTCCTACAATGTATCGAATTGATGCAACTCGTGATGACGGATATTTTCTGATATTGGATTACACAATCACGAATATTTCTAGAAGTGATTATCGGTTTATATTTTATTCCGGTCAGGTCGTACTAAATGGAATCGCACCAGTTCGAACATTCCCTGGATTGAATACTGAATTTACAATGACATTGAAAAATAGTTCCTATACACCTATTTTGAATGGTAAAACATATTTATTTACAATAACACCATTCAATATCAATGATTTTTTTCCGGATACATCCCTTATCGGCAATAACTATGGAAATGGTGTAAGTCAAACTTCAATTACAATAGGAACATTGTTTAGTCAACCAGTTACTGATATCAGCTATTCATTGGTGTCCACCCCTAATGGAGGGAAGGTTGTGATAAGATGGAAATATTCTTCAAAACCGAAATACTTTATTGATATAAGTATTCCGACAGAATACGCAAAAGAAGATGTGTATCCACAAGAATACCTACCACAACAATATTTGCAAGATAATGTTAACTATCGGTATTCCATATCAACTCCGAATCTGGAACCATTGAATGGTATTGTTACATATACTATACCGTCAAGTATACAATCTGACATCGATTCTTCGAATGCTCAATTATATTTAAAATCGGGCCGTGGTTATTATATAACGGTATCGCCAGTTCAATCTTTTGTCGATAATCAAAATCAAGAGAGTTTTATACCGGCACCGTCGCGGAATATTTATGCGGATGGAACATATGTTATTCCATTTCGAAGACCACTGGCTCCATTGTCCTTGACTGCACAAGGTTATGATGGTACGGTTACATTGAAATGGATTTTGCCAAATTTCGAGAATGACCCGAATTATTATATCACGAATATTAATCCATCGTATTATCGCTATAAATATTTTACTCTTGAACGACGAGATATATCTTCAGCAGACCCTAGCTGGCAAGTTATATCGAATGAAATCATTATACCAACAGTCGAAAATGGTGGTATTCCGGGTTATCAAGCAGTATATTCTAATATAGCAGGTACGAACGAACAACCCATTCAGTTCCGTGTTCGAAATGTAATTGTAAATGAATATGTGAACCAACGCGCAGAATCAGATTATACATACATGTCTATGGTGAATAATAATATTGTAAATGACCCTATAAATAGCAATGTCTATCCATCTCTGTACCCTTACAAACCCACTGCTCCATATTTACGTATTGTTAGTCGTTCGGGTACACAAACCGGTGCACTCAATGGCATATTCATGATAATCGATTATCCCAATTATAATGGAAATGCTGAATACTATGAATGCTTTATTGAATATACGCCTCCGTATGGTACAGCGGGTTCAGATATATCATGGAATGATGTGTTTAATGTAAATAATGGTATCGCTGATTTATCTTTGAATATCAGTCTCAACGGTTCAATATTTACAACAAACCGACGCCTCCGCACAACAGCAGGTTCGGTTGGCGGAAATGATAATATAATAATTGTATGTCGTAACACTGTACTCGGCTATGGAATACGTGTTCGAGTGTATCCGCTCAAAAATAATGTACACACAGACAGTAATGGTTTTTATCCATATGGTGACGCTTTATTTTCGCCGTATTCAAATACAAATTATATTAATATTTAGAGACCCGACTGAAGGGTCTGAATTTGTTCCATTGTAAGTGTATCTGGAAACTCGATATTGAATTTTATTTTAAGAACACCGGCTTCTCCGTTTTTTTCTAATCCCAAACCTGGTATTGTTTTAATATTACCAGGTTTAATTACGTTGCCGGGTTTGTTTGCAAGTTTGAATATACGGCCATTCAGATGTGTGATTTCAAAATCAAACCCACAAAGTGCAGCTTTTAATGGGATTGTCTTTTCAATTGTGAGGTCTAGGTTTTCAACCTTGAATAGTGGATGTTGAAGAACATTGATTACAATCCGAATATCGCCTTTCATACCTGCTTCATTCATATGCCCGCACTCATTTAATATAATGGTATCGCCTTGAAGAACGCCTTTTGGGATTTGTGCGTGTATTGTTTCACGTTCAATCTTGATTGCATCATTATCGGGAACCTGTCTCTCGATTTCAAGTGGAATGGAACATCCATTATAACATTGCTCGAGTGTAAGTGATAACGTTTTGATGATTGTATCCGGTACTTGATATACGCGGACATTTGGCGGTGGTTGATGATGCGGTGGTTGATGATGCGGTGGTTGATGATGATTTGTGAAACCATTCATGTTGGTCGGGCGTCCATTGTGAAATGTCTGAAATACAACTTTCGGGCCTAATCCAGGTCCTTGTGGTCCATGTTGTCCATGTGGCCCACCTGCCCCGAATAACATATGAAGAATTTCTTCGGGAATACCTGGTGGAAAGCCTCCTCCCGCGGGTCCATGCGGCATACCGCCTCCTCCAAAATGAAATACGTTTGGCATGCCGCCACCTCCACCGCCACCGCCACCTTTTCGCATCATGTCGTAGGTTCGCCGTTTATTGGAGTCAGATAATGTTTCATATGCATTATTTAATTCTTGAAACATTTGCTTGCTTTCATCTGTATTGCCATTTTTATCAGGATGATGTAACATCGACATTTTTCGATAGGCCTTCTTAATTTCATCTTCGTTTGCCTTTTCATCCACACCTAGTATTTTATAATAATCCTTGTCTTTGTCAATATTATTTGCGTCCATAGGTGGAAAGTTATTGCTTTCAAAGAACATTTCTGGACCATGGCCATGCCCTGGGATTCCACCACCAAACGGAAAGTTGAAAAACATGATAAAATGAAATCAAATGAAACGACTTGATGTTATTACTTAAACATTATATTTATTATACTTTAATAACAACGCAAACAACGCAAACAACACAAACA
>Ga0078894_10003202_pt1 | contig 12423 bp, 10 predicted proteins | sample LauGreSu1BDMLBSD_2_FD_67506 | JGI IMG/M metagenome (GOLD analysis project Ga0078894, IMG submission 67506) | Freshwater lake microbial communities from Lake Michigan, USA - Su13.BD.MLB.SD (version 4) (version 4) | ecosystem: Environmental > Aquatic > Freshwater > Lake | place: Lake Michigan...
CGCAACAACGCCGTCAGGGCATCCATGAAGACGTCCTCCGGCACGGCGGGCATGCTCATGCGCGCTGCAGAACGGTTGAACCGGGCGATGTTCGCTCCCGGGCGGAACAGGGAAACCGTGCCGTCGGTTTGGCGGTACGCCTTCATCCCTTCAAAAATGGCCTGACCGTAGTGGAAGACCATGGATGCAGGGCTCAGTGTAAACGGCCCGTAGGGCTCGATGCGGCCCTGCTGCCAGGCGCCATTTGCATACTCGAGCAGGAACATGTGGTCGGAGAATGTCCGTCCAAACTGCAACCGGTCGAAGTCCACTTCAGGGAGGCGGCTTTGCGCCACCGGGATGTGGACAAACGGGTCAAGGGTATCGAGCATTTCCGAAGGTTTCCGCAAAGGTCGGGATTGCATCTCCGCCCACCAAACCTCCCGGGCTCGGTCTACGCCTTGAACAGGAAGCGGTTCGGGGCTGCAAGGCCCAGCCGCACGGCTGAAATCACGAGCGAAGCCGTATTCCGGGCGCCCAACTTCTGCTGCATGTTCTTCCGATGCGCAATTACGGTGTGGCTACTGACGTGCAGTTTTTCCGCTATTTGGCTGTGCGTCAGTCCCTCTGCGATGAGGGTGAGCACTTCGCGCTCCCGTTCCGTGAGCCAAACGGGCTCGCACGACCACGCTCCGCAGCGGAGGGCCTCGACGTCTACCCCCTCCTCGCCGAGGGCGGCGAGGATTTGGCCACACATGAAACTCGCTCCCGCGGCACACGCCGTGAGCGCATCCCGGATCTCCTGGGCATCGCAGTCCGCGCGCAAAAAACCCTCAATGCCCGAACGCACCGCATCGAGCAAGTGGAACCCGTGCAATCCGTCCGACACCACAAGCGTCCGCATGTTCGGATGCACCCTTCGCATCTGCTGCAGTACGGCGAGCGAACATCCCCGGGAACAGGGATCGCTGATGACGATTTCCGGCGCGCATTCCTCGCAAAGCGCGGTGAGCTCCTCATCCGTCGCAGCCTCCCTCCAATCGCACCCGGGCATCACTTCGGAGAGCACCGCTCGCGTTCCCCGACGCATGAGCGTGGAGGAACTCGCGGTCACAATGCGGAGCGGGGTTGCGGTCATGGTCGAGATGGGAATGCGAAACTACCGCCAGGCATGCGACACTTTATCCTGTGGAAGTCAAAACTTGTCCACGGAATGTCCACGAGGAACCTCCCACATCATCCCGTCGCAGGCAACAGTGCATTCTGGAAAAACGGAACGGGCTTCTTCTACCAAAACATCTGCACGACCGGGATACCGCGCGGAAATGTGTCCGAGGAGCAAGGACTTCACCTGGGCCTCAGCGGCCACTTCTGCGGCTTGGCGTGCCGTAGAATGGCCTGTCTCTTTGGCCCGTTTTCGCAACGCATCTGCAAACGTAGCGTCATGAAACAGTAGCCCAACACCGCGTCCATGTTCCTTCACCGCATCGCAAGGAAGGGTATCTGATGCATAGACGAAGGAGCGCGGAACCTCGGGCGGGAGCAAGGCTTCCTCGGGTCGGACGGTCCTGCCTTCGGAATCGAGCACAGTCTCACCGGATTTGAGGGCCCGCATCGCTTCGACGGAGAGTGCTCCGCTTCGGACCACTTCCTTTCTCAACCGCTGCGGCCGAGGACGTTCATCGAACCGAATGCCCCAGCACGGAATGCGGTGGCGCACTGGAAACGCGGAAATCCTGAAATCCTCCGATTCCCAGCACACCCCAGCCTCCTCCGGCCACACCTGAAACTCTACCGGATATCCCAGGTGGGTGCGCGTAGTCGCCACCGTGGCCTGAACCCAGGCTTCAAGTCCTGCGGGACCCCACACGTGCAATGCACGGGTACGACCGAGCAAGGACAAACTACTCAGTAGCCCCGGCAAACCGAGCACATGGTCTCCGTGCAAGTGGGTAATAAAAACTCCTGAAATTCCGTGAAAACGCACACGGGTCTTGCGCAGCGCCAGCTGAACACCCTCTCCGGCATCTACGAGAAACGTGTGTTGACGGAACAGGACGCATACGGACGTCGTACCCCGCTCGGGAGTCGGGACAGCAGCTCCCGATCCGAGCACAACCACGCGAAAATCCGACACCGACAGGGAGGCCTCACCGGCTGGACAGGACCACCACGCGCGCAGTGCTCCGGCGGTCGTCTTCGGTCACGGCTACAGTGTACGTTCCTGCCTGAAGATTTGCATCGGCAACGTTCCAAAGGCCCTGATTCACCGTGACTGTTTCCGAGTGGACCCTGCGACCGGACGCATCGTACACCTCCACCTGTGCTGGGCCAGTGGAATTCCACGAGATCCAGCTCGACCCATCGCTCGGATTCGGCCACGCCCGCACGCCCAGGGTCGCCCCTGCTTCGGTTACCTCATTCGTGCCGGAGGGCAGGATTTCCAGGGTGTAGCCGGTAAAGGGATAGGGCTGGCCGATGGGAATACCGAATACGGTTACCCACGCGAGTACATCCAAGCTCATTTGGTAGGATCCCGCCTGGGTGGGAACGCCAGCGATGTCAGCGCAGTACTGGCCACCGGCCAAAAAGGTGCACGGATCTGCGGCTGTTCCTCCGTTGTTGCAGGTAATGGTCATGCCCAGCGCTCCGAAATCCATCGGGCTTCCGGTAATCGGATCGATCAGCGTAGCAGAAATTAGCTGGACAGAATCGAGAGGCAGCGCAAACGCGGGGTCAATGGCGGAAGCATCGACCGGCACAAGGACGTGGAACACATCCGAATAGGCCACCCCCACGGTTCCCTGCGAAAACTGCTCGCCCAGCGAAGCGTCAGGCGAAGCGCCGTATTCTGCGGTACCGAAGTCAAAATCCGCGGAGCATTGTCCCGAAACGGTGGTGCTACCGGCCCACAATCCGCAGGCCACAGCGGCGAAAACGACAACTTTTTGCATGATTTAAAGATCGTTTGAGTCTGAGCCGAGTTCATTTTCAGTCATCTCCATGACCACAAGATCATAGGCCTCCGACGCCGTGGGCACGATGGTGAGCACCCGGTCGAGTTGGCTGATTTGGACCAAACGCTCCACGGTCGGCTGCAATCCCGCCAGCACAAAGGTCCCACCCGCATCCCGACAGACGCGGTTTCCGATCAACACGGCACTCAATCCACTGCTGTCGCAGTACAACGAGCTGGTGAGATCGAGGATCATCCGGGTGATGCCTTCCTTCGACAGGCGCACGAACTCGGCCTTCAAATCCGGAGCATGCAGTGCATCGAGTTTTTCCACGTGGGAGGTCACCGTCGCAATGCCCTCTCCCTGCTGAACTGAAAATTTCATGAATCGCAAGTTGTGCGGTAAATATAACCCAATCCCTCAAGGACGGACAGGTGCAAGCAAATAGAGCACAGCCATGCGCACGGCAACGCCATTTTCGACCTGATCTAAAATCACCGACCACGGCCCGTCTGCCACTTCGCTGGTGACTTCCACCCCCCGATTGATGGGGCCAGGATGCAAAATCCATGGCACCCGGTCGAGCCGTTCAAGCCGCTCGCGGTCCACACCAAACTCCCGCGCGTACTCGCGCAGCGAAGGAAAATAAGGAACCCTCCCCTCCCCGCCTTGCCGCTCGAGCTGGATCCGGAGCATATTCACCGCATCCGCCCACCGCAACGTAGCATCGAGGTCATGCGACACCTCCACACCGAGGGATCCGATGTGACGCGGAACGAGTGTCCGAGGTCCACAAACCCGGACCTGCGCCCCGAGCAGTTGCAGGCAGAGGATATTCGAAATGGCCACGCGCGAATGCCGGATGTCGCCGACGATGGCAATCTTTTTCCCCTTTAAATCCCCGAGTTTTTCGCGCAAACTAAACGCATCCAGCAGGGCCTGGGTCGGATGCTCGTGGGTGCCGTCTCCGGCATTGATGACCGGCGTTTTCGGAATGCGCTCGGCCAAAAACCGCGCAGCACCGGGATGCGGATGGCGCATGACGACCATGTCCACCTTCATCGCCAGGATGTTGTTGACGGTATCGACCAGTGTTTCGCCTTTGGACACCGACGAGCCGGAAGCCGAAAAATTCACCACGTCTGCCGAAAGCCGCTTCTCCGCCAGCTCGAAGGACAGCCGGGTGCGCGTCGAATTCTCAAAGAACAGGTTCGCCACAGTCAAGTCCCTGAGCGAAGGCACCTTGCGAATAGGCCTGTTGAGAACTTCTTTGAATTCGGCGGCAGTATCGAGCAAGGTATGGATGTCGCTGCGCTCCAAACCTGCAATCCCCGTCAAATGGGCCGTTGAAAGCGTCTTCATTCCGGTTTCGACTGCAAAAGTACCACGGCATCCCTGCCCGTCTCCTCGCGCCATTCCACGCGAACGTACTGGGCATCCAAGCTGTCCACGGTGGTGCCTACGTACTGCGGCTCGATCGGCAGTTCCCGATGAAAGCGCCGGTCCACGAGAACCAGCAATTCCACCGACCGTGGCCTGCCATACGCTAACAGCGCATCAAGTCCCGCCCGCACCGACCTGCCGGTGTACAGCACGTCATCCACCAAGATGACCCGCCGGCCCTCCACAAGGAAAGGCATGTCGTTCGTTTGGGGCGAAAGCGGCCGTTCGTGCATGCGCACATCGTCTCTGTGAAACGTAACATCGAGCTTGCCCAAGCGGATGATTTGGCCCCCCAAAAGCTCTTGAATGCGCTCTTGAAGCCGCTCCGCCAATCGGGCACCCTGGGTCTGCAAACCCACTACATCCGTGTCCTTGAAGTCGTGGTGCTCCAACAGCTGGTGGGCCATCCGGTCGATGATGCGTTCAAACCGAACCGGGTCTACGAGCATAGGCGTGTCCATGGATGTGGCCGCGAAGATAGGAAAAGCACAAGGAGGCCCCGGGGAGCCTCCTTGCGTCGTTTCATGTCTACTGCGAATCAGCTCTCTGCCTCGGCAGCTGCTTCGCCTTCACTTGCTTCCTCGGCCTCGGGAGCTGCTGCTTCCGGTGCTTCTGGCGCCTCTGCTGCTGCAGCGGCTACCTTCGATTTTGCAGGTGCTTTTTTCTTCGGAGCTGGCGCCTTTTCCTCAGCCTTCGCCTCGGCGTCAGACGCTGCCTTCGCTTCGACTTCAGCAACGGCCGCAGCCTTCGCTTTGCGCTCCCCACCTTCCATTTGTTCCTTCAACGCGCTCAACACCGACAAATCGCCGAAGGTGGACTTCTCCACTGTCGCATTGATTTCCTCGAGTGCACGCGAGTTGGTAGAACCGCCGGTCGTGGCAGGACGCGTCTTCCGCTCCTTCGTTTCTTTCTTCTTCGGTCCTTCTTCGTGGGTCCGCAAGTGGCTCACCGTAATGCGCTTGGCGTTGCGGTTGAACTCGAGCACCGTGAACTCACCTGATTCATCGACGAGCATCGATCCGCCGTCGTCTTTCTGCAGGTGCTTCGTGTGGCACGAACCTTCGAGACCGTAGGGGAGTGCAACGGTGGCCTGGTTGCCGTCGATGCGAACCACGGTGCCGTTGTGCGAGGATCCCACCGCAAAGATGGTCTCGAAGACCTCCCATGGATTCTCCTCCAGCTGCTTGTGGCCCAAGCTCATCCGGCGGTTTTCCTTGTCCAATTCCAAGACCACTACGTCGATGGCATCGCCCACCGAACAGAATTCGCTCGGGTGCTTGATTTTCTTCGACCAGCTGAGGTCCGAAATGTGAACCAAACCGTCGATGCCTTCTTCCAGCTCGACGAACAGACCGAAGTTCGTGAAGTTCCGGACGGTGCCCGAATGCTTCGAATTCACCGGGTAACGGGCTTCGATTTCTGCCCATGGATCCGACTTCAGCTGCTTCAAGCCCAGCGACATCTTCCGCTCTTCGCGGTCGATGTTCAGGACGATGCACTCGATTTCGTCGCCGATTTTCATGAAATCCTGGGCGCTGCGCAGGTGCTGCGACCAGCTCATTTCCGAAACGTGCAGGAGGCCTTCCACGCCGGGGGCGATTTCGATGAATGCTCCGTAATCCGCCAGTACAGCCACGCGTCCCTTCACCTTCGATCCCTCGGCGAGTTCTTCGGTGAGCGCGTCCCATGGGTGTGAAGTCAACTGCTTCATGCCCAGAGCAATGCGCTTCTTGTCGTCGTCGAAGTCGAGGATAACCACGTTGATTTTTTGGTCGAGCTCCACCAGTTCTTCCGGGTGGTTGACTCGGCCCCACGACATGTCCGTGATGTGGACCAAACCGTCGACACCACCGAGATCGACGAACACCCCATAGGTGGTGATGTTCTTGACCGTGCCTTCGAGCACTTGGCCTTTTTCGAGGCCCTGGATGATGAGACGCTTCTGCTCCTCCAACTCGGCCTCAATGAGGGCTTTGTGGGAGACGACCACGTTCTTGAACTCCTGGTTGATCTTCACAACCTTGAATTCCATCTGCTTGCCGACATAGATGTCAAAATCGCGGATGGGCTTCACGTCCACTTGCGAACCGGGCAAGAACGCTTCGATGCCGAACACGTCGACGATCAAGCCGCCTTTTGTGCGGCATTTGACCTCGCCCTGGATGATGAGATCCTCATCCTTCGCCTTCGTGATGTTGTCCCACGCGCTGAACATCCGGGCAGTGCGGTGTGACACCACGAGCTGGCCGTTCTTGTCTTCCTGGCGCTCGACGAACACCGGAACGACATCGCCGGGCTTGAGGTGCGGGTTGTAGCGGAATTCAGAAGCGTTGATGACGCCTTCCGACTTGTAGCCGATGTTGACGACCACCTCCTTCTTCGAAATGCTGATGACGGTGCCATCAACCACTTCCTTTTCGCGGATGAGGTTGAGGGAATTTTCGTACACCGATTCCAACTGAGCCCGGCTTGCGCCAGTGACATCGTCTGAGTCGGCCTCAAAGGCATCCCAGTTGAACTCTCCCGGGGTCGCAAGTTCCGGCCGGGCGGACAACTTGCGGGGTTCACGCTTCGCTGCCGGTGCTGCAGCAACGGGCTCAGCTACCGGGGTTACCGCCTCAGGTGCGGTCGTTTCTGGGGTTTCAGCCGCGGCAAGTTCCGCCGTTGCTTCAGGGGCAGCAGCCTCAGAGGCCTCTTCTGCCGGGGTGTGGGTTTCTTCGTTCATGAAACCGATACTTGTTCCGGATTCGGGGGATTCCGGACGGTGAAACATCGGACCTCCCCGCAGGCCCGTTTAAAAATCAGGCCGCGAAAGTACATCAAATTCCGATTCCCACCACCTCGCTCACTCCCCCACAATCCAAAGTCCCAGCACCGTTCCGTCTCCACGGCGCAGCAGGTAGCTCCCCTCCTCGTCGGGAACCACAAGTCCTGGAGCCCCTGAGGGAAGGTGGGCAATCCACCTGCCGGCGGAGGTGAAGAGGTCCGCGGGTCCCGGCTCGAGTACCCACGCACCCGGGCGAAGCAAGCGAACCCGGCGCGGAGGCGCCGAGTCGGGCAGGTCCGGAGCGGCCACCCCGACGGTCGCGCCGTTGTTGCTGGCACCGGGGGTGGTTTGGGAAAACGAAACCCACGGCTCCCCTCCGTCCGTCAGCCGTCCCCGGCTGATATCTGGCCACGAAGGTCCGGGATGTAAGGAATCCAGCACCGTGTACCCGTCCGGCGAGCGGAGGGCGATGTGCTCACCGAGTTCAGACAACCGAAACGTCATGTGGTCCCAGCCTTCGCCGGTTTGCTCGTCAGCCCACAGGAGCATGAAGCCCCCGGGAGGGAGTACGGTTTCAGCAGGAAAGCCGGTCGGCACCTGCCATTTGGTCGGATTGTCCACCTCATCGGTGAAGTAGTGGCCCGCAAGATCCACCGGAACATTCCCTGCATTATACACCTCCACCCAGTCTTCGTGTTCTCCCGCACCGTCCACGGCATCCGTGTAGTTCACCGCCAAATACTCGTTCAAGACCACCGGCGCCGCCGGCAAAAACACCGACGTATTCGACACCCGCGGGGTTGGCACGGAGAACAGGGTAAACGCAGCACTGCCATCGGCGGTCCGGCCCCACGAGGTGCCCGCCGCTGCCGCTTCCGCGGTCACGTCATCCACCACCGTTCCATCCGCCGCAATCAACCGCACCGAGAAGGTCGACCCCGCCGGAACGCCATAGCCGAGGTGGTCACCGCCCTCGGAGGTCTCGCCGTCGAGCCACAGCACACGGAAGCCCTCAGCAGCCACGGCTGTTTCCCACGGGCGGTCGTTCGGCAATGTCCAGCTCACACCATCGACTTCCACCTCCATCCCCGCGAGGTTGACCTGAAACGGATACGGATTGAAAATCTCGATCCACGGCTCCTGTTCCAGGGCTTGGTCGATGCAGGTCAGGAAATTCGCGGTCTGAACTTCGTTCACGAACACATAGGCAACTTCCGCCGGGGTATCTGCATTCGGGGCGTCCGGGGTAGGCACATTGAAGAATTGAAAATCAGGACATCCGTCGCAGGTCCTCCCGAAGGAAATATCCGCTTGCTGCGGTCCGAAGGCCACTTCGTCGAGGACCGTCGTGCCATCCGGCGCGACCAAAAGCACCGTCTCGCCGGTCCCTGCAAGCCGGAACGAAGCATGGTCCGCGCCTTGGTCCACATCGCCATCGCACCACACCAGGAACTTGCCTCCGGGAAGCACCGTGGTGACCCCGGGATCGCCGAAGGGCACCATCCATTTGGTCAGAGAATCCGGGTTGTCCGTGAGGTAGTAGCCCGCGAGGTTCGCGATGCTGCCCGCATTGTGAATCTCCAGCCAGTCTTCGCGTTCGAAAAAGTCGTCGAAGATGCCGGTCTGGTTCGAGGCGAGGAGTTCGTTGATGAAGAGTGTTTGGGCCGTCGCGCGGGCCCCGCCCGCCGCCACGGCCAAACCCACCCCAACCACCGCCACAACACTGCGCTGTTTCATGCGGCAAAAATCACACATTCCCGCTTCCGTTCGCCGGCCTGCCGTGCGTCCTATTTTTGCCGAAAAAACCACCATGTCGAACGGCACCTTCCGCGTCCCCACCCCTGTCAACGAACCCGTCCGCAGCTACGCGCCGGGCAGCCCAGAGCGCGCTGCGCTGCAAGCCGAATACGACCAACGCTATGCGGCTCCCCCCGTGGAAGTCCCGCTGTGGATTGGCAGCGAGCGCGTGCACACGGGCGATCGTCGGCCGCTCACGCCTCCCCATGAGCACGGCAAAGTGCTCGGATACGCCCATTTCGGGGATGCTTCCCACGTTTCCCGCGCCATCGACGCTGCCCTCGAGGCACGCACGGCCTGGGCGATGACCCCGTGGCAAACCCGCGCAGGCATCTTTTTGCGCGCTGCGGACCTTGTGGCCGGGCCGTACCGGTACGCGCTGAACGCCGCGACGATGCTGGCCCAGTCGAAAAACGCCCACCAAGCTGAAATTGACGCTGCATGCGAACTTGCTGATTTCCTTCGATTTAACGCATACTACCTGCAGCAAATCCAGGACATCCAGCCGGAGAGTTCACCTGGGGTTTGGAATCGCCTGGAATACAGGCCGTTAGAAGGCTTTGTGTTTGCCGTTACTCCGTTCAACTTCACCGCAATTGCAGGAAACCTTCCGGCTTCCGCGGTGCTCATGGGCAACGTGGTCGTTTGGAAACCCGCTGACACCCAACTCTACAGCGCGGCCGTGCTGATGGAGCTCTTCCTCGAGGCGGGCATTCCCCCGGGCGTCATCAATTTGGTCGCCGTAGACGGGCCGGTGGCCGGCGATGTCGTGTTCCGGCATCGGGACTTTTCCGGGTTGCACTTCACGGGGAGCACGGGAGTGTTCCGGCACCTGTGGAAAACCATCAGCGAACACATCGGCAGCTACCGCACCTATCCCCGCATCGTCGGCGAAACGGGCGGCAAGGATTTCGTCCTTGCCCATCCCTCTGCGCCAGCTGCGGAGGTGGTCACAGGCCTGATCCGCGGGGCTTTTGAGTACCAGGGCCAAAAATGCAGCGCCGCCAGCCGCGCCTACCTCCCCAAAAGCACCTGGCCGGAGGTTGAATCCTTGTTGCTGCGAGAACTCAGCACCGTGCGGATGGGATCTCCGCGCGACTTCTCGCACTTCGTCAATGCCGTCATCGACCGCAAGGCGTTTGACCGCATCACGGAAGCCATCGCCTATGCCGCTGCGCACCCCGATGCGCGCATCCTCGCGGGGGGAGGTTCCGACGACTCGGTGGGCTACTTCATCGAACCCACAGTCATCCTCACCACCGACCCCCACTTCCGGACGATGGAACAGGAGCTGTTCGGGCCGGTCCTGACCGTCTACCTCTACGAAGACGACGCGTTCGATGCCGTCCTTGACCTCATCGACTCCACCGGCGAATACGCCCTTACAGGAGCCGTGTTCAGCCGCGACCGTTACGCGCTCGACCGGGCAACAGAACGCCTCAGCCAAGCCGCAGGCAACTTCTACCTCAACGACAAGCCCACGGGGGCGGTGGTAGGCCAGCAGCCGTTCGGTGGAGCACGCGGTTCCGGTACGAACGACAAGGCGGGCAGCCTGTTCAATCTGCTTCGGTGGACCAGCCCGCGTACGATCAAGGAAACCCTCGTTTCTCCGGTGGACTACCGCTACCCCTACCTCGGCTGATCCTTATCCAAGGCCTTCCCATCTTCACACGAAAAAGGGGCAATCTCACTGAGACTGCCCCTTTTCGCATGGGAGAAGGTTCCCCGAGTTACTCCGCGGCCTCCGCCAGCGGCTCGTGTTCGCCCTCTGAATCCCCTGGCAAATCGTCGTCGTACCGCGGAGTCGGCAGCGAAGCCATGTCTACCGCAACGTGCTTGCCTCCTGCGAGTGCCTTGAATTCTTCGTCGTAAGGATGGGTCAACATGCCATCCGAATCGAGCCACTTGGTCAAAATCAAGTACCGTTCCTTTTTGCCGGACCGACCGATGGTTTCCACCCGACCGTGTACCGAACGCAGTCGAAATGCCGAGTTGAGGATGCTCGCCCGGGTCGATGCTTCTTTCTCCGGTGCCAAATGGTGAATGGCCATTGCATCTTCAATCAACTCCGTGTAGGTCATCGGCCGGTTGCGCGCACGCAGCCGCTTGATGATGAAGCTGCCCCAGATACTCTTCGGTCCACGCTTACGCTGGATGCCCGTCGACAGCGCTCCTGCGCCCCGTCCACGGCGCGGAGGCAACGGTGTGCCTGTGAGCTTCGCGAGCATCGATTCGACATGATTTAACTGCCCGATCAGGCGTGAGCGCTCACCGGAGTAAAAGCGCTTCATTTCCTGAAGTTCGTTTTGATCAAATTCCATAGAAAAGCGTGTGTTGTGAACGGTTTATTCCCGCATGCAACATATTTCAACCTTGAAAATGGTGCAGTTGAGTGTGACAAAAATAGAACCTTTTTTGACATGCAACACGTTTAATCCTATTCGTCAACAAAAATTTTGACACTTTGGCAACAAAAAAAACGGGAAGGCATGCCTTCCCGTTTCACCGTTCGTACGCTGTAAGCCGGATTCTGTACCCCGAAGGGCCTTCACCATTGATCTATGCGGCCTACCCCCTGGCTCGGACGGGTCGTCCTCAGTCGCCAGTGTACATGGCCTTGCAACCCGCAAGGTTTGCCTGAGCCGGTGGATCACTCCGACCGCTGGTGGGCTCTTACCCCACCTTCTCACCCTTACCTGATCCCGCACGCGGGCCATCGGCGGTCTAAATCTCTGCAGCACTTTCTGTCGCACCCGAAGGTGCTCCTCCCCTTTCGGAGAGTGCGGTACCCTATGTTGTCCGGACTTTCCTCTCCCCCTGCGGGGAGCGGTGAAGTACGTTGCGAACGGTCAATCCCACGTTACCCGCACCGAAAGTGGAGTCCCCGAGCGGAGCACGGTCACTTCCGAACCCGTTCCGGGCTCGTACACGCTGAGGGCCTTCATGTAGCTCTGCATGTCGACCACCTCGATGGTATCAATGCGCACCACGATATCACCGCGCTGCAGCCCCGCCCGCGCTGCAGGTCGGTCAGCCGTCACGCCATCGATGCGCATGCCTTTGTCTTGGAACAGGTAGTCGGGTACCACGCCGAGCGTCACCTTGAAACGGGGAGTATCAGACGCCTCTTCTTTCGTCGCGGTGAACGGCCATTCCTGCTGGCCATCCAGCGCACGCATCACCCGCTCCACGAAGTCCGCGATGCGTTGCATGCCCTCATAATTCAGCCGGTCTGCCGTATCCGTCGGCTTGTGGTACTCGGGGTGCTGGCCTGTAAAAAAGTGCAACACAGGAATATCCTCGAGGTAGAAAGACGTATGGTCACTGGGGCCGATTCCACTTTCAGATGCTACCAGAACCAGGCTGTCTGTGTTGCATGATTCCAGCAGTTTCATCCAGCCGGGTGAAGTCCCTGTACCGTACACCGCGAGCGTGTCTCCCCGCATGCGGCCCACCATGTCGAGGTTGAGCATGTACTTC
>Ga0078894_10003203_pt1 | contig 12423 bp, 16 predicted proteins | sample LauGreSu1BDMLBSD_2_FD_67506 | JGI IMG/M metagenome (GOLD analysis project Ga0078894, IMG submission 67506) | Freshwater lake microbial communities from Lake Michigan, USA - Su13.BD.MLB.SD (version 4) (version 4) | ecosystem: Environmental > Aquatic > Freshwater > Lake | place: Lake Michigan...
TTAGTAACGGATTATTTCTTCGTCTGAATCAGTTTATTGGTAGTGAATTGATTCAGTTGAAAAACTCATATAAAGGGAGTTCGTCTATAATTATTATATGGACTATACAATCACAGCAAATAACCAGCGAATATGGGAGTTTTATAACGAACATCCAAACCTAGATTTTGAGGTAATGAATCTGTTGTTGGTTGATATACTTGGTAAGATTATGGATGTATCTAACCCATCTCTAAATTCCAGTATCGCATCACAATTGGTTGATAGTGTTAGGTCGTTACAGTCACAGGTTACAGGTGTGTCTGATATGATGACAAGATCACAAATTGATATGAATAACAATTTCACAATGAAATTCATAGAGTTCAAGCGCGATTATATGACAGATCTACAAATGATATTGTCTAATAATACATCCGATAGGGTTGCACCGATTATCAAGGAGTGTAACGATGCTCTTCTTGACAAGACTCGGATTATGTTAAGCGAAATTATTCCTAAGAATAGAGAATATCTATCGGCTGATATAGATAATTATATTCGGTCACTACACTCATTAATCAACCGCGATACAGATAAGCTTGTCAAGGATACTGTTACAAAGGAATCACTAGATTTATATATGAAGACAATTGAGGATACATTCTCTCGTACTATTCTGAATTCACAGACGATTTTTAATTCATTGCTTTCATCTAGCGAAAGCCGACTGGATACCAGGTTATCTGAACTAAAGGATATATCCAAAACCAATAATATTACCCAAACTGCTTTACAGGCCAATGTCGGCGAGCTCCTCCGTAAAATGGAAAATTCTTCATCCAAGGGAAGAATATCAGAGAATATACTTTATAGTTGTTTACATACGTTGTATCCGACCGCACAAATAGACTTTGTAGGAACGACAAAGGAGAGTGGAGATATCATGATGTTTAGAAAGGACAAGCCTACGATTTTATTTGAGAACAAGAATTATGAAAAGAACATAACTCAGGATGAGGTACGTAAATTTTTACGTGATATTGAATTAAAGAATTGCTCGGGAATTCTATTGGCTCAACATTATGGTATAACAAACAAGGGTAATTTTGAAATAGAATTAAACAACAATAATGTGCTATTGTACTTACACAAGGTTGAATATGATGCTGATAAAATTAAGGCGGCGGTTGATATTATAGACCATTTTAAACAGGCGAATATGGATAACGAACACACCGGCAGCGAAACATTGTCAATCAACAAGGAGGTATTAGATGAGATTAATAGAGAATATCAGATTTTCACAACGAACCGATTATCTCATATAAAAACGATTAAGGATTATAATCAGAAGTTGATCGCACAAGCAGAAGAGTTTAAGTTTATCAATTTGGAACAATATCTATCTAAGTTGTATGCAACATCCGCATCTAAAAATGATGTATGCGAATATTGTGACTATGCTGCAAAGAACGCAAGAGCGTTAGTAGCACATTATAGAGGATGTAAGAAGAAACAAACCTTTGTAATTTGTACTGAAGATAACATAGCAGAATCGGAGTAGTAAAATCTCAGTGTTTATATATAAATGAGCGAAGTTGAAGAATTGCGTTTACGCGGCGGCGGTGGTAGCAGCGGTGGTATAGGGGGGTCGGGTATTTTCGGTGTTTTCGGAACAGTGGTCCAATGTAAGTCCGATGACAACTCTTGGTATTGTATGTTATCCAAATTTGTCAATGTCCTCATAATGTTGATGGTTCTGTTTTTTATCTTTTCTATTGCATATGATTTATTGAGAGGGTTGTCACCGCGGAAGAAATTCAAGGGTGGTAATGGAAACAATATTCTTGGATTATTTGGAGTATAATAAAAATTGAAAGTCGTTTACTTGTCTATTACAAGATAAGTAAACAAAAAAACAGAATGAAAGTTGGAAAACGCTATTTGTACGTTAATAACGAAAACACCACCTTTACAGGAGATGTTGTAAATGTAACCGATATCGCGGTAACTATACGCAACCGATCATGTGAATCACACAAAAACAGTAGCGGTGCATTTCATATGCCGCACGATCATATACGGTGGACGTTCCCATTAGAGAATCTCATAAAAGGACAACGGTATATTTTCACAATCAACGATGATAGTCACACGTGTGAAGGTGTGTTGGTTGATATTATTGGTAGACACGACACTGTCCGATTGAAAACGGACAATGGTAGTATCACCGCGTTCTCCATTTATTGTGTGAAGAAAATACATTGTTTCTAACCAGCAACGATCAGGTTCTCTACAATGTAACTTTTGTCGTATTCTACTTCCAAATTGTAAACCTCTATGTTCTCAACTGTATGCGTTGTAAATGAAACCGGTGCCTCCCATGTATATTCATTCACCGTGTTGAATTCACACGTGTTATTATCTACCGAAGCCATTACCTGTTTTTCTTGTAGACAAAATCCTTTCATTGGTTTTTTTTCCGGTTTTACATAGGATTCCGATGCCATTTTGATCTGTGAATTCGTAACCATACCGCAATAATCATTCAATGTCAATTCCTTTGCAGATTTCCATACAGGTTCTCCGAACGTGTAATTGCCATTGTATGTCCTCACATAGAATGATTGTTCTTCCGTACAAATAATTGGATGGTGACAATTATAGAGTACCAAACGCATCTGACCGGTATATATAATCCGTTGTATATTCACAATATTCTGGAACCGACCTGTGTGCGTTGCCAACTTCATATCCACAGTTATATCCTCAATATTCTTATAACCTTCGTTTGAGAGAACCTGAATACCTTTTAAAAAACACATTGTTGTATAGTCACCCATTTACCGATATAGTGTAAACGTTTTATACTATATTGCACGTACAAAATATATACAATATATATATTGTATGAAGCCTATCCAATTTAACGAACTAGAGTTATGGTGGATGTATCTGGTGGTATGCAAACAACATATAATGAATATGAATTATGTATCTAAAAACAAATACACTCTCACGCATTTTCCACCGACAGCCGTCGTTCATTCGCTTGTTTCATCCGTACAGAAAAATAAAAACGCTGTCATAATGTTATCGGGTCTTGTGCGATTGGAAAATATTAATTATATACAAAAAACAGTTGATGATCTATGTATAGAGTCATCACATGATGTGTTTGTATACGAAGACAAACGCGTGTTGAATTTTCTTTGTATAGATAATATTGTAAACTGGATACAACAAGAAATACAACCAAAATACGAGACATTAACAATGATTGGATTCTCTAATGGTGGTGTAATAGCGAGTCATGTAATGTATAATCTTGAGAACACTACCGGAAAATCAGATTTCATGTCAAAAACACTTATTACGGTAGACAGTATGAACGATATGTTTGATTTCTTAGAAACATACGAGAATAACAAAATGTATCGTCAGGATATAATGGGTTGTTATATGGCAACCTATATAAGCAACTTCAGACATTCTCATTTACATGATCGTATAGATTTGTTAGACATTTTCAAAAACACGACCTTGGAAACTGCTCTAGATTACTTTCGCCGGATGTATGACACCGAGCGAGAACATCTGCGGAAAATTACAACCCGAGAATACAAACTACGCAATTGTAAAATTGTGAATATCCATTCGCATCACGATCCTATTATACAGCGATATCATAACAAAAAACAATACAAACGACTCATGCGAGCGATTGATCCTGACTTACGCCCAGAGGTTAAGAATATTTCGTTCCCGGGTATTACACATTGTACGCAAATGTTTGCGGAAGACAAATGCGTACATTTCGCGAAGTTGTTACGAGAACATTTGTGTAAAACATGAGTATTTGTGTGCTGTCGGTTGATTCAGATTTACTACCGCCTCCCGGTATTCTTTCAAGGTTGGACGCCCTATAGGATTCGCATTCGTTGCGATCCATATCAATTTACTGTAGATTGGCGATATACCCGATAGCGATGGTCGCTCGTCTACGTGTACCCGCGACCCTTCATATGGATCTGCGTTACTCACAATAAAGTATAATATCAGACCGATTGAGTATACAGAACTCAATGATGACGGTCTAGTATCGTAGCGATTGAGTGACATCTTTTTTTGTATTGGCGAATTGTATAATATATGTCTGCGCTTCCCTAGTAATTCCGGTGACAAATAGGTTGACTCGTTAATATTCTCATCTACCAAATCATAATCCATTATATCCAGTAACCGCACGGTTATATGATTGTCCGCGTCGTAATCTACCCATATCATATCGGGGTTTATATGTGATTGTGACAACAATTGGTTGGAACCTAACAGATTATCGCATGTGTCAATTATCCGCAACAGTAAATCTAAAGTTGTTATCGCGACTGGTGGTCGTTTCCGAAATGAATTGCGAAATGATGTGCGTTCTGGTGGTTTGTTAAGATCGCAAATAAATTGACGCAGAGTTTTTCCGCGTGGTGTTACTTGGTAGACCAAGTATTTATACTTCCCTTCTCTATACGTGCGATACGGAAACAACATATGCGGGTGGTAATCCACGTCGCTTGCTATCGGCAAATCACCACCATAAACCTGGAGTTTATATTCCGTTGGTGTGTGTATTTTATTCATTATTTACATTATACTGTGAATAAAAATGGAATCAGATTTCAATTTTATTATGTCGTCGTTGTTAGTATGATCCGCCTCGTATTTACATATATACACACTGTGAGTATAAGAAAGATGTCTATGAAAGTTATTTCAAATAATATTATACGGAAGGCCGAGACCATCGCACCAAAAATCGTGAGTATTATGAATGCGTCATAGATCATGTTTTATATTGTGCTAACCGATTATTGTATTCATTATCAATTTTATATATCAGGCAATACAACATGGCAATGTACGACACTATCGTAAACGACAACATAATAGATCCTACAAATAGAGATGGTCGTGTAATATCTGTGACCGGCGCTCTGCATATGATGCAAGTTCTATTTTGGATATACCACTCATAAAAACAACTATTGTGTACCTGGAATATACAACAATCGTGATGTGTCGTATAAAGCCGTCCGTTTGATTCTAAACATATGGCGCATGTGTCTGACATTATATAAGGTAAATATATTTATGTATTCGCATCTTTCGTTAATGCAATTGCACGATTCAGTTCTCTTATAACTCTTGGATACAATACGTCGCGATCAAAGACCGCGGTTGATTTCAACTGCATTTGCAGACAGTCTTGGGAGAACTGTGAATCAATGTCATTGTAATCCGGATTGTTTTGCTTCCATTCGTATAATGTTCTCAAGCTTTTCCTGGATACTTCCTGTATCGCCATTCGTATTTTTTCATGATCGGATTCCTTATTCCATTCGTTATTGTCTTTTATATACACTGTTTCCCTCTTCAGATCCGTACAATGGATCGGACGTTCGTGTATACCCAGTTCATTCAGTTGATTGATAAGTATTCGGGAAATGCCATTCACAAACCCTTGTTGTCCGGTATTGGCGAGAGCTTCTCTAGATACTTCAATGTTATCTACAAATTGTTGAAAGTTGATAGCGTTTTTGCACTGTTCGTTTAAAAAGAAATTCAAGTTGAATGATTTGTTGTTTGTAGTATTGTTCGTCGTTGTATTGTGAGTTCCGTTTTTACAAAGTTCAATTATCTGTTTTTGGAGTTCCTGATTACTCTTTACCAATTCCTTTACAATCTCATAAATACTATTCGGATCAGATACGAGTTCGGGTTCCGGTTTTGGTTTGCACTGTTTCTTATGTTTACATAGACCCGATTTATATTTGTATGTATTATTACAATTCGTACAGGCAAATTGATGCACGACATTTTGCGACATTTGACAATCGCCGTTATTCGTTGTGTGCTTACGAGTGGATAAATGTTTGTTATAGTCGTATTTATTACAGCATACATAGTCACACATTTCACATGTAAATCTCGTTGCGATTTTTTGCGACTTTTCGTTATCCATTATTATCCTATAATGGATAACAAGAAAATCGCCTAAATGGTTTTTTCAACAAGATATAAATTTTATTATGCTGTCATGTAACTTTTTAAAAATCGCAATTCAAAGCATTATGCTGTGGACCCGGTTTTCGGGTCCGGGAGCCATTTTTCAAAAACCCATTTTGGACATTTTAAAAATGTCCAAAATAAAATCCAACCTATTAATAATAGAGGCCATCCAAACAATTCCAACACTTATTGATTTTCCTATTTAAAGAACGTGCTCGCCTTTTCGCGACATTTGGTAACTCGTCGTTATCCATTTTACGTATCCGAGTGACAATCTGTATATGAAATCATGTATACCACATCATATATCGTCATGATTATATTGCGTGATCCGCGTTGCGATTTTGCACGACTTTTAATTATCCCAAAATGGATAACGAAAAGTCGCAAACATGGCTGTTTTTCCAAAAATACAAATTTTATTATGCTGTCACGTGACTTTTTTATAATCACAAATCAAAGCATTATGCTGTGGACCAGTTTTTCGGGTCCGGGAGCCATTTTGTAAAAACCATTTTTGGACATTTTAAAAATGTCCAAAAAAAAATCCAGCCTATTAATAATGCAGGCCTCCCAAACAATTCTAACACTTATTGATTTTCCTATTTAAAGAACGACCTGCGGAGAATTCAACCGAATGCATAATTCAGCCATTTGTTTTTGTAGTGCCAAATTGCTTTGTACTAATTCGCTTACAATTTCATGTAGATCAACGCTTGGTTTTGGTGTACACTTATTTTTGTGGCTACATAGACTGGAACGATGCTTGTATACTAAATTACAAATATCACATGCATAGGTAGCCGGATTTTTCGGGATACCTGTGTGTTTACGAGTACATAAATGTCGTTTATAGTCTTTGCGATTATAGCACGAAAATTCACACGGGGCACATTCAAATTACAGAGGGACCTTACGGGTAAGTTCGCTAGCCATAATTAGTACATGTAGACTAATCAAATTACCCTTCAATGATTTTGTTCTCCAATCATATGAACGAAGTGCTAATAAATTCTATATGCGTTTTCTCAGTAAAATTGATTCCCTGCGGAAGATCCAATATTAGTATCACATCAAACAAATCAATAAAATGCCGTGTGGAATTTGCAAGCAGACCGGACACAACTCCCGCACATGTATGTCGGAACTCGCGCTCCCTGATTTATTTGACGAAGAAACCACGGCGAGGTTCTGTCTCCCCGAAGGAGATGAGGCGATCATATGGGACGAAGTATTCGAAGAACAATCACAAAAGCGAGGTGAATGTATTATATGTTTTGACGAAATCAGCGACGAAATGGTTAAAATCAAGTGCGGACACACATACTGCGTGTCGTGCTTTGTCAAGGACATGCGCCAGCGCGGCACATGCGCGATGTGTCGTGCCGAAATCTGCGAAGCACCGCCGAAGAAGACGCTGGACCGCAATACACGAGCGGACATTATAGATCAATGGCTGGATAACTCGCGACAGATATCCGATACAATCCGCGCGGAGTTCATAGAGCAGATGCGCGCAAGTATAGACCGACAGCGAATTATTCGCACAGAGCATGTGAATGAACTGGAGCGTGTCTTTATCGGCGCGGCGATCGGTACCAATTTGACAATGAGTTTATGGAGTGCCGGGATTGTTGCGAGCGAGTATACCTCCTATTGGTATGAAACGGCGGATGTGTAGACAATAAATAAATTGTATCTAATTATTGTTTTTTTGTACCGGTCGCAGTATGACTAAACCATACGTTTCCATATTATTGCGTGTTGTCGGTGAGGATGCATAATAAATCTCTAGATTCGCATTTATATCCAAGGATGGTTTGGATGTAGGCACAGCCTGCGCCATATTCCGCACATAAAACTGTGTATTTGGAGAACGTGAATTATAATCTTCAGATAATGTGCGTTTTTTCATGTTTTTACCGGGTTCCATACTATTTGTTGAGTTTAACTATATCAGGAACCTTGATCGTAAATCCCTTTAGTTTGGATATATAATTATACAGATAAGTATCGTCATTGCCCCATGCTAAGTACTCGGGACCACTCAATACAACCAATTCGGAATCTATATATTTATTACTGCTATCCATATATGTAATTCGCAAACTAACACTCTTGAATAATTCTAATCCTTCAACCATAAGATAAATGGTCGTTACTGTTCGTTTAGAAATACGTTCGTATGGTTCTACTTGTAAATTAACGAGTTGGCCACGATTCATTTTATTATACGTATATACTAAATGTATACTGAAATAAACGATTTCTTATATGTAGGTAGCGCAAACTCGGTGAAGTTCGCACACGATTTTGACTTGGTTGTTAATTGCACGACGGATATACGAGAACCTAAGCTGTACAATAACCAATTTATTCGGTTACCAATGCGCGACGATCCCGATTCTACAGAGAATACTATGTCGGTCCTTACCCATACAAATGTTCTCTCAATCATACATGAAACGATAAAAAATAATAAACGAGTGTTAGTCCATTGCTATGCAGGAGAACAGCGATCCTGTGCGATAATTGCGTGTTATTTGATACGATATCACCAGATGACACCCGATGACGCAGTCGCGTATATCCAAGAACGACACATAGGTGCGTTCAGTGGTGGTGTGAATTTACAGAAATTACTCGTCAACGTCTTTGTCGCAACCGCACAATTTCGTCGTGCAAGCGATCTAAACTAGCACATAATTCCACATGGATGCCATATTCTAACAGATACTTATCCACATAGGTAGCGACAATCGCAGCGGTATCACATGTTACATGTATTTCATTTGCCGCTCTGTATATACCAAGTCCGTTAGTTTCATAGGGATGCCGAATACATGCGATTGCGTCCCGCATTTCCGACGCCAATTGTGGTGCTTCCGCTAATATACGAATACAATCCGATGTTGCCTGCTGTACGCGTTCAATACTCATTTTTTTGGGATTAGAGGTGCCGGTGAAATACCAGTTCAATTTTATATTTGGTGTTTACCCAAATATACAATACATGTATATGACAGACGCATATAAATCGTTTGTCGGTGCGAAGGAACTGTCGGTTCTCCAGAAACGGTTTTCGGTTGAGAAATTCGCGGGGCGATGGGAGCAAGTAATGACATCGCTTTCTACACAATTTATGGGGACCGGACCGACCTTTAGTTCGGTGAATGCGATCTACGAATTACTGACGGACGGCCGCGTTCGTTTAACAAACAGCGCATACAACGGAGATCTGAAACCAGTATTTATACAAGGTGTTTCCGATACGCGCGAAGGATTATCAACCTGTCGGACTGTGAAGTTCGATAAATTACCATTTATAGGTGATTACTGGATCATTTACGCGAATAAGCGATGTGATACGATTATCGTGAGTGCGCCTGTTATAATGGCGGGTAAATGCTTTTCGGAGAACTTTGGTGTATATGTTCTCACAAAGAATCGCGATGCGTTCTGGGAGAACAAATCGCTGGTCGCCGAAATACAAACACAATTACAGAAATACGGGTTCTCTTCGTTCTACAACAAAGCGATATTCTCCGGCGAATCTATGCCTATTATGGATCCTTTATCAGGAACCGAGACATTGAGTCGTGTGAATATATAGATCTAATTATAGAATATTTATTTTTTCTGTAGTTTGAATACATCGCGGATTTTCAGACCGTGGTAATGTCCGGCATCAAAGGAAGTGCGATTTACAATATCACATGTTTCCGAATCAAATATCGCATATCCGGATCCGTTTTTGGCGATGTAATATTCGTGTGCTACGTCGGGGTGGGAATGCATAAATTCACGGTCAATTGTGAAATACAAGAGCGCACCCTTGTGTAATTTGCGCGGGTTTTTCAACTGTGTCAGTCCATGGGCGTGTCCGTAAATTCCGCCCGAACCCGATTCCAATATGAAAATTCGTTTTTCGGTGGTAAATACAAACACCTCGGGACGATTCCACAATAAAAGGTTTGGACGGACGAATAAATTCCCGATAGACAGTTCGTTGAGTATAGCATCAACCAGTGACATTAATGTATATAATATACATATAAAAAATATAATACTAAATAAATAACCTTTGGTTAAAGGGGAACCATTGGTTCCTCTTAAGCAAATAAACATTTCATATCCAAATTAATAAACCTCCCTGATGACAGCTTCGGTACCTGATTGTATCCAGGTACGGCCAATGCCGCACACATTTTTGTTATCAGCTGTCGCCAGGTTACGCCAGGTTGTAAGTTAGATAGAAACACACATGTCATCGCACCCTGTATTTTCCCATTTGCAAATGCCTCAGCACTACTTTGCTCGTCGCGACATCCACTAATAAGAATTACATTTCCGTTAGTATCTGCGGATCGCGTGTTCTCAGAATATCCCATATAATTGTATTTCAAGTCGCATATAGTACCACTATGACAACAGTCAAATAACATGAATAATGTGACTCCAGATTTCATATATTGCCTTACGATTGCATTTAGCTCGTCATCCACGATTAACAGGTTGTCTATTGTTAGGAATCCTTCATCTTTACCATCAGTTTCATCACCATTCCTGTCGGAAATTTGAGTTCCATGACCGGAAAACGAAAATACGAGCAGATCGCCCGATACAGCGTCTTGTAGTAATTTGGTGAGTTGGTTTATTATATTCGCCTTTGTTGGACGCAGCGCAGTGAGATCGGTCATCATATCAATTGTTTGGAACCCGACTAATATATTTGAAACGTTCTCAATATCATTAATACATCCACTTAGTTCGTATGACGTACCTATATAATTGATACCGATTAATAGTGCCTTCTTTGTACCACTACTGACATTAATTTCCGACGGCAGTATGATAGTCGCTATTTCCGCATTCATTTGTCGCACTATATTCGCATATTCTATTTCGTACGATTTCTTCAGTGAGGATATTCTAGCAGACCGGTTTCGGAAATTCATGGTATTGATAGCAATGGCAATTTGCCGATTATAAGTATTTATTAATGTTCTCACGATATTTGTATATTTGGTCTTAATTTCATTTACACGATTTGTCTTATACAAATTGAATTCGGACATTGTATATAAGATTATAATAATTAATTTTTTACATAAAAATAAATTATATGGTATATATAATGCGTACGTGTATATTTGGTTTGTTAATTACACTAGTCGGCGCATACCCGCGATGTAATGATGTATACGAACAACATGAGTATTTTGAAAATGAACGGCGATTATTTGATGTTGCGCATGATAGGTCGCCATTTGATACGGATTATATGTTTACAATGACACAATTTCAACCGACAACGTGTGTAGAAAATGATACTATAAACCGTATATCTGAGGGTTCAACACCATTTATTATGGAAAATACACAATTGGAACAACAAGAACCATTGTATCGGTTTCCATTATTTGACAGCTTGATATGGAAAACGACCGATTGGTTATGGCGTTTATCTGGATGGACGAAAATAATAGAAAACGGAGAACATTATTGGTATTATCCGAATGATTCTACAGACCGAACTGTATTTTATTTACATGGAGTCAATGCAGTCAATGGATTTGAGAACATTGTATTGCTGCGGAAATTGGCGCGACATGCCAGTGTGTATTTCTCGGTGTATTCTTGTATTTTGACGCGGACTATGGATATTCACACACGTATTCCGATCACATAGATAATGTAGCAATGTTTATATCAGACCATAAAAGTACAATGAATGATATTATAGGGAATAGTTACGGAACCATTCGCATAACGACAATGTGTAAGCGGTATCCCGATTTATGTGACGCGATGGACCATATTGTATTGACGGATCCATTAAATATCAATCTACCGTTCTCAAAATTACTGGACGCATGTTTGTATGGTATTTTTTTCAACCATCCTGATAAAACTCCTATATATCACGAAAGTATGACTATAAATACACTGCGATTGGAACGGCATTATATGCATATTTATAGTAATATGGACTGGTACGAATGGAGTCTTGATTCCGTACTAATGAAGCGGTTCGCTCACAACATGGTTTTAGTCATTGGCGATCAGGACGATTTGATTGATATCAATCGTGAAAGTCTGGCATTGAAAACAAGTCGTGTGATATATACACACCATGGCATGGTTATTTTTACCGATTTTATGGACCAGGTATATTGACACATGTTATATATAATAAATATAATAATATATAAAAAACAATTATTATATTTATTTAGATCGCCTACGCATTGTACGGTTGCGCTTCTTGCGACAGAATGTGCGTTTAGTGCCGCTCGCGACCTTGCAACCGCGGACTTTCTTGCATACGTTGGGGTTCTTGGTTCTCTTACGAGTGCATAGCGACCTAGACGGCAT
>Ga0078894_10003204_pt1 | contig 12418 bp, 6 predicted proteins | sample LauGreSu1BDMLBSD_2_FD_67506 | JGI IMG/M metagenome (GOLD analysis project Ga0078894, IMG submission 67506) | Freshwater lake microbial communities from Lake Michigan, USA - Su13.BD.MLB.SD (version 4) (version 4) | ecosystem: Environmental > Aquatic > Freshwater > Lake | place: Lake Michigan, USA...
TGGCGGGCGGAAATTTGCGTTTTGCGGAGGACTGATGCACGACGGTGCCCGGCTGTCGCGGTGGTATGATTCGGAGTGGGATTATGGATTTGGCAAGGGCATTGAGACTCTGCTGGCCTCGGCAGCCCGGCTGCAGAATGCAAGGCCGGATGTGCTGCTGCCGGTGCAGGGGCCGGTGATTCGTGAGGCTGGTCGGCAATTGTCCGAATTTCAGCAGCGACTGGTGAAGTTTCGAGCCAGTTATGTGCGGGGATATCCGGTCTTTGATTCAACGCCGGCGGAACGCGATTCCATTTCGAAGCCGACAGCGGTGCCGCTGATCAGCGAGGTGACTCCGCACCTGTACAAGCTGAGCCATCAGACTCAGGGGCGCAATTTTGCGATCATTGTGTCGGACAATGGTCGGGGTCTGGTGCTGGACTGCGGTCTGTTGCCGGCTGCTCAACTGGAGGAGATCATCGTCGGGATGCGGGCGCATCTGGGGTTGAAGGAAATTGATGCGTTCTGGATTTCGCACATGCACGGGGACCATTTTCTGCTGGGGCCTGTGCTGAAGGAAAAGTATGGTGCCGAGGCGTGGACTCTGGACAGCATTGTGGATCGCTGTGAGCACCCGCGGGCTTATGATTATGCTGCCATGGTGTCAGCCTACAGTGATGGTTTTGACGGGATGCAGATTGATCGGGCAATCAAACCGGGTGAGCGGATTGAGTGGGAAGGTCTGACGCTGCAGGTGGACTGGATGCCGGGTCAGACGGAGTTTGGCTGCTGTCTGTGGCTGGATCTGGATGGTCAGCGGATTGCGTTCACGGGGGACAATCTGTTCGGCAATTCGCAGTCTCCTGAGCAGGACGGTCATGAGGCTGTGGTAGCGCGGAACAGTTGTATTCTGGAGGAGGGTTATCTGTATGCGGCCGAGTATCTGCGGAAGCTGAAGCCTGACATTATCATGGGCAGTCACAGTTATGTGATGCAGGAGCCGGCGGCGTTCATTGAGCGTTATCATCGCTGGGCACAATCGATGATTGGTTTGTATCGTGAGATTCTGCCGACGGATGCCTACGAGTATGCTTTTGATCCGTACTGGGTGTCGGCGTATCCGTATCGTGTGGATCTGTCGCAGGCTGACGAGGCGGAGATCTTTGTGACGGTGCGAAATTTCCGTGATCGACCGCAGCGGCACAGTGTGCGTCTGCAACTGCCGGCCGGGATCAGTGCCGATGCAGAGCTGCTGGAGGGCGAAGTGCCGGCTCGTGGTCGGGTACGAATTCCGGTGAAGCTGCGCGTGGACCGGGGGCTGTGTGAACAGGCACAGTCCATGGTGCTGTTTGACATCACTCTGGACGGCGCGCGTCACGGGGACCTGTTCGATTTTCTGGTGCGGACGCAGCCGGAACAGTCTTCAGGGCAGTGAGCGGGAGGCGGCCAGTTGCTGTCGTTCCAGTTTGTCCGCTTCGTTGAGATGCACCAGTGCTTCTTCGCTGTGGCCGGTGCGTTTCAGCACATCGGCCAGCATGCGATGCACTTTCGGACGATCGCCGCGAATCCGCAGTGACTGCCGCAAGTCTTTTTCTGCATCGTTCAGGGAGTTGAGTGCGAGGTGCACTTCGCCGCGAGTGGAGAGGATTTCGGGGTTTTCTTCCAGAATCCTGAGGCTGGCCTCAATGTGTTTGAGGGCTTCCCAGGGTCGTGAGGGTTTGCTGCGTACTTCGGCGATGGCGAGGTTATTCAGAATCAGCGGATTGGTTCCGTTGGTCATGCTGTTGGCAATTTCCAGCCACTGGACAGCTTTTTCGTACTGTTCCATCGCGAGAGCTCGGGCGGCCAGCAGCGAGAGAATTTCCAACTGGTGAACTCCCTCTGCCCGCAGATTGGTGAGCAGTTTGTCAGCTTCGCGTGCGCCGATTTGCCCGGACAGTGCCATGCGGACGATGCGGTCGATGCCGGCCAGCGGGATTGAGGTGGCGTCGGTGATGGGTCCGGAGCGAACGGCATCATCCAGCAGTTTCAGCAGTTCGCGAACTTCAGACTTGTCACGTATGACCGGCATCGCGGCAGATTCGAGGGAGCGGATTCGGTCTGTGAGATCTGTGCGGTTATCGAAGATCGCCACGCTGGCGGCACCGAACATGTACTGCCATTCCGGATCCTGTTTCCATTCCAGCAGTTGTTGTGGCGTACCATCGACGAGGGTTTTATGGGCATCTTCAGGACGCAGCAGCAGCAGCAGGCAGCGGGCGACAGCCACTCGGGCTTCGCGGTTGGCGGGATCCTGCACCAGCAGTGAACGCTGTTCGCTGACCGCGATTTCCGCCATCTCGCGAGCCTGTTCCGGGTGTCTGGCCTTGACAAGCAGGTCGACGAGAAACAGGCGATCCCGGGGATGCTGATCAATTTCATTGCTGAGCAGGTCGGCTGCAGCACGAGGTTCGCCGACTATTTCCAGCAGAATGGCCATGGCTCGGACAGAGCCCCGGTCCTGGGGATCATTACGCATGCGATCACGCCAGTAATCCAGACAGCGCTGCAGGGACTGGGGATTGATAAGTGCACCGGCCCGATCGAGCCGACGGAGCAGTGCAATGGCGTCGGTGTTGGCCGGGTTCAGTTCCAGTGCCCTGACAAGCAGCAGGGTACAGGCATCCTTGTTTTCGAAGGACTGCAGCAGTCGGGACTGCGCGACGAGTGTTTCGAGCTGGCTGAGCGTTTTTTTTACCCGCTCATCGTCACGCCCCTCCAGCAGCCCCTCCAGGGACTCACGGGCTTCGCTGGACTGTCCGGCGAGAAACTGAGCTTCGGCGAGGGCGCAGGTGAGTTCCACATCACCGGGCTGAGCCTTCAGTTTTTCGCGGAGTGCCTTCACTGCGGTCTGAGCCGTCTGCACCCGATCTTCCGGATTCTGCTGTCGGCGCAGCCGCATTTCCAGGAGTTGCAGGTTGACTTCAGGGTTTATGGCGGCGGCAGATTCAAGACAGCGCTCGGCCAGTTGCCATTCCTGCCGCTGAAACCAGATTTCCGCAAGCTGGATGGATGCCTTCGGGTGACCTTCCTTTTCCAGCAGGACCCGTTGCAACTGGCTGACTTTTTCATCTTCGGTCAACGGCAGAGCCGCACTGTCAGATTCCGCCAGATCCAGCAGCCACATACGCACCGCGGGATTGCCGACATTGTCAGCGGGAGCGTAGGGCCGGAGTGTTTCGATGGCCTCGCTGACCCGATTATTGCTTTTCAGCAGGTCTGCCAGCTGGAGTGCATGATCTGCATTCAGAGGTTCAAGATCCCCGAGGGCGCGAAGACTGAGTTCTCGTTTGGGTGTATCTTCCGCCGCGGCCGACTTCTGCACGGACCGCAGCAGGAAGGCGCGATGAATATTGAAATCTGCATGGGTGCCTGCCCAGATTCCCGTCAGCAGCGCCAGCATCGATACCAGCGCCACGGGCGCGGCTGAGTAGCCCAGTTCCCAGTTGCGCGAATAGAACCAGTTCATCGCCGTCTCGACAAGTTCGCGACGGCGTCGAAGCAGGCCCTTCAGCGGATTCAGGCTGCGACTGGGATTGATGCCGTCAATGAACGACCGCCCCATCCGCAGATAGCTGACTCTGCGACGATTCCAGTCAGGTTTGGACGCGTCATTCTCGGGCAGATTCTGGTTGCTCATCTTTCAACCTCAGATCCGAATAAATCGCAAAGCCTGGACAAACAGCATGACCGCTGCTGCAGTGAGCGCCAGCAGCCATGGGCCAGCCCCATGCAGTCTCAGTTCTTCGATACCCGACTCTTCCGGCTCTTCCGCAGCACGGACTGCCTGCTCGGATCGGGAATCACTGACAGTGCTGCGAATCGGCGAAAGGACGGCACCCGCGGGCACACCCGCCAGCAGCGGCTTGCCTGGACGAGCCGGTGCGATCCACGTGTTGAAGAAGCGAGTGATGCCGTTCGAACGGAACATGGGCCGCTCGAGCATTTCGTCGTCCTCATCCTCCAAACGCCGTATCACCCGCCGACCTGAAACCACTTCATCCATCACGGGAATGGCATGAGTCAGCACCAGAATCGCCTGATCAGCGCTCCAGACAAACGCCAGACCCAGCAACATGACATCAAACCGCCAGATCATCCCGGCGATGCCCGCAGACACGTCGATCCCTGTCCACAGGTAAAAGTACACACCCAGCACAGTGCCACCCACCGACATCATCACTCCACACCAGATGCTGGCGGCCAGCAGCAGCAGCAGGTGCAGCGCAGATCGGTGCATCAGTGTCCCCATGATCAGGCTGAGCACGACCAGCGAATAGCAGGCAGCGAGACCGCCACGCAGACTGGATTCCTGCAGCACCTTCTGTTCAAGGTGCAACCCGGCAGCGTCGGAATAGTGCAGGACTTCTGAGGCAATCAGTACAGAACCGGCAAGACGGCTGACCCCGGCGTCAAAACGCGACTCCAGAGGTTTGCTGAGAGACGGCGGCAGACGGACCAGCAGCAACAGCAGCAGGGCCAGCGAAAATACAACTCGCCCCGCCACATGACGCCGCCTGGATAGGATCCACGCAAACACCCCGCAGGCCCCGCCGAGCGAGAGCAGCCACGCTGAACCCTTCACCGCCCCCAGACCAAAGGCCGCAAGATTGGCGATAATCAACAGAAAACACTCGGGACGCCAGCGTTCACGACGACCGCCGCATTCGCTGATCGCAATCCAGAGCAGTCCTGGTATAAACAGCGGAAAAGCGCGAAACTGAGCACTGGACCAGCTTTGATACCCGTACAGCAGCAGCGCCGGTGCCTGGGCAAGCAGAAACCAGAGCATGGGCGTCTGCACCCACTTGCGCTGTCTGAAACCTGCAGCGGTGACCGAAGACATCGGGATATTCCTTCAAACGGAGCCTTTGAAGCAAAGGTTCGATCTTCAGGAGTATCGGTAGAATCCCACTTCGCCGACAGATCAGGTGCGGGGAACTCCGGTCATTTTTGCCGGTCAATCTCAAAAAGTACCAGGGGAAACGATGAGTCCTGGGACGATTATTATGCTCTTGATGCTGCCGATGTGCGGGAAAACACCACTGGCTGTTCCCAAACGCTACAGTGTGGATAAATGGCAACGGGCTGTCATCCCGCGGTGACGTCAGGGAGTCGCGAGTGCCGGCTGGACGACGTCGATTTGCCGGTCCACCGACTCGGGAACCACCACCTGCTGCTGGCCGCCCGGCCACGTCACTTTCAGCTCCCTGATCGTGGTGTTTTTGCCCAGTCCGAAGGTGACTGGCAGCTCCACCTGGGACTGGTAGCTGCGAGTGGGCATGACGGTGCGAAACTGCCGTGTTCCGTCCGCCAGCAGCAGTTCGACCTGTGCGCCGATGGCATCGTGATTGGCGGTGACGCCTTGCAGGCGAATTCGCAGCCAGTGGTGTCCGCTGGCCTGATCATTTCGCAGCAGTCGCGGTCGGGCTCCGGAGGCGAAGAGTGCGAGGTCGAGGTCACCGTCGGCATCGATATCGGCCATGGCAGCTCCCCGCCCCACCATTCTGCGGGCGAAATCCGCGCTGGTTTTCTGTTCTCCGAGCATGACAAATTCGGTTTCTTCCTCCGGTCCGCAGTTCCACAGCAGGTGTGGCGGCTGTTCGTACTGCTGGCTGGACTGGACGATGCTGATGTCAGCTTCGAGGTGCCCGTTGTTTTCGAACAGGTCCAGTCGCCCATCGAGATCTGCATCGAGGAACAGGACTCCGAACTTCAGGTCAGTGCGGGTGACTGGTCCGATGCCGTTTGAGACGGCTTCATCGCGGAACACGGGCATGGCCATACCGGGATTCTGGCAGACGTAGAGTGCCGTCATTTCGGTGGCGAAGTTGCCGATGGCGATCCCGACGGCGGCCGAGTTTCGAAAGCTGGCGAAATCGAGTCCCATGGCTCCGCGGGCGGCTCCGGCGTTGTCGAAGGCGACTCCGGAGCCCGCCGCGGCCTCCTGAAAGCCTCCGTTCGGCTGACTGAGGAACAGCAGGTTTTGAACGGTGTCATTGGCCACCATGATATCGGGGCGTCCATCGGCATTGAGGTCCGGGAAGGTGACACCAAGCGACTTTGACAGGGGGGCTCCGGTGTTCGGGTCACGAACCTGCACGCCCATCTGCACAGAGGCATCGGTATAGACACCTTTGCCGTCATTCAGGTACAGCACCGGGAAGGCCCCCTTGAAGTCCGTGGGGCGTCCGTAGGCGCGGAGCTGTCCGTCGAGGGTGAAGTTCATGCCTTTGTCGGTTTCGCGATCCCACTGGATGTAGTTGCAGACGAACAGGTCAAGGTCTCCGTCATTTTCGACGTCGAAGAACCCGCAGCTGGTGCTCCATGCGGTGCTGTCCCCGGCGACTCCGGCGGTTTCCGTGACGTCGTGGAATCGGCCCTGTCCCTGATTGAGGAACAGATGGTTGGCACCGAGGCAACTGATGAACAGATCGACGTCACCGTCGTTGTCAACATCACCGCAGGCGACGCCGTTGCCATATATTGGCACATCGATACCGGAGCCGGCCGTGACATTGGTGAAGCGGCCCTCGCCGTCATTGGCATAGAGCGCTGAGGTCGGGGGCTGAGCCGGTTTTTCCGCGGCCCATGGCCAGACACTGGAGTTGACGCAGAGCAGGTCCTGATCGCCATCGTTGTCGAAGTCGAAGAAGGCCCCGCCACCGCCCATGGTTTCGGGCAGCAGTTTTTCACCTTCCGCGCCGTTTTCATGTACGAAGTCGATGCCCGCCGTCGTGGTGATGTCCGTGAAGGGAATGTTGGGAATTTCGATCCGCGGCCCCGTGCGTGCTGCGGGCAGCGCGGTTTTGGTGGCGGGGCCGGCGACCGGCGCGACCGGGGGCCGCGTCAGCCACCATCCGACACCGGCACCGGCAGCCAGCAGTACAAACACGGCCAGCGATATACGGATGGCGCGACCAACGACTTCGTCGTTCTGAATCTCTTCGGTCTGGTCACTGTCCTGAGTTCTGCGATCTGCCATCGGAAGACTTTCACCGGGGACTGTCTGCGTTATTCCTCTGCACTGCCATCAGCGGCGACGGGCTGAGCATCGGCGGCCTGCTGTTGAGTCTGCTGCGTACGCTGCAGATCGTAAACGACCAGTGCTTCCGATGCGAAGTCGGCTGCCGGATATTTTTTACGGGCTGCAGCGACCGCTTCACCGCGGGCCGTGTCATCAATTTTGTACTTCTCGTGGGCTGCCTGATGCACCGCCGCCTGTTCAGCATTTCCCAGTTGCTGATACAGTTGCGCCAGGTTGTAATGGGCATCGACGTTTTCGCTGTCAATTTCCAGCGTGCGACTGAAGACCTGCACTGCTTCCTGCAGGCGAGCCTGCCGTCTGGTTTTTGCCTCGTCGTCGCTGCCACGGATCTGCTGGGCGCGGTCGAAGATGGTTTGTCCGAGCAGATTATTGACGACGTAATCGCGGCTGAAATCGAATTTCCGCCGGACCATTTCTGCGGTTTTCTGTTCAACCACCTGACGGAAATTGTCTTCCGCATCCGCCAGTCTGCCCTGCTGTCGATTGATGACACCGCTGAGCCATGCGACGGTCCATGGCGGTGCGGCCGGCTCGCTGCAGGCAGCCGCGCGCTGCAGTGCGGCTGCGGCTGCATCCAGCTGCCCTGGTCCGGCTTCCTCCACGAGAGCACGGGCCAGGTTCAGCGGTCCGTCATAGCGGCCCAGCTCTTCGACCCGGCGGAAGGCTTCCATGGCCTGCCGCAGCTCGGACTTGCCCTTCAGCAGCATTCCGATACCGTAATCGTTCCACCGCTGCCATTCCGGGATTTCCCGCGGGGCATTCCGGACGGCTGCACCACCCTCGATCGGGAACACCACAGAGTCTTCCGCGACAACCAGGATCGGCAGTTCGTTCCGCCACGGCTGCCCCTGCTGGTGGCCGCGAATCGGGCGCCCCAGCTCGGCCGTCTTCTGATCCACAAAATTCATATAGATCGAATCGAACTTGCGGTACAGCAGTCGGACCCTGACCTGCAGCGGCTGCGAGACATCTTCCGGCAGTCTGAAACTGTAATGTACCGTCTGCCCTGAGCCCGGTGGAATCTGGTGCTGATACAGCGGCACGAAAATGTCCTGAGCATTGCGGCGATCGATGCGATTTCCGTTTTTGTCCAGCATGAAGTTATTGACGAAGTGTGACCATTCATCGACCGAACCATCCGGGCCGATCAGCCCGCTGGCCCCCAGTGTGCGGTCACCGCTGGTCAGGGTGACTTCCAGCCAGACTTCGTTGGAGTCGGTGGTGCCCTGTGTGAAGTGATGCCCCACCTTCAGTGTGCGGATGACGGTTTCCAGCAGATAGGCGGAGCCTGGTTTGAGTGCCGGGACCTGGGGTCTGAGAGGTGCTGTGAGCTGACCTTCCAGTGTGCCGCCCTCGCGGACTCCAAAGACATCCACTCGCATTGTGCCCTTCAGCATGGCTTTGTGGCGTTCGATGTGTCGATCATTGCCGGTCATCCAGTTGATGGCGGAATTGGCTGACGGGAAGAAGTGATCGTGGGTTTTGAGCTTGCCGGAATCATCGAGGATGCGGGCTCCGAAGTCATCCGATTCCTGCAGCGTCATGTGGCAGCCGTTGCAGTCAGTCTGCGCGGTTTCGGGGTAGTAGAAGCTGCGGGCACCGTGACCTGAGACACCGCTGAGCAGCCAACTGTCGTAATGGTTCTGTCCGCGGAGCCATTCCTTGTAGTGATTGAGTGCGAACGGCAGGTGCACCTTGTGGCAGGCGCCGCAGAATTCAGCCGACTTGTGCAGTGGCTTCAGAAACGTCTTTTTATGGAAGGACGGCTTGGCCTTGACCAGTTGATTATTGATCCACTGCAGCACGGCATTGTCGCTGCCGGCGAACGGGTAGTGTTCCGGCTCTTCAATGGTGTAGTCGGCGTTGCCGAGTTTGCTGTTGACGTGTGTGATCGCGTGACAGACGGTGCAGGTGATACCAGCCTGTGACGTGGGGTGATTGAGCATATCGAACTGCGGATCATCGAAGGCTCCGCTGAAGAACGGTACGGGGTCATGGCAGCCGGCACAGAACCGTGAGCCCTGGACATTGCCGTCGCGTTTGAGGCTGACTTCGCGAGTTTCAGCCACACTGGCAAGGTAGGCCGGGTTGTTGAACGAACTGAAGTGATGGGCACTGGCAACCCAGTCATCATGGGCATCCTGATGACATTTCCGGCAGTAGCTGTCCATCTGCAGAGTTTTGGCGGCGATGAAATTGCCGGTGGATGTGCGTGCCAGGGAGGGGAAGTAGTATTGCTCGCCCGACTGCGGTCCGGCCACGTTCCATTCGCGCGGGTCCGTGGACTGCCACCAGACCATCCCGGCGGCTGATGCTGCGGCGACCCCGGCCCAGACGAGACCCGAACGCCAGCGAATTTTCGGTCCCACCAGTCGATGCATCCAGTACAGCCAGCCACCAGCCAGTGGCCCCGCCACATGCAGCCAGTAGACGATCGATCGTACGGTCGGCTGCTTCAGGTCAACAAAGCTGCGGAACAGCAGGAAGCCGGTGGTCAGCACCACGATACAGACGCCGAACAGGGCGTAGCCGATCATCACGGTGCGACGGATTTTGCGGTCCTTCGTGTTCCGCATGTGGATGATGCCGAAGGCGAGGAAGGGCGTGACGATCAGCAGTCCGAGGACGATGTGGACCAGAAACATCCACTGATAGAAGTAATCCTGAAAAGTGCGTTTGGTCCAGAATTCCAGAAACGTGACACCTGCGAGGTACAGGCTGTTGGCGGCAATCATGGCCAGCAGGGCCAGCATGACGAAGAAGACGATTCTGAGGCGGGGGCCGATGGCCTTTTTCACGTGGCGTCGTTCAGGCCGGGGCTCGGTGGAGACAGCAGACATAACAGGGCTTTCGGATGACTGTAAGTGATTTCAGATGCCTTGGCTGCGGCGGACGGGGTCCGGGATCTGCAAAGCCGGCGAGCAGTGTCGGCGCTGCTCAGGGTTGCTGACTGATGCGAGCGCGGTGGCAGGGAGTTCCTGCAGGCGTGGGAGGAGTTGGCGGCTTAGCCGACCATGGCCGAAATTTTCGGGGGATAATCGATCGGTCGACCGGGGGCAGACCGTGCTGGTAATGGTTGCAGCATCCACAGCGGAGAGTCTGCGTGGGCGTGCGACGGGCAGTGCAGACCGCCAGCCAGCACGGCGTCGGCGGCTGACGAAACCTGTGGCACTGGTCGCGGCATTGGCAACCATGGCGTTTTCTGCTGCTGGCATTGCCAGCCTGTGCAGGGTTGTTGCCGCCCTTGCCGGGAGGCCGGGCGAGCAATGTCGGCGGAGGGATGAAGTTGCGGATCAGCCAGCAGCCTGAGTCGCCTGTGATTGACAGCGATGGGCGGATCGCCCTGCGTCTGCCGAACGAGGACGGATCCGGTGGTGATTCCGGGTGGCGGACCCATTTTTGTGTGCAGGTAATCACCGCAACCGGCCTGAGCCACCGCGCACAGACATCCGGCAATCGCTGCTGAGTGCAGCGCGAGGGCCAGCAAAATGCGAGGAATTGTGGGTGAACACGGCATTTCGAGGATTCCGGGCGACGGGCAGAACGACTGTGGAATCTTACGACGAACCGCCGCGGGTGCAGGGGGCAATTTCCGGGAAATTGTGGGGAATTCCGGAACTGAACGGGGGGTGAGGGAAGAAAACAGGCAGCAGGCTGGGTGGACCTGACCGATTCTGCGGCTGCCCGCGGCAAAATCGGCAGTTGCGGGGGTGGTTCCCTGCTTGCATCGCAACGATCTTCAGCGTAATTTGCAGGGTTTGTCGTGCTCACCGCAAGCCTCGAAGTTTGTTTCGGAGAATCTCAAGGTGGCTCCGTTCCGCTGGTGTTCCTCGTGCCATGGCAGTTTTCAGACTTCTGCTCGCCACGGTCTGGCGCTGTTCCTGCTGTTCACCAGCGGCACCCTGATGGGGTGTGGTGGTGGTGAGGAACCGGCAGCGGACGCGGGGGCTGGGGCCTCGGCAGGTGCCGAGCCGGCGTCGGGTGGCGGTGGTGGCATGGCCATGGCTCCGCCGCCTGACGGCAGTGAATCATCGGACGCCGGAGGTGCGATGGCCGGTGGGATGCAATCCGGTCCTCCGGGCGGCATGCCGATGGGGGCGATGGGTGGTCCGCCGGAAGAGACGACTGCGGGAGGTGCGGCAGCCGGACCGGCCGGTGAGATGGCGGCAGGTGCGGGCGGTGCCATGGGTGCGGCTGCCGGTGGTTTTCAGTTTCCAGGTGCTGCCCCCGTGCAGGCTCGCAACAACGATGTGTCAAAGTGGACTGACGAGGAAATGAAGGCTGCGGTGCGGCAGTCGGATCGTCGCGTGATTCAGGCGATTGATGCGCGAGTGAAATCGAAACCGGGTGATCCGGCAGTGGCGGCGCTGCTGCTGGAATTGCTGGCTGTCAGTACGGAACCACCACCGACTCCTGTCATGCCCGCGGGCTCAGCAGCAGCGGGCGGATATCCGGGCATGCAGGGCATGGCTCCGGGGGGCATGCCGGGAATGCTGGGTGGTTCATCGGCGGCCGGATTTTCGGGAGTGCCCAGTTCCGGCGGCGGAGCTCCTCCTGGTTTGAGCGAAATGTCGGCGGGTGCCTCCGCTGGCGGTCAGAACTCCAGTGCTCCTCCGGGAGTTGTTCCGTCATCGGGCGGTGGTTCCTCGGCACCTCCGGGGCTGGCTCCGCCGCAGTCCAGTATACGTCGGCGTCCGCCGCAGGATTCCATCGGAGCAATGCTGGCCGAGTATGCTACGGCGTATCAGGCCAATCCGGCTGTCGGTGCGATGCGTGGTTTCAAGGTGCCGGGGCCCGGTGCCGGGGCTCCTTCCGGCGATGGTGCTCTGTCGGGGCCTCCGGGTGACGGCATTGTGCCGGGCGGTATCGGCATGCCTCCTGGAATGGGTGGTGACGGCATCGTCCCTGGTGGCATTGGAATGCCGCCGGGCATGGGTGGCGACGGTGGACTGGGTGGCGAGATGGCGGGCGGGGATCTGTTCAGCGGGGCAGGCGGTGGTACTGCTGCGCCGGCTGCCACGTTATCCCGCGAACTGGTCAGTGCGGTGGCTGATGGTTTGATTCAGAATGGTTCAGAGGAAGCGTGGCAGGCTCTGTTTGCGATTGTGTCGGGCTCTGCGAAAAGTCCGGTTTCGCTGGAAGAGAATGCTGAGATTGTCACGGTTGCACTGCTGAAGAACCTCGACGTGGATCCGCAGCAGGTGTCGCAGGTGATCGTGGCGATCATCGATGGAACAGCTCCGCTGCCTGCGGAAAGTCGGGTGTCCAGTCTGAATACGATGGCTGAGCTTGTCGGGCGTTCGCTGGACAAGCTGACGGGACTTTCGCCGGCAGCCGCAGGTGCTCTCGGTG
>Ga0078894_10003205_pt1 | contig 12416 bp, 9 predicted proteins | sample LauGreSu1BDMLBSD_2_FD_67506 | JGI IMG/M metagenome (GOLD analysis project Ga0078894, IMG submission 67506) | Freshwater lake microbial communities from Lake Michigan, USA - Su13.BD.MLB.SD (version 4) (version 4) | ecosystem: Environmental > Aquatic > Freshwater > Lake | place: Lake Michigan, USA...
AACAATATATTGATTGCATGTCTCAAAAATAACAATTATAAAATAGCTAACCAGATAATAGAAATTATATCTAAAGTAGTTCTAGAGAAGGAGATGAGGTTGAAAATTGAGCATAAGCTCCTAACTCAATGTGACAAAGAGGGGCAAAATGTTTTAATGTTATTGGCAAAATTCAATATTGACAATCAAATCCAGGATAGAATTATAAAGCTTGTGAAAGAAATACCTAGTAATTGGGTATGTCTAACAAACAATGACACAGATGGTCGTAATGCAATATCACTGGCAATAATGAATGATAATCAACCTATGATTGAAAGCTCAATGTCAATACTTGCCGAAATGAATGATAATGACAAGAAACTACTATTAACTGATCTATGTAAGAAATTTGATTCTAATTGTGAAAATTTTATATCACTCTCGTTTAAACATGGTAAGAGCTTTCTATATCTTACAATAATTGCAGAGATGGAAAAAATCCTAGAGGAAGAAGTATTAATTGAATGCTTTAGGAAAACATTTGCTGCTCACAAGGATATTCTCCACTATGCCCTTATAGATAATAACATAGATGCAATCCTAAGTGTTATTAAGTATCTTAAGCTAGTTAAAAATATCAGTGATAATGACAGGGTTTATATATCTGAATTAATTACAAAGAAGGATAACAATAGCTCCTCACTATTATTACATGCTATAAGTAAATCAAATCTTGAAGTCTGTGATATAATCTTAACTACAGCTAAAGAGTTTTGCGACCCAATCACTCTCAAAATGGTAATTAGCGCTAAGGACTCACAAGGGAATGGACCATATGTACTTGCAAAGCTAAATAATAATAGAAAGATACAGGAAAGATTAGTTAAGTTTGCAGAAGAAACAAATAATAACAACTTAATTACAGCACAAGCAGTCCAATTTGAAAAATTATTAGTGATTCAAAATTCACATTTAAAACCATTAGTGACCCAAGTATTTAATTAGGGCTTGCAGAAGTAGCTTCCATATTCTATAATCAAGTCATTTGATAAAAACCTAAAACTCGACAATGTCTACAACGTCAATTGCCATTACTGGAATGAAGGCTGCACAAGCTATAATCAGTCAGACTTCAAACAACATAGCAAATAGTGAAACACCTGGATTTAAATCAGGATTTATGGATCTATCAAACATATCTGGAGACAATGGTGTCGGTATGTTACGGGGCAACTCAATTGACCTCAAAGGTTCATTTAACTATACAGGAGTTGTTACTGACCTAGCTGTCTCAAATAACAAATCATTTTTTATTGTACAGAATAAAAATAGTGAAGAGGTTGTAAATGTTGTGACTGGTTCATTTAGGCCCAATAAAGAGGGGCAGCTTGAGTACTTAGGGAAATACCTACTGCTTGGCGCAAAATATGGAGATGATGATTCACTACCAGGTATGTCTATAGATACACTTGAGCCTATTGTCATTAATACAAGTATGATGTCTGATTCAGTTCCAACTACAAATGTAGTAGAGAATTTCAATTTAAACTCAGGCCTTTTAGCAAAGGGACAGGCATCATTTGTTATGACTCCTAGTAATTCTACTCCTGGTAGTAAACTAGGAGATCCTCTTGTATCTTCTGATGATTTAGAGTCAGGTGCTGGATTCCTACTGCAAATAAAGTCAGAGACAAATAGTGAAATTAGAACTGAAAGTACAAAATGCATTTTTACTTCTGCTACCATGTCTAAGAGTTATGGAAGTACCGGTACTGACATTGCTACTGGTGGAGCTGCAACAGATGACATATCTATTGTATATAATGGTAATCCAGCAATTTCTATAGCTAGAAGTAGTATTGCAGGATCTAGTAATAGCACAAGCCTTCAAAATATAGCCGATAGAATCAATAGTATAATTGGTAATAATCAGGCTTATGTTGTAACTAGTGGTGGATCTTCACAACTAGTAATAAAGCCACCTATCAATGGTTCAGATTCACTATTCATCAGTGGTACTCTAGCGACTTCATTAAATATCACAACTCAAATCTTACCTACTCAGAGAGGATCTGTAAGATTTACATCAATGTTAGACCTGAAAAATGCTCTAACTGGGTCTTTCAGTGAAATAGATAGTAATGCCTCATCTCAAAGCTTGCTATTTATAGCTAGGCCAAATACAAATGTTAGCTTTGCAAATCTTGATGCAACTAAAGATGTTTTAGGAGCACTTGGAATGTATGAAGGACCTGTTTTAGGACAAGGCTATGATCCTTACAATGACAGTGCAAATATGGCTTCAGGTAATATAAGGCCTGATATTGTAGATGCAGTATCACTCTATGACTCAAAAGGTGGTCAGCATATAGCAAATATTGCTCTGAAAAAGGTTGAGGATGGATGGATTCAAGAAGTATATATGTCTAATCCGGAACAGATTTACGGTGCTAGACCTGACGGATTAGTTCAAGTCACAAAGTTCATCTTTGATTCTAAGGGCAAGTTGAGTGCTGCAGGACCAGTAGTGCCAAATGCAACAACATCTTCTATTCCAGATCCTTACAGTTCAATACCATCTCCTGGTGCTGGTGCTGCTGGACAATTTTCCCTTGCTGGAGTCACATTTACCTTGGGAACAGATTTTAACAATATGGTTGAATTGGTTAACAAAATCAATAGTGATGCAAACCTTAACGCCAACTTTCAAGCTACAATCATTAAAGATTCTACCAGTGGATATAGCATCTCAATCATTGCTAAGGGAGCAACCCAGCCAGTTGTCACTACCAACCTATTTAATGTCACAAATCAATCCCCATTGCCAGATGCATCTTCTCCATTAAATATAGTCTTTAATCCTATAGAGAAGTTGGATCCACTCAATATAACCTTTGATTATGCAAATATGATGGAGTCAGTACATAAGGAAATGTTTGGGACTATAACAGCAAATGGTATGGGACCTAGCACTCTGGCCAGTATATCAATTGATAGCAGTGGAGATTTGGTGGGTACATTTGCTAATGGCTCAAGTAAGAAGCTTTATAAAATACCTCTTGCAACCTATGCAAATGTAAATGGCCTTGATGTAATTGGTGATAATGCATTGAGAGCCTCATCTACTTCCGGTAAAATGCAAATAACAAGCAGTGGAGCAATTGGAGAAGTACTCTCAGGCAATATTGAGTCATCAAATATTGAGCAGGCAGAGGAGTTGACAAGCCTCATAACTAACAAACAGTTTTACAATATGAATACCAAGAGCTGGCAGACTGGGAATGCAATACTTGACTATCTATTAAATGCTACTAACTAGTCATATATCAATTAATAAAAAATAAAAAATATGTCACTACTCACTGCAGAGCCTTTCTATAAGCCATTCCACTATCCATGGGCCTATGATGCATGGTTAACTCAGCAGCGCCTCCATTGGATCGCTCAGGAGGTACCTATGTCAGATGACGTTAAAAATTGGAAAAAGGACTTAACTGAAAATGAGAGACACCTATTAACACAGATACTGCGTTTCTTTACACAGGCTGACATTGAAGTTAACAACTGCTACATGAAGCACTATAGTCGTGTTTTTAAGCCAATTGAAGTTCAAATGATGCTATCTGCTTTTTCTAATATGGAAACTATTCACGTTGACGCATACTCTCATCTCCTAGACACCCTTGGCATGCCTGAGGTTGAATATAAGGCATTTATGGAATATAAGGAAATGAAGGATAAGTATGACTATATGCAGCAATTTAATACCTCGTCTAAATCAGATATAGCTAAGGTCCTTGCAATATTCGGTGCCTTTACTGAGGGGCTTCAGCTATTTGCATCATTTGCAATGTTGCTCAACTTTCAAAGGTTCGGTAAGATGAAAGGCATGGGGCAAATTGTTGCCTGGTCTGTGAGAGATGAAACATTACATACTGAATCTATCATTAAGCTATTTTTAACCTTTGTTAAGGAAAATCCGAGAATATGGACAGAGAGTTTTAAGAAAGATCTATATGAGGCCTGTGATGTAATTATCTCACATGAAGATGCATTTATTGACTTAGCTTTTAAATTTGATGGTGCAATCCAAGGTATGAATGCTAAAGATATTAAGGCTTACATTAGATTTATTGGTGATAGGAGACTAAAACAACTTGGGCTTGAACCAAGGTATAATATACCTGGGAACCCTCTCCCATGGATGGATGAAATCCTCAATTCACCAGAGCTAGTTAATTTCTTTGAAAATAGAGCAACTGAATATTCACGCGCTGCAACCCAGGGTACTTGGGATGAAGTGTTTGTTGATTAAGTAGCTGGAGCAACACCTAAACCTGCTCCCTCGATATTATTCCTATAAGAAACCTGTGCTTCAAAAGAAGGTTGAGATCTTGAAACCTCCCTAGCTATTGCTATACAGGCACCAAAGACAGCAATTATAAGTGCATCATTTATAGTGTTATCGAATATTTCTTTCATCACATTCCGTAATGGACTTAAGTCAGGCCTGGTATTCAATATCCCAGTTAAACCAGTGAAACTATCTTGTTTATGATATATATTTGTTTGGGCAATTTTGGCAAAAGCTTCCCTATTCTTAACATCAAAGACTGGTGCAAAGACATCTTGGTCACTATTAAGCGCTTTAGACACAACTTCAACCTTCACTTGATATTTTAGTCTATCATGCAAATCCTGGAGCTCTTTCCTACTACTAACTAATTTTTCATATTCAGAACCTAATATAGCACTGGCCCTACCCTCCATTTCTTTAATTGATTTTGATATATCAGCAATTGATTTATCAATTGACTTTTCAAGAGCTCTAAGAGCATTCAACTCACTTTTATAAAAGTTTTTCAACTTGTCAGCAATAACTTTAGAAGAACTAGCGATGGCATTTAATATATATGCTCTCATTATCAAAATATTAGCTAAAATCTTAAAGAACTTAGCCAAAAATTTATATTTACGGGATATTTTTTTTCCTTCAGGAGAAGTAAAATCCATGTCTTCTGATAGACCAGGGTATTTTGCATCTATCTCTTCTTCACTACAGCTAGACAAGTGAGCAGCATCTGCACGAAACTTTGAAAAGAATTTAAATAGCTTTAAGAAGTTAAACTGCTCATTGCTATTTTCACTTATAAACTCTTGTGAATCTTTGAAACTTTCTATTCCAGCTATGACATATTGGATTTCACTTACCGTTACGGGAGAATTTAACTCATCTAATTTCTTTGTAAGCTCTAGATAATCATCTAAACCTTTTTTATCCTTATCGAGATATTGGTAAAGCTCATTAACAACATCATCAAGATTAGTGTCAGACTTAAGAGAGCTTAACATAGCTTCTAAGCCAGAAATCATTACATTTTGATGAGACTCATCAGATGACTGATCTTTTTTTGTAAGTAGAATATAGTCTTTAAGCTTCTTTTCTATAACCGTTTCCATTACTTTAATTACTTGAGTTTTTCTCGTAACACAAATATTACAAGAAGTCAAACTTTTTTAAAAATTCTTAGACTTAATTTTAGTTTAATTTTATTGCAAATATATTAAGATAGGGTTATATTTTAGCGAAATCTAAAAAATAATTTATGTCAGAAACGCAAAGCCCAAATGGCAAATCTAATAGCGCTGTAATTATCAACGCTCAATATATAAAAGACCTATCATTTGAAAATCCAAATGCACCTTATTCCCTCATAGATAGTGAGAAACCACATATTGATATAGAGCTAGATGTAAGAGCTGATCACATACATGACGCAATGTTTGAAGTAGTTATAAATGTTAGAGTGCAATCAAGTGCTAGCAAACCTATATTTGTTATAGAGCTCTCTTATGGAGGGTTATTTACAATTGGAGAAGATATGTCTATTGAAGAGAAAGAAATGATACTCCTTGTACATTGTGCAAATATATTATTCCCATATGTAAGACGAGTCATATCAGATACCACACGTGATGGTGGATATCCTCCACTTTTGTTATCTCCAGTAGATTTCATGGGCTTGTATCAAGAAAAGAAACTAACTGTAAATTGATGTAATGGATAGCAACTTAGCAATAGATATATCACGTGAGGCCTTGATTGTAGCAATGAAAGTTTCATTACCAATTCTAATTTCAGCCTTGGCAGTTGGGCTGATAATATCTTTAGTACAGGCCCTAACACAAATTCAAGACCAAACAATTACCTTTGTTCCAAAATTAGTAACAATCTTTATTGTTTTATTTCTAATTATGCCATATATAGGAAGTCTAATGTTGGGTTTCAATGAAACAATATCAACTCAAATAGTTAATGTTAGGTAAATATGCTCTCATCAATATTGGGAATTCTGTCAAATGACATAGCAATAGATCTTGGCACAGCAAATACTCTTGTATATGTAAAAGGCAAGGGAATAATGCTAAATGAACCATCTGTAGTTGCACTTGTAGAGAGCAAAGGTACCAAACTACCCTATGCATTTGGTGCACAAGCTAAAATGATGTTAGGTAAAACACCACAGGACATTACAGCCTTTAGACCAATGAGAGATGGTGTGATAGCTGACTTTAAAGGTGCTGAGGAAATGATAAAGCACTTTATAAACCTTGTCCATAAAAAAAAGACCCTAGCAGCTAAACCTCGGGTAATAGTCTGTGTTCCATCAGGATCAACTCCAGTTGAAAGACGAGCAATACAAGATGCAGTTGAAAGTGCTGGCGCCAGAGAAGTTTACTTAATTGAAGAACCAATGGCAGCAGCTATAGGCGGTGGCCTACCTGTGACTGAACCAACTGGATCTATGGTTGTTGACATAGGTGGTGGCACAACAGAAGTCGGTGTCATTTCATTAGGTGGCATAGTACATGCAAAGTCAATAAGAGTTGGCGGTGATGCAATAGATGACTCAATTATAGCTCATGTTAAGAGACACTATAATCTACTTATAGGTGAAAGCACCTCTGAAAGGATTAAAAAGACAATTGGTACAGCCCATGAGAAAGATACTTATAATCAACATATAGAGGTAAGAGGTCGCGACATGATTACAGGGATACCTAAGGAAATCCTATTGAGAAGCGAAGATGTTATTGAAAGTATTTTAGATCCAGTTTTCCAAATAGTCACTGCTGTGAAGGATGTATTGGAAACAGCTCCACCAGAATTGTCAGCTGATATAGTAGATAGAGGAATACTACTGACTGGCGGCGGCGCTCTATTGAGAGGATTAGATAAAGTCATTACAGGAGCCACTGGCCTCAATACATTTATAGCAGATGAGCCACTCTATTCAGTAGTTTTAGGTACAGGAAAGGTGCTAGATAACTTCCAAGAACTGAAACATGTTCTCTTTAGACAAGATTAAATAACGTAAGAGTCTATTTAAGATTTACTCCCTATAAGGCATGGTGCCACTGGTCTAATACATTTATAGCAGATGAGCCTCTCTATTCAGTGGTATTAGGCACAGGAAAGGTGCTGGATAACTTCCAAGAACTGAAACATGTTCTCTTTAGACAAGATTAAATAACGTAAGAGTCTATTTAAGATTTACTGCGCTTATCCCTAGTTGCTACTTGTCTCTATATCTATAGATAATTTCTATATATATAAGAAGATAATGGACAATAACTAATTATCAGTATAGAATGGGTCTAATTTTCTGCCATTTGCACATGCAATTGGGTTTAATTTAATATATGAATTTTTTTTGAAAATGACACATGAAACAGAAGAACCAATACACTTGCCTGTAGAACAGGAAGTAAATTATTTAGATGTAGGAAAGCATAAGGACAAGTTCCTATTTATACCACTTGGTGGTGCATGCGAAGTTGGTATGAACCTCAACCTATATTATCATAATGGAGACGACGCAGGGAAGTGGCTAATAGTTGACTTAGGTATTTGCTTTGCAGAACCAGAATACCCAGGAGTTGAAATTACATTACCTAAGATAGGTTTTATTGAAAAGAGACTTGATGAAATAGCTGGTTTAGTACTAACTCACGCACATGAAGACCATATAGGTGCAGTTGCCTACCTATGGCATAGGATAAAGTGTCCAATATATGCCACAACCTTTACAGCTGAAATACTTAAGGCTAAGTTTAGGGAAATGTCGCTCCACGAGGGAGATGTACCAATTAATATTATATCTCCAAACACTCCAACAGATATAGGGAACTTCTCAGTTGAAATGATTCACATTACACATTCAATTCCTGAGATGCATGGCTTAATGATTAGAACTGCAAGTGGTAATGTATTCCATACAGGTGATTGGAAGCTAGATGTCGATCCAGTAGTCGGTGCACCGACAGATGAAAATAAATTGCAAGCTCTTGGCGATGAAGGAGTATTGGCAATGGTTAGTGATTCAACCAATATATTTAATCATGGTACATCTGGATCAGAGGGAGAATTAAAAGAAAGCCTTACAAAGCTAATAAAGCGCCAATCTAAGGGTATGATAATAGTTACAACCTTTGCTTCTAATATAGCTAGGTTGCTTTCAATCTATAGTGCAGCAAGGGAAGCTGGAAGAAAGGTAGTGTTAGTTGGTAGATCTCTTTGGAGGATGTACAATGCAGCTATAAATAGTGGTTACCTTGAGGATGTAGATGTATTTCTAGAGCCAACAGATATAAAAGGTAAAAAACGTGATGAACTCCTAGTTATATCAACTGGATGCCAAGGAGAAGAAATGGCTGCTGTAAATAGAATTGCTAATTTTACCCATCCACATATAAGTGTTTCTAAGGGAGATACAATTATATTTGCATCTAAAATCATCCCTGGGAATGAAAAGAGAATATATGCACTGTTTAACAAGTTCTGTAGTTTGGGAGTAGAAGTACTAAATGAAATGAATGAGTTTGTCCATGTATCTGGACACCCAGCACAAGATGAAGTTAGAAGAATGTATGAGCTAATTAGGCCAAAGGTAGCTATACCTGTCCATGGAGACAGATTGCGAATTCACCTACATGCTAAATTTGCCACTTCAATTGGTGTGCCTCACGCAGTAGAAGTAGAAAATGGTAGTGTAGTTATACTGAACCAAAATAAATCAGGAGTTGTAGGGAAGGTACAGTCTGGTTATTTAGTAATGGATGGCAAATATATAATAGATAGCAAAAGTCCTATAATCCGTGATAGGCTCGAGATGCAGCAAAATGGTATTGTCTTTATAGTTGTAGTCCTCGATGGTAAAAAAGGCATTAGATACAGTAGGGTTTTCGCACCTGGAGTATTAGATATTGACAGAGACAAGCAATTTATCAATCAAATTTCAGGCTTCATTGCCACTAACTTTGGTAACTTAAAGCTTAAAAATCCAAATGTTGATAGTAAAAAAATCGCTCTTAAAGTGAAAGGAATGATTAAGAAAGAACGAGGGAAAACTCCAAGAGTATATGTGCAAATTGTTCAATAACAATGCTTCGTGTAGGCACTCGTGGGAGCAAGCTAGCAGTTACACAGACCCACGAAGTTATAGCAAAGCTTGAGGAACTGGGAATAAAATGTGAAATAGTTAAGATTAAGACAACTGGTGATCTAATAAATGATAAACCATTGGTTGATATAGGTGGTAAAGCTCTATTTCTCAAAGAAATTGAAGAACATTTAATCAGTGGCAAAATTGATATGGCAGTTCATTCATTAAAAGATGTCCCAGCAATATTGCCTGACAAATTAGTTATAGAAGCTGTCACTGAGAGGCTCCCACCACAAGATGTATTAATTGCTCATAGATCACTTGAGGAGCTACCAATTGGCTCAACTATAGGAACATGTGCCGTCAGAAGAAAGGCCTTTATCAATCATTTCTTCAAAGATAAGTTCCATATTGTAGACCTACGAGGGAATATTGATACCAGAATTGAAAAGTTCCTGTCAGGAGAATTAGATGGCATAGTAGTTGCACAATCAGGAATAGAAAGACTAAACTTAAGTCACTATATCACTCAAGTCATACCAGAGGAAAAAATGCTACCAGCAATAGGGCAAGGGGTAATAGCTATTGAATGTAGGCAAGATGATGATTCAATCATTTCACTAGTGAAGAAAATTAATCATAGAGATACATATGACTGCATTACAGCTGAGAGAGGCTTCATGATTGAAATGGGCGGTAACTGCAAAACACCTATGGCAGCATTGGCAACAATTGATAATGATTATATACAACTGAGGGTTGCTTTCGCTATACCAGATGGCAGCCACATATTTCAAGATAGGATTACAGGGCATAGGTCACAGGCACACAACTTGGGAGTGGCAGTAGCACAGAAGATAAAGAGTGACATAATGAAGTCAAGATACTTCCAACTTGTTAAGGACCTATTTGAGGTCTTTTAAATTGAAATTCTCCTCAGAACCCACAGAATGACAGGGCATAGGTCACAGGCACACAACTTAGGAGTGGCAGTAGCACAGAGAATAAAGAGTGACATAATGAAGTCAAGGTACTTCCAACTTGTTAAGGACCTATTTGAGGTCTTTTAAATTGAAATTCTCCTCAGAACCCACAGAATGACAGGGCATAGGTCACAGGCACACAACTTGGGAGTGGCAGTAGCACAGAAGATAACTAATCTCATTAAGGATAGTGATTTTACTGTTGCTCAATAGTAATTCTTATTTTACAATATATTATATATCAATCAAATATGTGAAATATGTATAGAATAGAAAGGGACTCAATGGGAGAAATAAAGGTACCAAAGGACAAATATTGGGGAGCACAGACAGAGAGATCACTTGAGAACTTCCACATTGGTAATGAGAAAATACCTAATGAAGTCATTGTAGCCATGGCAATGATAAAGAAGGCTGGAGCCAAAGTCAATTGCAAATTAGGGCTTATAACAAGTGAAATTTCAACTGCAATATGTGAGGCAGCAGATGAGATTATAGTGGGTAAGCACAGTGATAACTTTCCACTTATCGTGTGGCAAACAGGCTCGGGAACCCAAACAAATATGAATGTAAATGAGGTAATTTCAAATAGGGCTATAGAAATCCTAGGTGGTGAAATTGGTTCTAAAGTCCCAGTCCATCCAAATGATCATGTCAATATGAGTCAGTCATCTAATGATACATTTCCAACAGCAATGCATATAGCAACAATAGATGGAATCAATCAGAGATTATTACCAGCCCTTAGAGCATTGCAAGTAGTACTAGAGGAAAAGACAGAGGAATTTAACGGAATAGTAAAGATAGGGAGGACCCATCTACAAGACGCAGTGCCAATGACATTGGGACAGGAATTTTCAACATACTTAGCGCAAGTGAAAAGCTCTATATCTAGAGTTGAAAACTCACTATTAGGAATTAGTCACATACCGCAAGGTGGCACAGCAGTAGGAACAGGACTAAATGTACATAGGGACTTCCCTAAAATGATAGCCGAGGAGTTAAGTGGGTACATTAATCACAAATTGGTATCGGCAGATAATAAGTTTGAAAGCATAGCTACACATGACCATATAGTAGAAGTAAGTGGAGCACTAAATACAGTAGCAGTTGCATTAATGAAGATAGCAAATGATATAAGATTACTTGGATCTGGCCCAAGGTGTGGAATAGGTGAAATAATTCTTCCTGCAAATGAGCCAGGATCATCAATCATGCCCGGTAAGGTCAACCCAACTCAATGTGAGGCATTGACAATGGTATCTGCACAGGTCATTGGTAATAATGTAACTATAACAGTCGCAGGATCTCATGGACATCTACAGCTAAATGCATTTAAGCCAGTAATGATATATAATTTGATACAGTCAATAAATCTATTGTCAGACTCAGTAAATAGCTTTACAGAAAGGTGCTTGAGAGGCATTAAGGCAAATAGAGAGAGAATCACAAGTCAGCTCAATCAGTCCCTCATGTTAGTAACAGCACTAAATAAACATATAGGATATGATAAAGCAGCTCAGCTAGCAAAGTATGCCTATGAGAAAAACATTACCCTATCCCAGGCAGTAGAAGCCACAGGCATAATAACACTTGAGGAATTCAACCAATTAGTTGTGCCAGAAAAGATGATATAGTTGATCTTCCACATTTTTCCATAAGAGTTTCTAGCAAAAACTTTATAAGAGAACATCTTTAGAAAATCAAGCAAAAGTAGTAGAAATCAAGAGTTCAAAAATCTCATCAAAGGATTGCATCTAAATAGAACTAAACAATCTGTAGTCTATCTAAATAGAGCGCTAATGACAAAAGACACTAGTATTTTAATATTTCTTTAACAAAAATCAAAAATTTTTTAACTCTATATATAAATGCGTCATGACTTATATAGTTAGTCATGTTATTATCTAAGCAATAAAATAAAAAATAAAAAACTATAATGTATAATTCAAATTGTCCAAGTTCAACTCTTATACCACAACCTCAGTTTTGTATAGAACAAACA
>Ga0078894_10003209_pt1 | contig 12414 bp, 15 predicted proteins | sample LauGreSu1BDMLBSD_2_FD_67506 | JGI IMG/M metagenome (GOLD analysis project Ga0078894, IMG submission 67506) | Freshwater lake microbial communities from Lake Michigan, USA - Su13.BD.MLB.SD (version 4) (version 4) | ecosystem: Environmental > Aquatic > Freshwater > Lake | place: Lake Michigan...
GTGGAGAAGAATCTCGCACCGCCACGGAGAACTCCGCAAGTGTCAATCACTGCGTCGCCCTTGCTCGCTCCGACAACTGCCAACGCACGCTCTAGAACCTCACGGTTCTGACGCACTTCGTAACGGTTGCCTACGGTTGCCAACGAATCGTAGGTGCCATCGGTATTTGCACGGACTGTTGCCCGACTGTCGTCAATGATGACGGGCTTACCGTTCACATCCAAGATGAACTCGCCATCTTCGTTTACCGCTGCGACCTTTGTGAGAATCACTTGGTAGTCCGCTTCCGCTGCCTCCAACATGGCATCCATTGTTTGGAGTCCACGCATGGGCTTGCCGAGTCTGTGCCAAGGGGCTTCTCGGTCTGCGTACGCAAACTTCGCCTCCCCATTTGCTTTGATTTCTAAGTCGTGAGACATTGCTGTCCTTTCTTTCTTCTAGTAGATTCCCTGAAGTTTAGTGGAACCGTATTGGTTTGTCAAGTGCTCTGATGAGAACCTGTTTAGATAACTTTAGCAGAAAGATACGGGGATGACAACCCGAAATGTAAATCAACCAGAAAAGTTCACATCCGACCTGTCTGGAGCCGACTTTCGCCATGTCGCCAAAGCCATCAAAGCCGCAGAGAAGTCCCGTCACCGCACTCGCGTTGGTGCAGTCATCGTCAAGGCGGGACGTGTGGCATCTGGACTGAACCGACTCAGGAACCAGAAGTCTGTGTCCTTCCTTCACCAGAGCACGCACGCAGAAATGAATGCTCTTCGGCTGATGGGGAGAAAGGCTCGTGGTGGAACCATCTATGTGGCTCGGCTTGGGGCATCGGGTCGGCTATTGCCTTCGCACCCGTGTCGCAGGTGTGTACCCGAGTTAGAGTACGCAGGCGTTCGTCGGGTTGTCTGGTGGAATGGCGTGAAGTGGGTAGCCAGTAAAATCTAAATACTTGACAATACGACACCCCGCTGTTATACTCACATTATGAATCAAGTACTAGAACTAGCAAGACTCCATGAGTCAGAACCACGAAGCAGATACTTCTTTGGAAGCCCCTGTAAGTATGTTCGCACCATAGACCTCGCAGTTCATGTTCTGTTCCCGAAACTTATTGAGAACCGTATGCCAATCTTGGCAACATACCTCAGAACAACTTCACCGAGGTGGGGTCGCACTTGGCGACATTGGTAAACCTAAAGGTTCCAGTTACCTAACGGATTACTAGAAATCTCAAGCAACCTCTTGGCTACCTTGAGGTTGCAGTTCACATCAAGCAACACACTTAGGTCGCCCATCTTGCTACCGCAAGTTTGCGATGTCACCGTTTTCCACGACGAGTTTATTTGCACCAATCCGTGGTCGCTCGTTCCATTCGCATTCAGAGTCCAGTTCTCCGACTTCGGATTACAACGGGACTCACGCCAAGCAATGAACGAGAAAATCTCCACAGGAAGACCGTGCTGAGCAAACTTTGCTTCGTGCTGCGGGCATCGCTTAGTCGCATCAACAGGAATCTCTGCGACATCTCCGTTCCACTCAACAAACTTGTAACCGCTTCTCGGTGCACGACTGCTTGCTGGAATAGATGGGACAACATCAGTTGGAAGATTTTCCTCAACCAAATACTTGTAGTGAGCGTTTCGGGTTGCTTTTCCGTACCAGCCGTCGGCTTTCACACCAAGAAGTTGCTGTAAATCATGAACCTCAACTCCGCGTTGGCTGAACGCGAACGCCGTCGTCAAGAACCGTTCTGGGTCTGGATAGTAAAACAACGCGGGAGCCCCGTTGCGACGGTTGCATCCCCACCCATTAAAACCCACGGGGCTCTTCTTGTACAGATAAGTGGCTGGTACGCCCTTGACTTTTGCCCACTCGGCATCTCGTGTCCGAACTTGTTCGTAACCAAACAAAGCGATTCGGTTAGCAACAATGATTTGCTGTTCCTTAGTTGCTTCATATGCGTGTTGAGCAAACTCATCGCCACCCCATGCGAGCCAAGTCCCATCATAAATACCAAGACCGCCCTCATAGTAATGACCTGCGCCGTTACCACCTTTGTGTTGCCAGTTGCTGTTGGTTTCACATTTGGCAATCTTTTCCCAGTACGAAACGAGAGGGATTGGTGTTGCGGATGGCGTTGATGGCGCATCTGGCTGCACAGGAGCGGGCTGAGTAGTCGGCGGGGCTGTTGGTGCGGGCGCAGTTATCGGCGCACGTACAGAATCACGTACGACGGCTTCGGGTTCTTTCTTGCTTGGCGCAAACGCAAAGAGCCCCCAAGTGGTAAACCAAACTGCAATAACTCCTCGGAACAGAAACATTGGGTTCATTTCTCACACCCGAATGTTTCTCCGCTGAAACGCCAATGCTTCCAACAGTTCTTTCCGCTTCCTTCCCACAACAACAATGCGAACCACAGATTGTTTTCTGCATCAAACATTGCGTCAGGATGCTCACCCATGCCAAGTTCGCCGATGTACGACCGATGTATTTGGTTGATTTGTAGGAGCCCCGCATCGGCGCCGTTCCATGCATCTACTTGGCAGCGGCTTTCACGGTAAATAACTTGTTGGAGGTACTTCCACTGCGCTTCGGGCCAGCCAACCTGAATAGCAAGGTCGTGCCATTCCCCACATTTACCCCAAGTTTCTCTGTCTTTTTCTACTTGGAGTTGACGAAGACCAGCGATTTGCTCTTCAGTCAGAACCACAGTTGTTGTAGTCGGGGGTGGAGTGATGACCACGGTTCTCGGCGGAGGCGGGTTGGTCGGGATAGGTGCGATGGTCGCGGGACTAGTGCTAGTAGTAATGCTCGTGGAGTCGGAAGCGAGAACTTCTATTCCGAACAATCCGATGAATAGGACAATAAGAGGTGCGAAGATGTGTTGTCGCAATGGTTTTCTCTTTCACTAGGTGGATAAGGCATCGGCGTGGAACGAGGAAGGTTCGCCGATGTTTCTATGTCAATATGTCACGACTTATAGTTTACCTTGATGCCTCCAGAAGTTCGCCCCGAAGACGCATCAGCCCCGCTATAAATCTGTGTATAAACCGAGTTTCCCCAGTATTTACGCAGATTTGCGGGTTGTGTTATTTGTTAGATTTTTTCTGCTGTTTTGGCGAAAATGCCGTATTCTTGCTGGGTCATGAGAACTTCGGTGCCGTCGGTAAAGAACACTCGGACTTGCCTCGGTACATCGCTTCCGCATGGGTAACTGGCAGATTGGTGCCATACCTTTGTGTCACATAAACCGCAACGAGCGTCAGAGTAGTCGTCGCTGTAGTAACCGAAGTGGTGGGTAGCGAAGTTTACTCGTGCTTCTTCGGGCGTGCCTGCGAATGGTACGGGCTCGTCTATCGCCCCTTGGTATTTAGGTTCAGTATGAACCATAGTAATCCTCCCTTGATGGTGGTTCGTTCAACATTGCTAGGTGAGACTCAACTGAACTCACATAGTCACTGGTTTCTTCCCAGTCTGCTTCGGTCTTGCCTTCGTTGGTCTTTGACCATTGCTCAAAGTGTTCCCAGTAAGTATCAGACTCTCTGAAACTTTCTTCTGCTTGGTCGTACGCTTCTTGCGCATCGCAAGCATCTTGGTATGGCTGTTCTAGCCATGCGTCGTAATCAATGCCCATTGCTTTACCTTTCTAGTAGTTACAACATCACTATACAGCGGGGGTGTGACAGAGTTACTTGGGTACACACTTACAGAAATCATCTGCGTCGCATTGACACCACTCCATGCTCATCTCGCAGTAGTGGCAGTAGCCGACATCACCTCGGTCGCTTGGTATCTTTCCGCAACACTCAGTGAGGGGTCGGAACAACTCGTCTAGTAGTTCATCAAAGTTCATGCCTTCATGTTACTCAGTGGGTGTATGAATGTCAAGGCTTTTGTTGAGATTTATTCAGGAGTCCTCCGTCAGGGGATTGAACCCTGCTACAGGTGTTCATAAGACACCCTGCGTCAACCAGACGCATCACGGAGGCTAACCGTCGGCAGGATAGACCCCGTAGCCCCGCCACGCAACGGATGGCGCGGGACTAATACGTCAAGAAAACCCACGCTGAGTAAACAAACCAACGAGAGCCTGGCCCACACTTTCTCCTCCTTGGGCAACACCTCCGTCGGTAGCAACATCAACAACGCTTCGCTTCGCCTCAATCAGGTCATAGATTTGCTGGTCAACAGTTCCTTCACATAAAAGATAAGTCGCCGTGACTGAACCTTTCTGTCCAAGTCGGTGGCATCGTGAATAAGTTTGGTCAACATCAGCGGGCGTCCAGGGCAACTCCATGAATAACACATCTTGCGCCGCCGTCAAGGTGTGCCCAGTCTTCGCAGCCTGAATGCTGAGCACCATCACGGGAGCAGTCCCGACGGGCTCATTCTGGAAACGGGACTTGCCAGCCTCAACATCTTCCACTTTCATTCCGCCCTGGATTTTCAGGTCCCCGAACCTGGCTGCGAGTTCATCAACGATGTCTCTGTGGTGAGCGGCAACAACAACTTTCTGACCAGCCTCAATGTGGGTTTCTATGATTTCTTTCGCTGCTTCCATCTTGGCTTTGGCGGCTAGACGGCGCAAAACACTCAACTTCACCATGTGTTCGTTGGATTCTGCCTTGATACGAGCAAGAACTGCGGCTGACTTCGGTGATGCGCCCAACTCCTCGGCGAGTTCCTTCGCCCGTGCGACGAGATACTCCACGATGTCCTCCTCCGCCTTTCGGTACTCCTTCATCGCTGCTGAAGTCCCGCTAACCACGAGTGGGGCATGGCGGACTGGCGGCAGGTCCTCCAGAACCTGGTCCTTGGTCCTGCGGATGTAGCAGTTTCCTCGGAGTTTTTCGTTGAGTTCGTCCAGGTTGCTGTGTCCAGAGATGTTCCATTGACCAAATCTGTCTCGGAAAGCACCGCAATACCGTCGGTAAAAACCCCAAAGTCCTCCAAACTTATCCAAACGACCGATTGCGTCCAGTTGGGATGCGTACTCGGCTGGGCGGTTCGTCACCGGGGTTCCCGTCAAAGCCAGAACGATTCCTTCTGGCGGGGCTGATTTGGACATCTTGATGGCGGATTTGGTTCTCTGGCTCGTCGGGGTCTTGATGTAATGAGATTCATCAAACACGTACGAACGCATTCCCGTCAGTCGCTTCTCCCAATGGGTGATGTTGGAATACCCGACAACAAGGACATCAAACTCCCCCTCGGGAAAGGACTTTCGGTCGGTTACGGCAACAACATTCCTGTTCGGCAACCACTTTCGGTATTCATTTACCCAGTTCAGCACCAAGTTTGGCGGGCAAACCACAACTGCTGGGTACGAGTCATACACATACTCCACGGTGGCAATCGCCTGAATCGTTTTACCCAACCCCATGTCATCTGCGATAAAGGTCCTGCGTGCGGCTGCGGCGTACTTCACCCCTGCCCTCTGGTACGGGAGCAGCGGGAGCCCCGCGACGGATATGTCCGCATCGGTAGCACGGGACTCTTTCACGGATTCCTGATGCTTCTGGAGGATTCCCGCAGCCAGGTCTTCTAGGTCCTGCGGTAAAACTTCACGAAACTTCTTCGCCCAATCAATACATTCGTGGATAGAAGTGAGGGGCGCACGCCATGATTTGGTCTTTGCGTGCCAAGTTATGCTGGGGATTTGTTTGACAGCCTTGACTTTTACTGGGTCAAAAGCGAAAGAGAGATAAATCCAATCTTTTTCTAGAACAACTCCGAACACCTGGTTGTCTGGTTCTGGGAGGTCAAACTTGAGCACATCTGGTTCTATCCAGAAGTCGTGCTTGGCTGCGAAGTCCCGCGCCTCGTTGAGGCTTGTCATCGGGACTCTCCAGACTTTGGCTATCTTGTCCCACTTTGCGTTCTTGATGCGCTTGATTTCATCAACCTGGTCTTTGTCGTACGGGAAAAGTAGAACAAGATGGTCGTCGGCAAGTATGAGTTGCGTGTCAGGCACGAGTAAATGTTACTTGATTTCTTGGTTTTTCTGTTGTTTTCGGGGGGCTAAGTGGTGTTCGGCATCTTTTTGTCAGAAAAAACTTGACTTTTTTTGTTCTTCGTGATGAACCTGGCGGAGGACCTGGTTGGTGTTTCGGTGTTTCTTCGCCAGAAGCCCCGTTTTGCCTGTGCTTCAGCGGGGCTGCGGGTTGGTGTTTTGGTGTTTCTGGTTTGCGGGCATCAAAAAACCCGCCCTTTGTGGGGGCGGGTCTCTTGGTGTTGCGGTGTTGGTTGGGATTACTTCCAACAACTAGCGGTGTAGACCGCTTCGCTGATTTCGTCGCAGTAAACATTCGTTGCTTCGTGCTCAAGAATGTCCTCGCCTCTGCGCTCGCCTCTCACCACTTGGCGGTAGCGCCGTACGGTGTAGGTGTCCCAAAAGGACAGGGTGACCTCTACCGTGCGATTTGTTCCGCACGGAAAGATGACACCGATGGGTTCGCCTTCGTTGTCACGGATAGCACCCCATCGCCCACCCGATACTGCCAAGACCGTCATCATTCCGATTTGGTCACGGAGTACCTTCGGGTCACATTGGCGACCTTCACGGATTCGTGTATTCATTATTTCCCCCCTTTCATGGGTCTAGTACTTCTATGAGATAAATCTAACAGATGGGTGTAACATAGTCTCGCATTGGGAGGTGTGGCGTGCGTCACATTGAGATAGCGCACTAATCCCCTCGGTCTATCCGTTATCTATGTAACACCCCTTCGCTAAGGTAGGGGCAACTACTAGAAAGGTAAACATGGAACTCACCAAGGCAGACATAAAGGCAATCAAGGATTTGCTAGACCAACTCCCCGAGATGGTGGAACAGCACGGTTACCCGTACGCATTCGGTGCTAGTCGGTTCTGGCTAAACAGAATCGTTGAGCAATCACACAGCAACGAAAAAACAAGCGCCAACTCCTGAACCACATAACCACAGAATCACCCCGTCAGAAATGGCGGGGTTTTTCTTTGCCCAAGATTCTGACCAACGCCCGCAGTCCCGCCGCGCGATGCGCCCAACGGGGCTACTGCCGCTGCTTGTAGCAACGGGGCTACACAGGCTGGCATCTGGGCTTTTCTGGTTCTGGTTTTTTGATTTGCATAAAGTTTTCGGTTTGTCAAGTTTTTCTTCGTAAAAGTTATCCACAGGTTTTCCACAGGGTTGTGAATAAAGTTTTCCACAGGTTTGTCCACAGGTGAGACGGTGAGACACTTTTCGCTTCTTTGTCTCACGGGCGAACACCCGTTCGGCGAACATATGTTTGGCGAACACTTGTTCGGTCTTGTGGGCGAACACTTGTTCGGTGTGATGATGTGACAGGAGGCACGCCCCTGATGACCCCTCCGATAGTAACTATGTAACACCCCTATGTTATATTGAGTACATAGCCAAACGAAAGGAAATCATATGGTTAAGTATCCCGAAGTGTCTGTCCGTCTAGTAGGGGAAGACGGTCATGCGTACAGCATTATCGCCCGAGTGAGTGAGGCTCTCAAAAGGCACGGCGTAAAGCGTGATGTCATTCAGGAGTTCGTCAAGGAAGCGACTAAAGGTTCATACGATGAACTCTTGGTCACCGTTCTCAACTGGGTTGAGACTGATGATGACGAAGATGAGTACGACGGCAAAACTTGCGGTTGGTGCGAAGAACTCCACGAAGATTGTGAGTGCTAAGCAGTAAGAAGTTCGGGGGGTCGGGAAACCGACTCCCCATTACTGTTATCCACAATTAAACAACAGCCCTGTGTATAACTTTATTAACAGGTTTATCCACAACTTTATCCACAGCCCACTTTTCGGGTTGTGGATTTTTTGTTTCATTTTTTGGAACGCGAAACGACGATTTCTGGAACGCGAAGAACGCCAATAGCCCCGCAGCAAAACTGCGGAAACGGGGCTGCCGAGAAGAATCCCCAGAAGATGCTCTCCTGAACGTGCGCTACAAGGGCGACGGTGGCGGAAAGCGGGGGCTGACTGGGGGCTGGTTGATTGTGTTGTGTTCGTGACGGCTACGCCAGCAGAGTTCGGGATTGCCCTCGTGTCGGGTTGGCTTCCGAGGTGGCGCACTAATCCAAACTGTTTTAGATAAATCCTTGACTATGTAACACCCCCCGTGTATAGTTGATTTCGTAAACCTACTAGACCCACGAAAGGGGTAGCAATGTCCGCTCAACTAGACGCTCAAGAGGTCGCCGACCTCGCAGTTTGGCTCGGAGAACAAACTTGGTCTGAGTTCGCTCAGAACCTCGCACGGTACTACCGTCGCAACCGCACACTCACGGAGGCTCAGATTCGCTCTGCGGTTTCCATGCGTGAGAAGTCTCGCCAGCGTGAGGTTCAGCGCAACCTCGCCAACGCTCTCCCGACTCCCGAAATCGGGTTCTACTGGCAGGCAGACCTCAACACCATGTGGTTCGTACGCCCTGCCCGTAACGGTGGCAACCCGTACGCAAACACCAAAGCCCCCCTTGACGCTCGGTGGACATACCAGCGTGGTGGCATGGTCACCCTCGCCAACCGTATTCACAACGGTCAGGCAGTCGCCCTCACGCTCGCTCAAGCGAAAGACCTCGGTCACCAGTTCGGGCATTGCGTCATGTGTGGCGCACTCCTGAACGACCCTGCGTCAGTCGCAAACGGCATCGGACCAGTGTGTGCGAGGAAGTTGGCGTAAGCCCTTCCACGCCTCACATACGCCTCCGTGTTGCCCTCAGGGGTGGCACGGGGGCTTTGGGCTTTCCAGCCCTTTACAACCGCCCTCAGGGGCAGATAGGAGACAACACAAATGGCTAGGTACATAGTGACTTGGGAGATGGTCTACGAGGATTGCGAATCCGACATAGATGCGGTCTGTCAGGCGTACGGCAACCTTGCGGAGATAGCCAATGACCCGACAGTTGGGGCTAACTTCGTGACGGTCAGAGACTTGGATAACCCTCAGGCATTTACGGCGATTGAGATTGGCGAAGCCCTCGCCCTCGCTCGCCCTGAGTTCCTGATTGACTGAGATTCTTCGGATTACCTTCATGGGTCGTTTCCCTACATACGGGGTGGCGACCCATTTTTTATTCCCCGAATCCACGAGTTGGGCGACCACTCACCTCACGAGCCCCGCACGGGGTTTACACCCACGGGACTGCTATGCCAGCGCGTAGCACACGGGGCTACGGGGGCGGGCATCTGGGGTTTCGGATTCGCATAAAGTTTTTGGTTTGTCAAGTTTTTTGGCGGAAAAGTTTTCCACAGGTTTATTCACAGGGTGTGGATAAGTTTGTCCACAGGTTTGTCCACAGGGTGTGGATAAGGTTTTCCACAGGGTGTGGATAACTTACTTGTAGTCAGCAACATAGTTATCCACAGGTTTATCCACAGGCGAGACGCTGAGACACTTTAGGTCTCTTTGTCTCACGGGCGAACACTTGTTCGGTACGAACACCTGTTCGGGGAACACTCGTTCGGCGAACACTCGTTCGGTCGGGGAGGCGAACACTTGTTCTGTCAAGAGATGTGACGAATGACACGCACACTTTTGCCCCTCCGATTCGTTTATGTATTACACCCCTCCGTTATAGTGAGGGCATACCTACTAGAAGGAGTAAGCCAATGCGGATGACAGACCACATCAAGAAGCAAGCCGATACGAAGCGAATCCCGATTCCCGTAGTGGAGAAGGTCATTCTCCAGCAGGTCGGTATCCATAAGGCTCAACAGGACATCACGAAGCGTGACTGTCGTTGTCGTTGGTGCGGAACTCTGAAGCAAGAGTGGCGCACCTACTCGCCCATCATGTTTCAGGGCAAGGAATACGGCGTGAAGGTCGTTGTATGCGTGAAGTGCGACGAAGCCATTACGGTCTACGCAGACGAAGCCCTAGAGGGCAATACGCCCATTCGTCGTGACCAATGGGATAGGGGTATGCGGTCATACTCGGCTAAGTGTCACGGGTGCGGTCGTCGGTTCATGATTCAGTCAATGGACTTGGCACAATGTAAGCGAGACACTACGCACACCTGTAACGGTCAGACACGACACATCATGAAGGAGAAGTGAGTAATGCTCCACAACAAGCGAGCAGAAAGGCAGTGCCCGTACGGGTGTTGTCGTACCCTGAAGCGTCACGGGCGAGAGACCCACAACGGTCTCTTGCGTCGGCGTGAGAATCGGCGATGGAGAAGCGAACTCTCGGGAGAGTGAAATAACTCTGCCACACCCCTTCATTACAATGAAGGCAACTACTAGAAATAGAAAAGGAGATAGGTAATGGTCAAGTATCCGAACATCGGAGTGAACCTCATCGGGGAAGATGGGAATGCGTTTTTTCTCATCGGCTCTGTGAGCGACGCTCTGCGTCGTGGGGGCGTTGCCCGTGACATCATCAGCGAGTTCCGTCAGGAAGCCACCTCTGGCGACTACGACAATGTTCTCGCCACCATCGCCAAATGGGTCAGGATTGACTTCGGAAGCGACGAGGACAGCGACTACAGCGACGAGTGCGGTTGGTGCTACGAGGCTCACGAAGATTGCGAGTGCGAGGACTGAACTCTCGGGAGTTTGGTTTTATCCACAGGGGGCAGGTGTCTCCTGTGGATAAACGCTGTACGGGTATCCACAGGCAAGGAAGCGATTTCCACAACGAAATCCACAGCCTGTGAATAACTTTATCCACAACTTTTTCCACAGCCCCAGATGCGGGTTGTGGATTTTTTTTTTGCCCGAAACCAGAAATGAATCCGCCCAGAACCAGCGACATCAACCCAGTAGCCCCGCCGCGCCGCCGACCCACGGGACTCGTGCGCTCATCTTCTGGGAAAGTGTTAGCGTTTTCGCTAACAGCAAGTAGCGACGGTGGCGTATAGCGGGGAAAACAAAAAGCCCCCGCCCCATTTCTGGGAAGAGGGCTCTCTGCTAGTCGGTTGAGATTTGGCTGGATTAGCGGGCGGTGATTGCTACGCCGTAGTGCCATGACAGATGTTCTGCCATGTCAGGTGCGAGTTCCATACGGATTGTCGTTCCGTTGTTCCAAGTGACGAAGTAAACAACTCCGCCGTTGGTTTCACTCTTTTGTTCCGAGACTCGGATTGAGGTGACTTTCTGACTCATTTGGTTTTTCCTTTCTTTCTAGTAGTTACTGGAATACTCACCACTATAACTAAGGGGTGTAATACAGTAACGATAAGAGTGGTCAAAAGTGTGCGCTCAAAAGAAAAGAAAAAGTTTGGCGGTTAGCGCACAACTATGTAACACCCTTTCGTTATAGTGATAAGCAACTACTAGAAAGGATAGATATGTACCCGACATACATAGTCTTGGCTCATACAGCCATCACGAGAGATGACCCCGAGTTCTCGGGAGAGTTCGGACTCCTCCCATGCGAGTGGGTCATCTTTGACGGAGTTCACGGCAAGGCTCAAGCAGAAGCCAAAGCCAATAAGTTCCGTAAGCACTTCAGATTCATTCAGATTCGTACAGTTTCCGAACAACTCTGATTCCGCGAAGAACTCAATCAGCCCGCCCTCCGCGTTGGGGGCGGGTTTTTTGATGCCCGCGTTTATGCCCGCATCAGAAGAGCGTCGCGAGCCCCGCATCGCCGCGCCCGTCGCGGGACTCCAGACAGGTCTGGCACGCATAGCCCATCGGGGCTGATGCCCGTGTGATGGTGGTGCCAGGTTTGCCTTGTTTCGTCTTTACCCAGCCCGTTACTTTCACCGAGTGGGCGTGTCTGCCCGTGTCAATCTGAAATCCGCAGAACTCACAAGTAACAATCATGCGACGAGTTTATCGGAAGTCTCTACAAGTAGCGACGGTAGCCGAAAGCCCGTGCGAACACTTGTTCGGGAACATTTGTTCGGAAAAATCTTTCTGAAAAACTTTCAGTAGTGGCGCACACTTTTCGTGTCACCGTTCGTTATAGAAAGTACAAGACAAAATAAATAAATAAATCTATCCGATAAGGTTGCTAGTGTTACACCGTAGTGATAGAGTGATTACAACTTACTAGAAAGGTAAAAAGAAATGAAACTCACCGCCCACATCGTGAAGCAAGCGAACAACAAAAACATTCCAGTTGCTGTAGTTCAGAAAATCGCCAACAAGGAAGTGTCCACACTTTCGGCAGACATGACCAACCATGACCGTATCTGTACCAAGTGCGGATACAACAAAAAGGGTTACTCCAACATTGAGCCCATCGTGTTCGGCGGAGTCACCTACATGGTCAAGGTTGTCGTGTGTGTGAAGTGTGACGAAGCAATCACTTGTTTCCCTGACGAGCGACTCAAGGGCTACACGCCAATCCACTCATACCAATGGGCGCAAGGCAAGCGTTCATACACGGCGAAGTGCCAAGAGTGTGGCAAGAAGTTCGTCATTGACTCGCAGAGCATGGCGGAGTGTGTTCGCAAGACAACCCACAA